>Ga0268266_10003004_pt1 | contig 17352 bp, 11 predicted proteins | sample KBSS13metaG_FD_190356 | JGI IMG/M metagenome (GOLD analysis project Ga0268266, IMG submission 190356) | Switchgrass rhizosphere microbial communities from Kellogg Biological Station, Michigan, USA - KBS S1-3 metaG (SPAdes) (version 2) | ecosystem: Host-associated > Plants > Roots > Rhizosphere...
GATGGGCATCGGACTCAATCTTCTTCCGGAGACGGGCCATGGCCGTATCGACCGATCGCGTAAAGGGCGCTTGCGCGTAGCCCCACAAGTCCTTCAAGAGTTCATCGCGGTGGACCACGTGCCCTTGTCGCTCCGCGAGATAGTGGAGGATCTCGAATTCCTTGTGGGTCAGGCGAAGATCCGTGTTGTCGCGCACCGCCAACCGTGACCGGAAGTCGACCGTGATCGAGCCGATCGTCAGCGTTTCGAGACTCGGGCGGGTGCGGCGCAGGATGGCCCGGATGCGGGCGAAGAGCTCTTCGAGATCGAACGGCTTGGTCAGGTAGTCGTCGGCGCCGTAGTCCAGGCAGCGAATCTTGTCGGCCTTCTGGCTGCGGGCGGTCAGGACGAGGATCGGTGTGTCACAGACGTCGTGAAACGCCCGGCACAGGTCGAATCCGCTCACGCCCGGCAGCATCAGGTCCAGGATAATGAGGTCGGGTTTGAACGCCGCGGCCGACGCGAGCGCGCGGCCGCCGTCGTTGACCCCCTTGGTGTCGTAGCCCTCGGAGAGCAGGTTGTCGAGCAGTGCGACGGCAAGTGCCGCGTCGTCCTCGACGACGAGAATCCGCTTTTTGAGCTTCATCGCGAGTGTCCGCCAGTCTAAGCGGCCTGGCCCGGCGGATTGTAACAACTTGTGACAGATGAGCGCGAGAGGCCGGCGCCCCGGCCGGCCTCTCGCGGAGACTCGCTATTTTCTCCAGTTCCACATCCAGTTCGAATCCTCGTCGTCATCGTGACCGTGGCCGCGGTGCGGCTTCACCTTGAAGCCGGAGATCTTGATCAGCGCGCCATGGTTCGTGTTGCCCAGCGCGTCGTTGGCGGCGCGATGCTGGATGTTCACGAACGCTTCCTCGCCGGATCCGAGAAAGATGAAGCCGGTCGGCTCGGCGCTGGTGTCGCGGATCGACGCAAAACGCACGCAGCCGTCCGTGAGCACATCGTCGTCATCGCCATCCGGCAAGCACATCCACAGGTCGTTGCCGCGCAGCTCGGTCACGAGCGGGTTGAGACTCTTGACCGACGTGACCGAGTTGTCTTCGAGCACGACCAGATTGCCGGTGTGCGGTTGGAACGCCACATTGTCGAACATGCCGCGCTCTTCGCTGCCGGCAACGAAGCGGTCGACCGTCGGGATGGTACCCGTCACCGGGTTGGGCGCGAACGTGCTCGGCGGGTTTTCGACCAGGCACATGATCTCGGCTTTCACGCCGCTGTTCTCGACCACGCTGCTGTCGGTGTGGCTCATACGACCGGTGTTCGCCCAGCACGCCCGGAACACACCGTTCTCGGCCGCGATCGGATCGATGTCCATGTCCTCGGGCCGGTAGTATCCCGTGAACCTCTGGAGAGCCTGGGCATTGCGCAGGATGATGTTGTTCTTCGCGTCGACGACGTTCGCGCCGGCGAGGTTGACGGCGACCCATGCGCCGTTGCCGGTTTCGGCGCCCTGTCCCCAATTCGACGAGCCCTGCGCGGCGACGCGGAGCCCGAAGATCGAGCCGGAGACGAGCGGCGACTGCCCGGGAACCATGATCGGACCGTTGCCCTGGAACTTGATCGCGGGCACGAACTTGTAGATGCCGCCGCCGGCGGTGCCACCGCCGGGCGCCAGCTCGTCGCCGTAGATCATCGTCCCGTCATGCTGGATTGCGAAGCTCTCGAAGGCCAGGCTGCCGACGGCCTGCCGCTTCACGAGATGCAGCGGGTCGCTGGTGGTGCCCGCGTCTCTGTCGGTCACCACGATCGGCGCGTTGATATGCACGGGATCGATCAACTCGTAGAAGCCGCCGGTGGCGCCCGCTTCTTCCGCGACGATGATCGTCCCCCAGGGTGTCCGTCGAACGGGATCGCAGGAGTTGAGGCCGGTCACGATCGTCGTGGCGTTGCTGCTGGCCGGCTTCGAGAGGTCGACGCGCTGAACAGCCGGAACCGAGGTCTCCTCATCGCACACGAACAGGAACTTGGGATGGTCATCGTCGGGCCACATCGCGATCTGGTCCGCGGCCGAGGCCACGCTGCTGGACACGAGCGATACGTGCAGGCCGGGTGCAACCTGAATTGCCTGGAGGTTATCGGGGCCGTCGTAGGGACCAAGGGCGCTCTGCTCGAGCGGGTGCTTGAAGCCGAACAGCTGCTCGGCATGATCGCTCAGCTGAGCTTCCACGAACGTGCCGAAGTCGACTGGGGGATGGCCGGCCTTCGTGCGGGACGTCATCCCGACGATGGCGAGACCGGTGAGTAGGGCAACGCTACCGATCACAGTTGTGCGCATGAGCTATTCCTCCTGGCTTTGCCGCGCCTGGTGCGGCGGAGAGGAATAGTTGCCAACGGACGTGACGTAGATGCGACGCGAACGTCACATTCCTGATCGAATCTTAACGGCGGCCCATCCTCGAGTTCAGGTGAAGGCGGCGGGGGCGCGTCGCGCGCCCCCGCCGCAGCTCGTCACTTGGTGTTGCCCGCGACTACCCGCGGCCGGAAATTGAACAGATTCGGATCGTCGGGATCGATCGTGGCGCTGACCCAGTGGGTGTTGCGGGCGCCGAACGTCTCGACTCGGGTGAAGTTGGCCAGGACGCCGTCGCTCGGACCGTTGAGCGGTTTGTCCATCTTGAAGTAATGGCTGTCGCCGTGGACCAGCGCGACCTGACCGCGGAACGCGAGCGTCTCCGCGCGGAGCGCGTTCACATAGTCGGGGAACGCGTCCCACGACCGGGTGTCGGCCAGATGCTGTTCGTTGTTGAAATTGAGGTCCGCCTGCTGGATGACCATCACGCCTTTGGCACGCACCCGCTTCGCGTACTCGAAGCCGTCATGGAGCCACTGGAGATTGGCCGCTTTTCGCGCCCGCTCCTCAGCCCGCTGGCGCTCGATCTCGGCCGCCGGCCGGGTCTCGCCGTCGACTCCGGCGTAGGGATAGTTGTCGTTCGACCCCTGCGCGTTGAGGCCGATGTAGACGACCGGTCCGTACTTCCACCGGACGTTCTCGGAGTAAAGACCGTAGGGGCCGCCCTCGTCCGACTGCCGCGTGAGCGTCAGCGTTTTTCGGCCGAGGCTCTGATCGGTCGAGGTGAAGAGCGTGCGCTCGAGCGCGAGCCGCTCGAGCGGATCGGAGTACGGCAGCGTGCTCGGGCCGTAGCGCCCCCAGCAGTCGGTCCAGTCGTTGTCGCCGGGCAGCCAGACGAGCGGCCGCTGGAGCGTGTTGAAGCCGTCGATGGCGGTGGTATACAGCGAGTCGGCACACGGACCGTCGCCGCCCGACTTCAGGTCGCCGTCGAAGACCGAGAACGCGACGTGCTTGGCGTTGATGTCGGCCAGCAGCGCCGGATACTGCGATCGGCCCAACGCGTTGTAGGGCATGTCGCCGAACAACCCGATGGTGTAGCTGTCCGAGTCACGATCGTCGTCTTTCCGATCGTTGTTCGATCCGCTTGCCAGGCCCACGCAGACCGCCGCGGCGATGATGACCGCCGTCGGGCCGGCGATCGTCCGCGGGGTGCGGGGCGTGACGAACCATTGTGAGATCATGTCGCACTCTCCTTTTGTCAAAGAGAGCGATGATCGCGTTCGAAGATGACAGTCCGACGATCTCGCTGAAACAGACGCGCAACTTTTGATCGATGGCCAAGGCGTGAGGAAAGGAAGGGTATGGCGAGGCTTGTGTTCGGAATGAACCAGTCGCTGGACGGCTACGTCGACCATACGGCGTTTGCGCCAAACCCCACGCTCTTCCGCCACTTCATCGAGGAAGCGCAGGGGCAGGCGGGCAGTGTCTACGGCCGCCACATGTATGAGGTCATGCGTTACTGGGACGACGATCATCCTGAATGGGATGCAGCGGAACAGGCCTTCGCGGCGGCGTGGCGGAACCAGCCGAAATGGGTCGTCTCGCGCTCGTTGAAGGCGGTCGGCCCCAACGCCAGGCTTGTTGAGGATGATCTCGAGGGCGCGATCCGCGCGCTGAAAACCGAGCGCGACGGGGAGATCGAAGTTGCCGGCCCTGCCCTGGCGCAAAGGCTGACCGAACTTGGCCTGATCGACGAGTATCGAATCTACCTCCACCCCGTCGTGCTTGGTCACGGCAAGCCATATTTCGCCGGTCCCCGGCCGCCGCTCCGCCTGATCGCCAATGATCGGATTGGCGAGGATGTGATCAGGTTGGCCTACGTTCCTACTTGACAGGTCGAACTAACGCATCATCGAGCGACGGCCACGATATAAGCTTCAGCCATGAAACTGTCCTCCACAATCTCGGCCGTCATCACTGGCGGCGCCTCCGGGCTCGGCGCGGCCACTGCCCGACGCCTCGCGACCCATGGCGTGAGAGTCGCGCTGTTCGACATGAACGAAGCCTCTGGCGAGGCGCTGGCCGCTGAACTGGGCGGCGTCTTCTGCGCGGTGGACGTCACAAGCGAAGAGCAGGTAGACGCCGGGTTCGCTCGAGCGCGCGCCGCGATCGGCCAGGAGCGTATCTTGATCAACTGCGCCGGCACGGGCCAGGCGATCAAAACCGCCAGCCGCGACAAGACCACCGGCGCGATCGTGTCGTTCCCCAGCGCCGAATTCAACCGTGTCATCCAGATCAACCTGGTCGGGACATTCCGCTGCACCGCGAAATCGGCGGCCGGCATGATGACGCTGCCGGTGCTGGACGACGGCGAACGCGGAGCGATCGTCAACACGGCGTCCGTGGCGGCGCAGGACGGTCAAATTGGCCAGGCGTCGTACTCAGCCTCGAAGGCCGGTGTCGTCGGCATGACGCTGCCGATTGCGCGCGACTTGATGGGCGAGGGCATTCGCGTCAACACGATCCTGCCCGGCATCTTCGACACGCCGCTGCTGGCGCGGCTGCCCGATCAGGTGAGGAGCGCGCTCGCGGCCTCGGTGCCGTTCCCCAAGCGGCTGGGTCACCCGGATGAGTACGCTGCGCTCGCTGAATTCATGATCACGACGGGATACCTGAACGGCGAATCGGTGCGGCTGGATGGCGCCATCCGCATGGCGCCGCGTTGAAGGGGCGGCATTCGCCTCTTTGAAATCAGCGGTTGCGAGCGGTCGGCAACCGGACTATCGCAAATGCGCCGCGAGTTCCGATCAGCCGCGGCCCCCGGGCCCGGTTCCACGGCCTGGCCCGCCGCCCCGGCCGGCCGGCGCGGGCAGCAGCGACACCAGCTTGTCGTCAGGGAGCGCCACCGATTCGCTGACGGCGTCGAACACCATCGCCTGCGGGTTCGCTGGTGTGTAGGGCTTCCATTCGAGACCCACCTGGCTCGGACTGCCCGTTCGGGCGAAGTTGACCCACGCCTGTGCGACCTTGTCCTGCAGCGCCATCGCCGCCGGACCGCCGCCGGTCGCCGTCCGGATCTGCGGCACGCTCAAGGCGTGGAAGCAGAACGCGAGCTCGGCGCAGTGGAAGGAGGTGATGCCTCCGTTGATCGGGTACTCCCAGGCGAACACGTAGTTGAAAACCGGCGTCTTGCTCTTTTCGAGCTTCCGGGCCAGCAGGTTCTTCACGCCCGGTCGCGAGCCGCCGGCGTAGTACAGCGAATCCTGCAGCTTCTTCCGCGGGAACACCTGTTTGAACTGTGCGGCGATCTCGTTTTTCTTGTCGCCGAAAGCGGTGGTCAGCTGGTCGTCGATTTCCTTCTGCGACCACTCGTTCTTGCGGCCGTCGCCTCGGGTCAGCGTGCCCTGCATCTCGCTGAATACCGATCCGGCCATGAGCGGGATGCCGTCGGCCCAGTCGCAGAATTCGCGCATCACGTAGCGGTCGTCCGCGATCACTTCCCAGTTGAGCGGCTTGCCGAGCTCCTCGGACGCCGACCGGAGCGCGGCGGCCCCGGCGACAATCAGCGCCGGATACGGCACGGTCTTCAGCTTGTCGACCTGGTCGCCCGTGAGGTTCAGGTGCTTGAGGGTGTGCGCCGCGATCGTCTGCTGCGCCTTGATGCTCGCGGCTGGATCGGTCGTGCGGTAGGTGTTGTTGCCGCCGCTCTGGGCCGACACCTTGTGGAACAGTCCCTTCGCGGCCGGCGTGTGCAGCATGCGGACGACTTTGCCGCCCCCGCCGGACTGGCCGAAGATCATGACGTTGCCGGGATCGCCGCCGAAGCTCTCGATGTTGGCGTGGACCCACTCGAGCGCCACCACCAGATCCGCCGTTCCGGTGTAGCGTGAGCTCGCGTACTGAGGACCGTAGGCGGACAGATCGAGGGTGCCAAGGATGTTGAGCCGGTGATTCACGCTGACGACTACGACGTCGCCGAACTCGCTGAGACTGCGGCCGTCGTACGCATATGACTCGATGGAGGAACCGTTGGTGAAGCCGCCGCCATGCATCCAGACCATCACCGGCTTCTTCACATCGGGCGTGAGACTCTGCGTCCAGACGTTCAGGTACTGGCAGTGTTCGTTCGCGACCCAAAAGCGATGGGGAAACACGACCTCGTCGGGACCGACGGTGGTCTGCTCGGGAATCGGACAGACCGGACCCCACGCCTGCGCATTCCTGATGCCGCTCCACGGCTGCATGGACTTCGGTGGTCCGAAGCGCTCGGCTTCCGCATAGCGGATTCCGAGGAACGAGCTGGTCTTGCCCTCTTTCAGACCGCGCAGCGTACCGTCTTTCAACTTGACGACAGGGGGATGAAGGTTCGGAGTCGTTGAGGAACCTGAAGCCGGCGCCGCTTTCGCCTTGGCTTTTTCCTCCCCGTACGCGTTGCCGGTGGCGACAGCCGCACCGCCAATCAATGCCGTCGCAGTCTGGAGCAGCGTCCGACGATTCATCCTGGCCATATGGCTTCCTCTCGGGCCGGAATGGTATCACTCTAACCGGGCGCCAAACGAGCCTGCGTTGGTAGTCGTCATCTGACCATCGGGAACACACCACACGAGGCCGGAGGCCTGGCGTGACTGAAGACCGCCTGGGGCGATGTCGTGATGATGTATCTGTATCTTGGGGGCGTTATTTGTGACGACGCGCGACGAACAGCAGACTCTGCCCGGGCAGCCAGATCCAGAACGGTCGGAAGCAAATTTGTAAGTCTTCTGGTTCGAACCCTCACTTGGAGCTGCGATCAGATCCAAGTGAGAACTCAGTGAGAACTTCGAGAGGACTTCCCCCGCGCAGCAATCCTATCCTCTGGAACCATGAAGAAAATACACACGACCGCTCTCGCCATGGCGATTGTCTTTCTGGTCTCCGTCACGATGCCGAGGCCGGCCTTCGCAGACGTCTTCCAGGTGACCTCGACCAGCGACAACGGGCCGGGCAGCCTGCGCCAGGCCATTCTGGACGCGACGGCTGCCGGACCATCGGCCCAGACGATCGTCGTCGATCCGTCGCTGGCGGGCCAGACCATCTCGCTGACGACGATCGGCGATCACGCCGCCGGGCCGTCAGCCTTTGCGATCACGTCCGACATCACGATCAGTGGTGATCCGGCGGCGGGCCTTGTCGTCACCCGCGACGCCGCGGCGCCGGCGATGCGCTTCTTTTATGTCGCACCGGGCGCACATCTCACGCTCACCAACGTGACGCTGGCGAGTGGACTGGCCGTCGGCGGGCGTGGCGTGGGTGGATCGCAGCGCGCGGGCGGCAGCGGCGGCGCGGCCGGTCTTGGCGGCGCGATTTACAATCGCGGCACGCTCACCGTGCAGAGCGTCGCCTTCACCGGCAATCAAGCGATCGGTGGCACCGGCGGCAGCCCGAACGACTGGCAAATCGGTTTGCCGTCCGGGATTGGCGCAGGCTCGGGTGCCGGCGGCGCTGGTCTTGACGGCAACGGCCTGGTGGCGCCGACCTTCAACAACGGCGGTCACGGCGGCGGTCCCAACGGCGGTGTCGGCGGCTTCCTGACTCAGGCGCCGCAGGACGGTGGATACGGCGGCGGTGGTGGCGGCGGCGGCAGCAGCGGCTTCTCCGGCGGTTCGGGCGCCGGTCAGAACGGCGCCGGCGGCAACGGCGGATTTGGCGGTGGCGGCGGCGCCGGCGGTGCGTGGCATACCCTGGGCTACGGCGGCGGCCCGGGCAAACCTGGCGGCAACGGCGGCTTCGGCGGCGGCGGCGGCGGCGCGGGTGACGGCACGCCCTCGGGCGCGATGGGTATCGGTGGCTGGGGCGCTGGCAATGGCTCGGTCGGATCGGGCACCGGCAACTTTGCCGGCCCCGCCGGCGGCGGCGGAGCGTTCGGCGGCGCCATCTTCAGCGACGGCGGCGTCGTGAACAGCACGGCAAACGTGTTCCAGAACAACCGCGCGATCCCTGGAGCGCCTGGTTTGGCCGAACGCTATGGCTCGAACTGGTTGACCGCGGGCGGCGGCGTCGGCTTCGGCGGCGCGATCGCGACGCGAAGCGGCACGGTCACCTCCGCGTGGGACGTGTTCACGTCGAACGCCGCGGACCTCGGTGCCGACTACAGTGCGGTTGGCGACGCGACCGATGCCACGCTCAACCTGTCCGCCGTGACGATCGACCTTGCCGACGGCCACGCCATTCAACTCGACAGCATCAATGGCGGTCACGTCGCGACGAATCCTGGCGATACGACGCCGCCGGTGATCACCTTTCTCGGTCCCACCCCCCTCGTGCTCGAGGGCGGCTCGGGCTTTCCCGGCGGCACGGCGATCGCGACCGATCCCGGTGTCGGCGACGTCAGCGGATTCATCAGTGTGAGCGGCTACGACAACCGCACGCTCGGGACGCAGACCGTCACCTACTTCGCGCGGGATTTCGCCGGACACGTCGTGTCCGCCACGCGCGCCATCATCGTCGTGGATACGACGCCACCGAGGGTTCTCCTGCCCTACGACGGCTTCCGGGAGGACGTCTACGCGACGAGCCTGTTCGGCACGCCGATCTTCTTCGACGGCGATCTCAGGGCGGTCGATTCGGTTGATCCGTCGCCGACCATCACGTGCACGCCGCCATCAGGCAGTCCCTTCAAGGACGGTCAGACGACGGTGAGCTGCACGGCCAAAGACGGGTCGGGCAATGTTTCCAGTCCGGTGACGTTCACCGCCTACGTCTATGGCGCGGCGCGGCAGCTGACGGCCCTCCGCTCCTGGGTCACCCGCGCGGGGCTCGATCCTGCACTCACCACGCAGTTGCTCGCCAAACTGGACGCGGCGTCGAAAAGCGTCGGCAAGCTGAATCCGGGTCCGGCGCTCACGCACCTCGAGGCGTTCATGCGAATCCTGATCAAAGGCGAGATTGCCGGTCTGGCCGATCCCTGGACCACCTACGGTATGGTGACGAACGCCATGCAGATTGAAACGGCACTGGGGATCACGCAACCCGACGGCGTGGACAGCGCGCTCACGACGCTGCTGTATCAGCAGACGGAATTATCCGACTACGGTTTCGCCGCGACCGTCAGCGATCGCCTGGCGCTTGCATCACAGCGCGCGCTGGTGGCGCTCGTCAACGGCAACGTGGCCGCCGCGCTCAAGGCGATGGACGGCATGGTCGCGAATTTTTCGTCCATTGCGGTCGTCGATCCCGGCTGGGCGGCGTACTTCGTCGACGAGGTCACGTACGCGGAGACCCTGCTGAACTTCTCCAACCCGGATCCGGATGCGTGGCACGTGCTGGACCTGATCCAGTTTGCAACCTATGACGCGACCCAGGGCGGTTTCTCATCGGATCTCGCAACACGGCTGACGACGAGGTTGAGGCAGGCGGGCCGGCAGATCGCCGGCGGCGGCACCGGCGGCGAGGCGATCGGCGCCGCGATCGCGATCGTCCAGAACCAGATTCGCCGAGGCAACATCACCGCGGATCAGTCGCAGGTCGTGCTCAACGATCTGTTGACGATTCGAAATCTGATGGCGACGCCGTAGAGTGAGTCGAACATCAGGCCGCGTTGTTGGGGCGCTGGCCTCTTCAACGCGGCGCCGCGCCCGGCTTCAGTAGGGGTAGCCCTTCAACCGTTGCGTCCGCGGCTTCCAGTCGGGGAGTGACGCGTAGTGGTCGCCCAGCGGCATCTTCACCTGCGCGAGATTCTGCTGATCGAGGACCTGGTCTTCCGGGATGACGCCGTTGATGAACAGCAGATACGCCGTCAGCCCGTAGACCTCGTCCGGGGTCAGCGTCCCCTCGCGATTGAGCGGCATGCCGCGATTGATGTAGTCCCAGACCGTCGTCGCGAACGGCGCGCGCAGCGGCAGGATTCGCCCCCGCGCCCAGACGTCGGGGTTCGAGGGATCCCGGCTTTTCAGAATCGGCGCAGAGCCGCCGATCCCTGTGGCGCCGTGGCATCCGGCGCATCCCTTGGCGCGATAGGCCATCGCGCCTTCCTTGGCGCTGCCCTTTCCCGGCGGTAGCTCCTCGCCGGTCGGACCGATGGAGATGTCGCGCGCGCGGATTTCATCGGCGGTTGGCGTCCGTCCGATGCCGTAGGTGGGTCCCTGCGCCACCGCGGAGACCGACATCAGCGACGCGAGCGCGAGCGGGAGAACTCTACGCGAGCCCATTGGTCACGCTCCCGTCGCCGGCGATCTTCCAGGGCTGGATGCTGTTGTCCAGGCCCGGGACGCTGAACGTCTGATCGTAGGGTTTGTTCCAGTACTTGGCGATCTGCTCGCGCGTCGGCTGCACCTGTCCGATCTCGTCGACGCACCGCGACAGGATCTCGGTCTCGTTGCCGTCCCAGTTCCACGGGTAGGCGAAACGGCAATGCGCCATCCGCTGCGGTGTGCCGCGGAACTCGGCCTTGTTCCATTTCTTGCCGCCGTCGATCGACACCTCCACTTGCTTGATGGCGCCGCCGCCGGACCAGGCCAGGCCGCTTATCTCGTAGAAGCCCTTGCCCGGCAGCCGCTGGTCGCCGGACGGAAACGTGATGACCGACTTTGGCCCGATCTGATAGGCGAGCGCCGCGACCTTGTCGTCCTGATCGAGGTGGCCGAAGTCGTTGTAGTTCATGTAGTAGCGATCGACGAGCTTGATTCGCCGCAGCCACTTGGTGTGAAGGATCCCTTCGAAGCCCGGGACCATCAGGCGCAGCGGGAATCCGTTCTGCGGCCGCACGGCCTCGCCGTTCATGCCGTAGGCGACGATGCAGTCGTCCATCGCCTTGGCGATCGGCATGCTCGACGCGCCCTTGACTTCTTCCGCGCCCTCGGCGACGAACCACGTGGCGCTGCTTTTCAGACCGCATTCCTTCAACAGCGTCGACAGGAGCACGCCGGTCCATTCCGCGTTGCTCGTCATGCCGTGCGTTTCCTGGACCGTCTTCGCGCGGCGCGACGCACGGTTTCCGGCGCACTCGATGAAGTGCAGGCGCGTCACGGACGGGAGGCGCTTCAAGTCGTCGATGGTGAACGTCAGCGGACGGTCCACCAGGCCATGGATCATCAGCGTGTGCGTTTTTGGATCGATATCCGGAAGGAAGGCGCCGCGCGTCGTCGCAAAGTAATGGAGCGAGGACGGCGTGATGACCCCGACCGAATCCTGAAGCGGGCTCGCGACATGAAACGTCAGGCCGAAGGTGTCGGGCGAGGGCCTGCCACCGTGCGGGATGCGGGCCGAGGTGACGTACTTCGACCGGGCGCCGTAGGCAATCTCGCCTTCCCTCTCGCCCTTGATCATCGGCGACTGGGTCTGCGCCTGCCCAAGCGCCGGCGCTGCGGTGCCCAGGGTGAACCCGCCGGCCAACGCGGCGCCGGTTCTCAGGAATTCTCTACGAGCCGGTCGTTTCGCGCCCATGAGCCCCTCCTGCAGATGAGTCCGGGGAATCGTCGCAATTGTGGAGTATACGCCTGAGACCCGTCGCGCGCGGCGAGCCTCGATGTTGAGTCGGAGCTCATCGACTTCAACGCTTGTTTGGATTGATCAAATACTTCTCGCCGGTCGCGCGTTTGTTGTAGACGGCGATGTTGTGGAGCTGAACCGCCTCGGGCAGCGAAATCTCCCGGGCATAATGACTGACAAATGTAGTCTTCAATTCGGCCGCAACCCGTTCCTTCAGTTTCTGGCTCTGGTCCGGCCCGATCTTGGTGAGGAACGGGAATACCAGCCAGCCGCCGATGCCATAAGCCATGCCGAACGAGCGGCTGAATTCCGTCGGTCCTGGGTCGAGACCGCCGTAGATGTAGACCTGCTTGTGGATCGCGGAGCCGTAGCGGCTATAGGTTGCAGGCCGGTGATTGATCGCGGCTTCCATGCAGAAGAGAATTCGTCCCGCGAGCGCGCCTCCACCCACCGCGTCGAAGGCCAAGGTCGCGCCGGTGGTCACCAGCGCCTGTGTCAGATCGTCGTTGAAACTCGGGGCAGCCGAATTGCACACGTAGAGCGCCCCCTGGGCACGAAGCATGGCCTCCTGCGCGGCACTTCGGACGATGTTGACCAGGCCGATCTCGTCCTTCAGGCAAATCCTGTTGAGCATCTGGCCGAGGTTTGAAGCGGCCGCCGTGTGGACCAAAGCCCTGTGACCTTCGCGGCGCATGGTTTCAACCATGCCCAGTGCCGTGAGCGGATTGATGAAACACGACGCCCCGTCCGCCGCCGTCGCGCCCGCCGGCAGCACCAGGCAATCTTCCGCATTCGCCGTGCGATATTGCGCATACATGGCGCCGCCCACGATTGCGACGGTCCTGCCCAGCAGCGCTTGCGCGGCCGCTGAGTTCCCAGCGGCCACGACCATGCCGGCGCCTTCGTTGCCGACCGGTAAGGGCTGGTCGAGGCGCCCCGCGATCGCGGCCATCGCGGCTTGTGGCACATCAGCCGTGATGCTCGGCTGCTCATCCGTTCCTGTTTGACGCGCCGTACTCATGTCGGCGGGGCCGAACAGCAGCCCGAGGTCCGAGGGGTTGATCGGTGAAGCTTCGATCCGGACAATCACCTCGTTCGGCGCCGGCGGCAACACGTCGACACGGGCCAGCGAGGCTTCCAGTTCGCCGCGTTTCGTGATCAGCGAATGCAATCGCAGCCCGGAGGCTGGAAAAGACAACGCCATGGCTGCTACTTCAGCGGCAGTGTCCCGCTCGGATCCGGCCTGAAGACGAGATAGGACATGTCGCCCTCGATATTCGCCCACAAGTGCGGCGTTCGCCCTGGGGTAATGATCACATCGCCCGGAACCACGTGCCGGCTCGTGCCGCCGTCGATCCTGGTGCCGGTAAAGTTACCGCCGGGCCGCGCCGGCGGCCGAGCGTCCGGAATCGTGCCGCCGGTGATGAGCGTCGCCGATCCTTCCAGGATGTACAGAATCTCGGTCATGTTGGTGTCGTGGTAGATCGCGTCCTGCGGCGAGTCCTTCGGCCGGACCACTGCGAATACACCCACCCGGTATCCGCCCACGTCGATCGCGCGAATCGGACTGTCCGAGATTCGCCCGCGGGGCAGCGCAGCGATGAAATCCTGGATCTGATCCTTCGTGACGTGCGTGGCCGGTGCGGTCTTCGGGGCCTCCTGGCCCTGTGGAGCGGCCACCGCGCACAGCCACAGGCCCGTCATCGCCATCGCCATCACCGCCGTACGCTTCATCATTGCCGACTCCTGCTGCAAGACACCTAGAACCGAATCTGCGCCCCGACCTGAATGATGCGCGGCTGAAGGATGCTGATCGGCGTGCCACCGCTGTTCGGGTCCGAGGACAAGAACGGCGCAATCGGCACGTTGCTGCCGAGCGCTGTCCCTTCAGTCAATACCGGGTTCGCGTTCAGCGCGTTGAACAGGTTGATCTGCGGCTGCACCTGCATATTCTTGAACTTGAAGGTCCGCCTGATCGCGAAATCGAGCTGATTCCACCGCGGCTCGTATCGCGTGCCTGGCGATGCCAGCCTGACGGTGATCGCCGGATCGCCTGCGAAGCGCGACGCCAGGACGATCGCGCCCGGCGTGCACCCGGGCACGGCGCAGTCGCTCGGATACCGCGTCGAACCCCGGCTGATCGTCCAGTTCAAGCCGCCATTGTCTACCGCGTTCGTCGTCGCTTTCGGCGCGCCCGCGTAGCTCTGCAGCGACGCGCTGATCTCGAAGCCGTACCAGAGCGGCAGGCTGCCGTTCAACTTGAACTCGTGGAGATAGGGGATCTGGACCGCGGGCTCGCCCAGCAGCGATCGGCCGCTCTGGTCGCAGAATCGGAACGTGTTCGGATCGTCGGTCGAGTTGCACGCGACGTCGATGGTTCGCTCCATCGTCCATCCCGCGAACACCAGGGTGCGACGCGGAAGACGGGCGTTGGTGCCGAGTTCAAAACCGGTATAGACGTTCCGGCGGGAACTCGTGTCGGTGAACGTGCTGAGATGAATGTCGGGCGCGACGCCGAACTTGTTCTGGTTGATCTGGAACGCGGTGATCGGCTCACCGTTCAACGGGTTGACGATCGTGATCGGTGACCAGTTCGCGTCCGCGCCCTGGTAGATGGCGTTGACGCTGTAGTTGTCGCTGAATTGCGTGTTATAGAGCGTGCGCCGGAACCAATTGAAGGTGACCGCCATTCCGGGCCGGAGCTCGTGCTGGATCCCGGCGCTGTACTGCAGGTTGTATTCGCGCGTGAAGTTCGGGTCCAACGTGCGACTGGTGACCTTTCCGAAGTTCGGGTTGCCGCTCGGACCGATCTCGTTGTCCTGCGCGACGCCGTCGCCGTTGGTCGGCAGGTTCAGACCGGACCGGTCGATGTCGGTCCAGGTGCGGTTCTCGAAAACGAGGGCGACCGGGTTGAACTGATTCGCAAAGGTGCTGGAGTCGGGCCGCTGGTAGCGCCCGAAACTGGCTTTCAGCGCCGTCTTGCCGTTACCGAATAGATCGTACGCGAGGCCAAGCCGCGGCGACCACGTCGACCAACAGGTCATCCCCGGCATCGTCTTGCACGTGACCGCGTCGTAGTGGATCGCCGGGGCAAACCGGCCCGCGACTCGGTCCTGCGCCGGGATGTCCTCCCTCAAATACTCGTAGCGAATGCCGTAGTTGACCGTGGCTCGGTTGAATGTCCATTGGTCCTGGACGTAGAGCCCGACGTTGGCCTTCAGCTCAGGATAGGTGCTGAGGGGCGAGTTGAAGACGGTCACCGACACTGGAATCTGTCCCGTGCCGGAATTCTGATAGTTCTGCCACAGGTCGGCGTTCATGTCGTTGACGTACCCGTTGGAGCCGAATCCCCAGAGCATGCCGGTCTTGACGGTGTGCGATCCGGTGACGTAGGTCAGCGACGCGACGGCACTGTCCTGATTCGGATAGAACCATTGATTGTACTGGCCGGCCACGGTGCGCAGGCTGGTTGTCGTATTCAGACGGGTGGCGGTCGCGTACCACGCCGGCGTGCCGCGCACCTGACTGATCCCCGGTTCGTAGAGGCTCGAATAGTGGAGGATATCGGTCGAGTAGCCGACCTCCGCGAGCAGCTTGTTGGTGATGGGCGACGTCCACTTGACCTGTCCGATGTAGTACAGGAGCGGGTCTCGCCGCGTCGCCGAAATGTCCGGCGTCGCCGGCAGACCCGTCTGGCCGCCGCTCGCAATCTCGTGCCCCTTCCACTTGTAATTCCGCTGATAGAGGGCCGCAAACTTGTTGCGCGGCGTCGCCTGCCACGTGCCTCTCACGACGAAGCTCTTGATGTCGGCGTCTTCGATGCCTGGCGAGCCGTCGGTGTTGAAGGTGTTCGGAATCTGCAGAAACGTGCTCTGATAGCGGCCCGACCCGAAGTACCAGAGCTTGTCCTTGACGATCGGCCCGCCGACGGCCGCGTTGAAGTCGTTGACATGCTGAATCCGGGCTCCGGTCTTCAATCCCCGGGCGACCAGATCCGGCGTGAGATTGTTGGCCTGCAGGTGCCAGCTGTCGGCCGCGCCACCGAAGAAGCCGGACCCGTGGACCGTGTTGCCGCCGTCCTTGGGAATCATGTTGACGCGGACGCCGCCACCGGACGACTCGGCCGTGACGCCGCTGGTCTGATACGTCGACTCCGCAATCAGCGCGTTGTCGATGTAGTTCTGCACCTGGCCGTCGACCAGGTTGGTCTGCGCCGGCATGCCGTCGAGCAGCACGGTATTGTGCAGCGACGCGTTGCCGTGCGTCGCCATGTAGGTCTGTTCGGTCTGCTGCGCTCCGCCCACGTCGGGAATGTTCAGCCGGATGCCGGGCACCAGCGCACCGACCGACTGCAGGTTGCGCGCGCTGGGAATCGTGTCGATGAGATCGCGGCTCATGACGTTCACCTTCGCCGTATTCTGCACGTCGACCACCGGCGACGCACCCGACACCGTCACGGTTTCCTCGAGCGCACCCACCTTCATCTCGGCGTTGATAGGTACCGACACGTTGGTCGGCACCTCGATCGCTTCACGCTTGAACGTGTTGAACCCGGTCAGCGTGAACGTCACCGTGTAGGTGCCGGGGCGGATGTCCACGATGGCATAGCGGCCCTCGCCGTTGGTGACCACGCTGCGCGTTTTCTCGATGAGGACCGGGCTGGCGGCTTCGACCGTCACGCCAGGCAGCAAAGCCCCTGTCGTGTCTTTCACGACACCGGCAATCGTGCTCTGGGCGTGGGCGAGGGAGGGGGCGAGGACCATGGCGAGCGCCCCAATGACGAATGACGGGAGAGACGTCCTGCACATACGCGTGGCTCCTTGACTGTGCCGAGTAACGAACCGTCGGTGCAGACCTTGGATAAGAGCGTCCCGCGCGAATGACCCGACATTCTGGCGAAGCGGATAGGGTTTGTAAAATGAATTATTCCCGAGCTGGTCGACCAGAAGCTCGTGCGCTACCGTCCCACCACGACGTGCATCGCCGCTTCGGTGGAGACGTGCTCCATCACTCTATAGCCGAGCGCGGGAAGGTCGATGCCTTCGAGCAGGGGCTCGCCCTGTCCAAGAAGGATCGGCGAGATGGCGAGGTGCATCTCGTCGAGTAGTCCAGCCCGCAGATACTGGCGGATGGTGGCTGCTCCGCCGCCGATTCGCACATCCTTGCCACGAGCGATCGCCCTCGCCCGATCGAGCGCTGCCTCGATCCCCTCGGTGACGAAATGGAAGACGGTGCCGCCTTCCATCTCCAGCGGCGGACGCGCATGGTGGGTCAGGACGAAGACCGGCACATGGTACGGTGGATTGGCACCCCACCAGCCCTTCCACTCATGGTCCGGCCAGGGTCCGCGCACCGGTCCGAACATGTTGCGGCCCATGATCCAGGCGCCGAGATTCTCGAACGAGCGCACCGCGAAGTCATTGTCGATGCCGGTCGTCCCGCCATCTCGCATCAGGACGTTCCGCTGGAAGGTGCGGGTTGGAAGGAACCACTGGTGCAGTCGTTCGCCGCCCCGGCCGAGCGGTTGGTCGCGGCCCTGGTCGGGGCCGGCGCTGAAG
>Ga0268266_10003008_pt1 | contig 17329 bp, 13 predicted proteins | sample KBSS13metaG_FD_190356 | JGI IMG/M metagenome (GOLD analysis project Ga0268266, IMG submission 190356) | Switchgrass rhizosphere microbial communities from Kellogg Biological Station, Michigan, USA - KBS S1-3 metaG (SPAdes) (version 2) | ecosystem: Host-associated > Plants > Roots > Rhizosphere...
AAAATCGGGTCTTCTTCATGGGCTCCTCGTTCCCCGAGGCCCATTTTCCTAAGTTTCAGCTGGTCCGTAAATTGCCTAGCAGGTCAGATCAGCTGGAAGAGCAAGTTCGCACCGACGCGGTCGATGGGCAGGTAGCCGATCTCATCGACCAACAGCAATCGTGGAACCGTGTACATTTTCAGCTTGCCTTCCAGACGGCACTCGCTCAACGTACGAGTGAGGTTACCGAACATCGCCGCCGCAGTGGTGAACAGCACTCGATAACGGTTGAGGCCCAGGCCCACAGCTAAGTGAGTCTTGCCAACACCGGGTGGTCCCCGGATCACGACGTTCTCGCCGTGTTCTATGAAGTGGCAAGATGCCAGCGTGTTGAGCTGCTTCTTGTCCAGTGATGGCTGGTAGCCGAAGTCAAAGCTGTCCAGACTCTTCACGAACGGGAGGCGCGCGAGGTGTAAGCGTCCGGCCGCCGCAACTGGAGTTGTCTAAAAAGCGTGTTCGATGATGCGTGTCCCACAGTAAGCGAACGCCTAATAGGCGTCCACGAGAAATAGATGGACACGCACACAACAGAAGTGACAACCGACTCATTGGGCCGCCGAGGTGGTCCGCGGCGCCGTTGGCCTGAGGCGGCGAAGCGCAAGATCGTCGAAGAGACACTCGAGCCAGGAGCCTCCGTCGCCATTGTGGCTCGGCGCTACGAGCTCAATGCCAACGTGGTGTTTGCCTGGCGACGGCTATATCGAGGTGCACAGCCCGGAGCAGTCAGTCCAGCAAGAGCCCCAGAACTGATCCCGGTCAATGTGATTACGCCCGAGTCTGGGGTTCCCAAGATGCGGGGTCGACCACGGATCCATGCACCCCAAAACGAGAGCATTGAGATAATGCTGGCCGGCGGGGCCCGGCTGCGCTTCAGCGGCAACCTAGCGCGTGAGGCTCTCAAACAGATCATCGCCGCGGTGTGTGCTCGATGATCGTACCTGGAGGAAGTCGGATCTGGCTCGTCGCAGGAGCCACCGACATGCGTCGAGGATACGACGGATTGGCGGCGTTGGTTCAGACCCATCTGTCTGAGAATCCATTCTCCGGCGAGCTCTACATCTTCCGAGGCCGTCGCGGGGATCGGATCAAATGTCTGTGGTACGACGGCACGGGGATGTGCCTGTTCTGCAAGCGACTGGAGGGTACGCATTTTGTGTGGCCTCAGTCGGGCTCTGGAACGATATTGCTGACGGCAGCACAACTATCGATCTTGTTGGAAGGTCTCGAGTGGAGACGAGTGCAGCCGAGTTGGAAGCCGCAGGTCGCGGTCTAAAATAATAAAACAGCCGAGCACGGGATGTGCTCGGCTGCTATCCTCAGCGGCGTGAAGAAAGCCGCGCAACTTCCCAACAATGTCGAAGCGCTCAAGCGCATGGTGTTGGAGCAGTACGCGCTGATCGAACAGCGCCAGCTGGAAATCGAGCGTCTTCGGCTGATCCTGGCTCGGTTGCGAAGGGAGCGCTATGGACGCAGTTCCGAAGCGCTGGACCAGGAGATCGAGCAGCTGGAGTTGACGCTCGAGGAAGCCGAAGAAAATCACGCGGCAGCTCAGATGAAATTGGCCTCGGTGACCGAAGCGCCGGCCGAAAAGCCGGTCCGTCAAGAGTTGCCAGCTCATCTGCCCCGAGAAGAGACCGTACACGAGGCACCTGTGGCCGCCGGTTGCACCTGCCCGGACTGCGGCGGCGCATTGCGGGCCATGGAACCCGACGTCACGGAGGTCATGGAGCGCATCCCTGAGCGCTTCATGGTCGTGCCGCACGTGCGCCCCAAGTTCAGCTGCGGACATTGCGAGAAGATCATCCAGGCGCCCGCCGCCAAACGACCGTTCGCACGTGGAATGGCTGGCGCCTCCGTGATCTCACATGTGTTGGTCTCGAAGTTCTGTGACCACACGCCGCTTTATCGACAGAACCAGATTTATGCCCGCGATGGCGTGGAGATCCCGCGCTCGACGCAGTCTGAATGGGTCGGTCAGTCCGCTATCTTGTTTAATCCGCTGGTCGACGCCGTGGCGCGTCACATACTCGGCGGCTACAAGGTCCATGCCGACGACACACCCGTACCGGTCCTGTGCCCAGGGCGAGGAACGACGAAGACCGGTCGACTGTGGGTTTATGTTCGCGATGACCACAACAGCGCGGATCAAACTCCGCCGGCGGTCCTGTTCCGATACTCGCCGGATCGCAAAGCGATCTATCCGAACCAACACCTGGAAACGTTCAGGGGGATTTTGCAGGCCGATGCGTATGCCGGCTTCAATCCCCTGTACGAGCGGGCCAGTGGTCCGCTGCTGGAAGCTGCCTGCTGGGCGCATGCTCGACGCAAATTTTATGATATTTACGAGTCGACCGACTCACCGATTGCTCGTGAGGCGCTCGAACGCATCGCCGCCCTCTACCAGATCGAGGATCAAATCCGAGGGAAACCGCCGGACGAACGATGCGCGGTTCGAAAAGCACGAGCCGGTCCATTGTTGGATAGCCTCTATCAATGGCTGATGGAGACTGTCCTACGCTCGCAAAGAAATCCGAGCTGTCCGGAGCGATCCGCTATGCGTTGTCGCGTTGGACGGCGTTGACTCGCTACCGCGATGACGGCCGCATCGAAATAGATAACACAGCCGCGGAGCGCGCCCCGCGCTCCGTCGCTTTGGGCCGGAAAAATTATTTGTTCATGGGCTCTGACAGTGGCGGCCAGCGCGCGGCGTGCATGTACACGCTGATCGGAACGGCCAAGCTATGCGGGCTCAACCCTCAAGCCTATCTGCAGTACGTCCTCGAGCACATCGCAGATCATCCGGTCAACCGCATCGACGAGTTGCTCCCTTGGAACGTGGCCTCGAAACTCATCCCGGCTGCGCCCGCCGCCGCCTGAGACGGCAACCGCCTCAGAGCTCGCCGTCAAGATGTGCCGGTCGGACGCTTACCGCGAGCTTGGCTCGCATGCTGATGTTCTTGCATGTCTTGGCCTCGACTTCGTTGCCGAGCAGTCGATCGACGAAGTCGGCGTGGGAGAGCTGCTCGCTGGTCGCCTCTAACAGCGCTTCCAGCCGCTCGCGGCTTTTTGATCAGCCGCAGCCGAGACAACTGCTTCTGCAGCCGCTCAAACTGAGTGGTGTTCATGGTGTTGTCTCCTGAGCGGCCGCGGCACTCTCGCCGGCGAGTTGCTCGTAGATGGCCAGGTCTCGGATCTCCACTAGCTCGCATTGCTCGGCACGCTCGATAGTTTGCGCCGGGCATTGCAGGATTTCCTCGTTGAGGACCGGCCGATTTCCCCAGTTGGGGACCACCTGATGGGGTCACTGGCGAAGCCGAAGGCGACGATTTTTAGCTGTCCTTCTTTGCTGGCAAGTTTGCGGGCTTTGACACCCCGGTAGCTCTCGCCGGTGATCTGGATGACAAGGGCTGCATGCTCGAGTCGATCCCGGATTGCATCGGCAATGACTGGATCACCAATTACCTCAGACCAGTGAGACAGAGGCAGCTGAGTGGTGAACACGGTGGACTTGCCGATGGAGCGCTCCTCGAGGATCTCGCACAGATCCTGGGCCTCGGTCGATAAGAGCTTGCGCATTCCCATGTCATCCAGGATCAACACGTCAGGCTTTGCGATCTTGTCTCGATAACGCAAGTAGGTTCCGCTGGACCGGGCGAGTGCGATGTTCTCCAGCCAGGTTGTCACAGTCATATACAACACGGACTTCCCACACGCACAGGCATGCAAGCCGATTGCCTGAGCGAGGAAGGTCTTGCCGACGCCAGTCTGGCCGACCAACAAGATGGGGCGGCCCTCGTTCAGCCATTGCAGGCTGTAGAGCTCCTTGATCTGCGCCTTGCTGATCGAGCGGCTGGCGGTGAAGTCGATGTCTTCGAACGACGGTCGCAGAGTGAACTTGGCGGCTTTGATCCGGTAGCCAGTCTTGCGCTCTTGACGATAGTCGATCTCGGCCTGCAACAACGTGTCGAGGAACTCGGAGTATCCGGTCTGATCTCAGGTGGCATTGGTGATGGCTTGGTCGTAGGCGGCAAACATGCCGAGCAGTTTCATCTCGGCCATCAGGTTCTTGGCAATGGCTGTACTCATAACTTTAATGTCTCCTGAAGTGAGGCGGATGCGACAGCGGCGGATGAGTCGGCGGGCTGATCAGCACCGCCGACGTAGCGCAGCATGGGGTTTCCTGCGTATTCCGGCGATCGTGAACAGCAAATCCATGCGATGGTGAACGGTGCATGGAGCCAGCAACTGGAGTCTTGGTTTTTACGTCAGGTGTTCACGATCCGTCAAGGCAGCAGGTCAGTCTGACGCCGCAGGCAGGCGGCAGAAGCTCATGCGTCCACCGGTTTGCGGGTCTTGCGCATGGATTCCCCAGGCACTTTCAGTTCGATGCGGTGACTGTGGTGGACGAGGCGATCGAGGATCGCGTCCGCAAGGGTGGGTTCGCCCAGATACGCATGCCAAGTATCTACAGGGAGCTGGCTGGCCACGAGAGTCGAGGTGGTGTTGACACGGTCATCCAGGATTTCGAGCAAGTCCGCGCGGTCCTGGGCGGACAGGGCCGTGAGTCCCCAGTCATCCAAGACGATCAGCGATGCCTTGGATAAGGACTTCAGGAACTTGATGTAACTTCCGTCTCCGTGCGAGATGCGCAGTTCCTCGATCAGCCTAGGGACGCGGTAATACAGAACCGAGTCGCCCTGGCGACAGGTCTGTTGGGCCAGAGCGCAGGCGATCCAGGTCTTTCCCGAGCCGGTCGCGCCGGTGATGAGCAGGTTCTGGGATCTGCGGATCCATTTGCCCGTTGCCAGCGTTGCGATCTGGCGCTTGTCCAGGCCACGATCGGCCTTGTAGTTGATATCTTCGATGCTGGCTTCGGAGACTTTGAGCCGGGCTCCGCGCAGCAGACGCGTGCGTCGCTGGTTGTCTCGATGGATCCGCTCCCGATCAACGAGCAGAGCAACCCGCTCTTCGAACGAGAGCGCCTGGATGCTCGGTGTTTGCTGCTGCTCTTCGAGTGCCTCCAACATGCCTTGCAGCTTCAGTGTCTTGAGTGTTTCGATCGTCGGGTTAGTCAACATTGTCATCTTCTCCAGGTGATCCGGGTGGATCGTCAGTGGTAGTAACCGGGTCCACGCACATTGCCGTGCGCGGGTAATTCCAGAGCCAGCGGCTCCGTCGCCGCAGTTGCTTGCAGATCGCGACCGCTTTGAAGGATCGAGATCACGCTTTTGCGGGTGGGACTGGCCAGGCGCAGCGCCAAGGCGCTGGCACTCTCTAGTCGGGCCTCCCCATATTCACGGGCCAACGCCAAAAGACCCAGGCAGGCGCGATATCCCTGTTCTGGGTGAGGCTTCGAGCGCAGCAGGTGCTCGACGATGGCGGCGGTGTGAGTACCGATAGAAGTGCCCCACTGGATCAAGCGCTTCGGGGACCACTCAGCGTGCGCCCGGTGCGACTTGGGCATGTGTTCCGGCAACGTCGTATGTGCCCCGCGTTGGTAGGAGCGCACGTGGGTGGCAACGCGCTGGCCGCGGTAAAACACTTCCACCGTGGCGGCCGTATATCGGGCCCAGACGCTATATCCCACGAGCGCATGCGGCACGCTGTAGTAATGTCGATCCACATCGATGTGATAATCGAAGGCGACGCGACGTTCCTTCCATTCGGAGAAGACATAGGGGTGAGTCGGCAGCGCTCGCATCGCCGGTCGGTCTAGGGCTTCGAAGACGCTGCGCCGGGACCCGGGGAGGCGTTGGTACGGCCGATGGTTCAACTCATCGAGCAACGGTCGGATGGCGCCGTTGAGCTCATCCAGGCTGAAGAACTTCTGGTGCCGCAGGCGAGCCAACACCCAACGGCATACCAACAGCACCGAGAGTTCTACGCGACTTTTGTCCTTCGGCCGGTACGGCCGCGCCGGGATGATGACGCAGCCGTAATGAGCGGCCATCTCTTCATAGGATCGCTGCAGTTCCGGCTCGTACCGATCCGCACGAGTCACGCCCACCCGCGGGTTGTCAGGAACGAAGATGGTGGGCGCCGCTCCGTAATACTCGAGTGCTCGAACATGGCTGCCCAACCAGTCTGGCAATGACTCGCTGCGAGTCGCTTCTGCGTAGGCGCAACCGCTGGCGCCCAATGCACCGACAAACAGATGTGCGCGGAAGGACTCCTCGTCTCGTGCGCCGTAAATCGGCACCGTGCGTCCTGCGTAGTCGACGAACAACTTCTCGCCGGCGAAGTGACGTTGGCGCATCGAGCGCTTCAGTCGCTTTTCCCAGCGCCGATAGATGTCGCAGAACGCACTGCGGCGGTACGCCGCAGTGCCGTAACGCTCGGCATATTCTTCCCACAACAATTGCAACGTGACGTGGCGATGTCGCTGCAGCTCGGTGTGGATCCATGCACAGTCCGGCGGCACGAGCTTGGGAGGGGCACTGGGCAAGGCCGGGCCGAACACGCGCCGCTCCAGCTCGTCTTCCGTGAGCGACTGGGCTTCCGCAGGTTCGATTCCCGCGGCCTTCACCGCACGCAGGTACTTTGAGACCGCCCCGATCGACAGGTCCAGCGCGCGTGCCAGCGCCCGGACACTCAAATTACTGGCTTGCAGCCCGATCAGCTGCTTCAACTTGGACATGGAGATCCTCTCGTTCGGCATCGACCGCGCTCCCGGGGCAAATGCCCGAGGGTACGCGGTCAGCAGTGAGATCAATCTCCAGTCACCGGCTCCGTGATTCCGCGATCGTGAACGCCAATCCACGATCGTGAACACCGCTCCGCCTTCGTGAACGGCGCGCCACGATGGACGCTCGAGCGTTCACGATCACCTGGATCCGTGTTCACGTTCCTCTGGAATCGGTGTTCACCATCGCGTGGAAATACTGTTCACGTTGGGGCGGAATACGCAGTTTCCGGGACGCCGCACGATTTCTCGGTCGTCGTCCCGCTTTCGGACCTGTTTGCGAGCCTGAACGAGCAACGTCTGGAAGTACGGCACGCGGAACTTGTTGTAACGACGCATGGTGGCGATAGCCGCGGCGATGCGCTCACGGGCGACCTCGTGCGCGGCTGTGTTGAGCTCCTTCGTACAACTGCGCACGAAGCCCTGGCAGCGCCGCAGGTTACCGAAGAGGTCCGTATTCAACAGGTCCACAAACAACTGGTTGAGCTCGGGATGGATGAAGCGGGACTGCGAGAGCAGCTTCTGCGGCGTGGCTTCGCAGTACGCTTGGGAGGCTGCTGGGAAGTGCGCATCGATGAAGATGCGTCTGCCATTGCGATGGCGGCTGCGCGGATGGATCGCCAGGCGCTGGAGGTTCAAGAAGATCTCCACGTGGTTCTCGGTGATCTTGATCCGCAGCTTCTTGTGCCGATGGATGTGGGGCGCGCTGTAGTAATCTCCCTCGATGTAGAGGTAGCAGTCCGGATGCAGCGTTGCATCCTTCCAGTCCGCATATTCCAGATCCCCGATCGGAAGCGGCTTTAGCGCATTTTTCTCGATGGCTTCGAAGCGCTCGCGGCGCGAGACACCGAAGCGCGTGTGACGACGAAGATTGATTCGTTCCGTGCAATCCGCCAGTGCCTGGTTGATTTGCGCCAATGAGCTGAAGCGAGTTCGTCGATATCGGAAGCGTGTGTAGCGCATCAGGATCTTCACCAGGCCTTCGACGATCGCTTTGTCCTTCGGATGTCCGGGGCGTGCCGGAACCACGGCGGTGGAGAACTCGGTGGCGAGTTGCGCGTATCCGGGATTTAGATCCGGATCATACAGATGGCATTTCAACACACCTTGCTTCAGGCAGTCTGGAACCGTCACGTGCGGAACGCCACCGTAGAAGCTGAACATGCGTCGATGAGAGCCGAGCCAGTTGCGGCTCTTCATGTCCTCGGCAGCCCAGGCAAACAACAGATGACTGAAGCCGAGTCCTGAGACAAACACATAGGCTTTGCGGATCTCGCCGGTCTTCAGTTCTACCCACTCGAGCGTATCGCCGGCGTAATCCACTTCGACTCGCTCGCCGGGTACAAACTCACGTGCCGTGACTGCGGCCTGTCGGTACTCTGGGAACTTCCGATAAAACTGCTTCCAGAAGTTGCTGTACGTCGTCAGGTGTTGGGCTTTCTCCTCCCAGATGAACTTCAGCGGATGACCGAGGCCTAAATCGTGAACGATGGAGGGCCAGTCCAATTGCAACATCCACAATGGATCGGCGGATGACTTCGGCGCATCCGGTGATTGGCGTAGGCCATCGCGCACTTCGCGCACGGTGTCGCGCGAGCAGCTCAACGCTCGGGCGATCTCGCGTATCCCGCGGCCTTCTGCCAGTCGCCGCCGGATTTCCTCGTACCGCCCGCCCGTCACGCTCCGCACGCCCATGCCGTCTCTCCCCTTGGTGATTGGGATCGACGTTATCGGGTCGCAGCAACGGGATGCCGTAGAGCGGCTCTACGGACTGATTTTGCTCAGGTTTTGACATCGCAGGAGCACTCCTGCGCCCGGCTCAGGGGCGCTCAAAAGCGCTCCGCCGGTGGTCCCCAACTGAAGAAATCAGGTGGTCCTGAACTCAGGAAATTCGGTGGTCCCCAACCCAGGAAATCGACTGGTCCTCAACCGGCGAAATTCTGCAGCATTGCGCGGTGCAGCTCCAGGCCCGTGCTGCGGATGGATAGACAGTTGATAGTTGATAGCGCCCGGGCAATCGGTCATGTTTGGCGGCGAGCTCGACGCAGTGGTAGATACGAACGACAGTCCCTTGACGTTCCACTTCGACTGCCTGACCGATCAGGTGACACGGGACCGAGTAGCGGTTGGTATCCACCGAGACCAGATAGTCCGTGGCTACCAGTCGAGACAGGCGTACGTCGGTGAGAAAGCTGGGATGCCCCTGCGTACCAACCAGATGCTCCCGCTCCCGTGCAAATCGATCGATGGGACGCCGGTGCGTCGTGCCATGGATGCGGACATCCGCGATACCGGCGGTCCAGGTACACAGCGGTTCCTGGAAATCCACAACGTCGATGAACACGCGCCCGGGTAGGAAGTTACCCTTGACGTACTTCACGCCCGACTCGACTTTGCCTTTGGTGCACGCGCGGCAGGGCTGACACACTCGCGGTTCAAATCCCCAGTGTTGCGAGAACGCCGCGCACCACACCGGAACTGCACACGCGCCTGGCCCCAATCGGATCTGACTTTGCTGACCCGGCGGAGTCTCGAAGCGCGTCTGGGAGGCCTGCGCAGCGATCTCGAGTGCCCGCAGTGGCGCGACGAAGCGCTTCATCACATCGTAGCTGCCCTGAAGGCCAACTCCTGATGCAGGATCCGCGCGGAATAGCGTACTTGTGGGGCGCGCTGGCGTAGAAAGTCTACGTGCTCGGCCAACAGGGTATCTTCGCGAACAGCTCGTTGGTACGGCTGCCACGAGGTGCTGCGTATACACCGACGCACCGTTTTTCGATCGATCCCAAGTTCCCGCGCGATCGCCGACACCGAACGGCGCTCTTGGCGGAACATCCGCCGGATCTGTTCCCAGCGCTTTTTTGCACATGACACCGACCCCGATTGCTCGGTCTGGACAGCGATCATCGACCTTGGATCTGGCTCCTCCAAGCTCGTCGCCCAACCCTCCCATACTCAGGGGGTGAGGAGATTTGCTAGCCCACAACTGGGGGATTATTGGGCGCCCGCTGACATGGACTGAAGGGGCGAGACCAAGGGGAACGCGGTGGTCGACCTCGGTCGGCCGGATTACCAGCTAAGAGCTACAGCGGGTTCAAGGCCCGAACAATCGCTAGCAAGAAGGAGGACGGTTGATACTCGTCACCTTCCGCTCCGTCGGTGACCCGATCGGCCCCGGCGGCCGGCCAACTTCCCCCACCCGTGGCCACCTGAAACTCCTCCACCCCCTGAGCTGAACGGCCGCCGGTCGGCGCCGAGGGCAAATTAGCGGCGGACGTTACGCTGCCCGCTTTTTGCGGGGGCGAGGAGTGAACGTCTTGAAGCCGCATTTACGGGTAACGATCTGCACGCTGCTGCAGGCCGGCAAGAGCCAGCGCGAGATCGAGCGGGTGACCGGGATCGATCGTAAAACGATCCGCCGATACGCACGAGAAGCAAATTCCCCCGGGGTGGCCACCGGCTCTAGCCCGCAGAAAACCCCTGCTGGCGGAGATCAAAATCCCCCACGGCCACCGGCCGGGCGGCCTCGGGAAGCCCGTTCTGCCTGCGAGGAGCACCGCGGCTGGATCGAGCAGCAGGTGGAGCTCGGCCGCAATGCGCAGAGCATCTACCAGGACTTGGTCGAGCGACACGGATTTGCTCATCGATACAACTCTGGCAAGCGCTTTGTACGTCGACTGAAGGTCCGCGAACCGGAACGCTTCGATGTGTTGGAAAGCCTCCCCGGCGAGGAAGCTCAGGTCGATCTCGGCGAGGGGGCGCTCACTCGCTATCACAACGGAAAATACCGGCGCCCGTTGCTGTTTGTATTGAGCCTGAAGCACTCCAGCAAGGCGTTCCGCAAAGTATCCTGGAAGGTTGATCAGAACACCTGGGCGCGCCTGCACGAAGAGGCGTTCCTGCAACTGGGCGGCAGCTGCGCGTATGTCGTGTTGGACAACCTCAAGCAGGGAGTCATCACGCCGGATCTGTATGAGCCTCAGTTAAACCCGGTATATGCAGCACTGCTGGCGCATTACTCTGCAGTGGCGGATCCCGCCCGCATCGCCGACCCCAACCGCAAAGGTGCCGTCGAGAGCGCCATCCAACATACACAAAACACCGCATTAAAAGGACGCAAGTTCGAGTCTCTTGAAGAGCAGAACGCCTGGCTGGCTCACTCGGAAGAGCGCTGGGCCGCACCGCGGATCCACGGCCGTAAGAAGCGCCAGGTACTGCAGATGTACTTGGAGGAAAAGCCGTACCTGACGCCATTACCTGCACAGAGCTTCCGCTTCTTCCGGCAGGAAACACGCACGGTGGATGACGCCGGCCTGGTGCAGGTGGACTGCTCCTACTATGCGGCCATGCCGGCTCCGCTGTACAGCGAGGTCACGGTGCGCGTGTACGAACGGGAGGTCGAAATCCTCGATGATCACGGAGAGGTTCTGCGCCGCCATCCACGCAGCACTCGCAAGGGTCACATTGAACTACCCGAAGAAGATCGGCTGTTCAATCCGTCGCGAGAAACAGCGCGCCTGATCGGTCGTGTGTCCAAGATCGGCCCACAGTGTGCGCAGCTGGCCCGGCAGATATTTGCACGCCTCGGTCGGCCAGGACAGCACGCCATTTACGGACTGGCCAACCTCACCCGGCATCACTCACGCGAGCGCATCGAGCGAGCGTGCGAGAAGGTGCTCACGTTGAGCAAACCGACTTATCAGGCGGTCAAGCGCATCCTGACACAACAGGCAGAGCAAGAGGCGAGCGCTGCCGCGTCCCGGCCTTCATTGCAGCAGTCCGGCAACGACATCCGCGCGCTCGGAGAATACCAGGCCTTCTGGGACGAATATGCCGGTGACGCTCCGACCACCCATCATCCAATCAAAACCAACGCTAAGAGGAGCGAAGACGATGCCAATGTCGATCCCTGAACTGGAAAAGGCACTGAGAGCCCTGCGACTCTCAGGTATGACCGCTACGCTGCAATCGCGGGCTCTGCAGGTCGCCAATCGCGAAATGGACTTCATCGAAGGCTTCTCCTGGCTCGTCCAAGACGAGCTCGATCGCCGCCGCTCTCGGCTGCTGGAGCGACGCTTCGCGCTGTCTGGACTACCGGAGAGGAAGGACCTGAAGGACTTCGACTGGAGTTATAATCCCAAGATACCCAAGCGGGACGTGTTGGAACTGGCGACACTCAAGTTTATCGACGAACGCGAGGGTGCCTTGATGCTCGGTCCGCCGGGTGTGGGCAAAAGCCATATCGCAAAAGCGATCGCTCAGATGGCGGTTCAGCGCGGCCACACCGTGTTGTATCGGGAGGCACACGTGCTACTCGAGGAGATCAATCAGGCACGCGAACTCGGAGAGATCCGCAAATATCGAACTCAACTGAAAAAGGCCGAGCTGTTAGTGATCGACGATCTGTTCCTGCGGAAACTCCCGGCTGGCGCCGGCGATGAGCTCGCCGAGGTGCTCATGAGTCGCTACGAGAAGCTCTCCACTGTCATCACCTCCAACCGGCCACTCGAGGACTGGTCGAAGCTCCTGGGTGATGTCGTAGTCGTAACGCCCTTGCTCGATCGCCTCATGCACAAAGGCCACCTGCTGAAGTTCGAGGGCAAGAGCTGGCGACTGAAGGAAGCCTCAGAACGCCTTGCCAAACGTTCACGCACCGCGTAAACAGCTCGCTCCCGCCGCTGCCAAGTGGGGGAGTTTGACCCGGCCACGGGTGGGGGATTTTGAGGTGGCCGCCGGGGCCGATCGGTTGGCTCCTCAACGAAGAGACCTTGCGTTCGCATCGCATTTGCGATGTTTGCACGTCCTACATGCAAGTGAGTGCGCTCATATGGAACTCGACCATGTCCGCCGTGAGGCTCATACGCGAACACATGTATATGCACGTATGTGAGCAGTCTGGCCGAGAAAAGAACGCGCTCGTCCCGAAGAGCAGAGAGACCTGTCGTTGTGCTCTGTAGAGCCCATCCGAGAACTGGCGGCCGCCGCCTACAACTCAGGCGATACGTAACGCACAACTCCTAAATCATCTGCTGGTTGTTGAGAAAACACGATTGAGGGGGTGACGTGGGAGTGAGGCACTTTGTCTGGGCGTGCGCTTCAGCGCTGTTTTTTGCGTATGCCTCTAGCACTGTATGCGCGCAAGCGAACGGCCCTCTATTGTTGCGAGACCCTACAGTAAGCAAGACGAAAATCGCGTTCAGTTATGCAGGTAACATCTGGATTGCCGAGCGCGATGGAGGCAATCCTCGCAGATTGACCAGCGGAGGGCACGATAGAAAGCCGCTATTCTCCCCGGACGGATCGCAAATTGCATTCACGGCAGATTACACAATCGCCCGGTTTAACCATGGCACGATCTACGTAATATCGACTACCGGCGGCAGAGCGCGCCGGCTAACGTATCATCCCGCCGATATGTGCGCAGTGGGATGGACGCCTGACGGCAGTCGAATTCTGTTCAGTTCGCAACGGGCGTCGTTCGAGGCGTCTCTCGTCCGCAGCGTGGTTCAACTTTTTACCGTACCGCTTGAGGGTGGTCTCGCGACTCAGGTCCCGTTAATAAGAGCTTCCGAGGCATCGTATTCACCGGACGAAGCACGCATCGCCTATGTACCCAATATCAGATGGCAACCGGAGTGGAAGCACTATAGGGGAGGACAAACTACGCCGGTTTGGATTGCTAACCTCGCGGACTCCGCTGTTGGGGTCACCATTCCTCGAGATAATTCCAACGACTTTAATCCTATGTGGGTGGGTGACATTATTTACTTCCTTTCGGACCGAAACGGCCCGGTCACGCTCTTTTCCTACGACTTGAAGTCACGGCAGGTAAAACAGATCGTCAAAAACGACGGATTTGACATCAAATCTGCTGCTGCCTCATCTGACGCGATAGCCTATGAGCAATTCGGATCGCTGCATCTCATCGACCTCAAGTCAGGGAGTGATCGCGCTCTCGATATTCGGCCGATGGTAGACCTCCCGGAAGTCCGACCACACTTTTGGAAGTTGGCGGACTTCGCCAATGTTGGACCGCAAGTTGAAGACGCAAGCGTCTCGCCCACCGGTACCCGTGTGGCTTTAAGCGTACACGGTGAGATACTGACGGTGCCTGCTGAAAGCGGTGGCATTCGAAACGTGACTAACACGACAGACGTAGTTGAGCGCAATCCTGCGTGGTCACCTGACGGCCACTCTATCGCCTACTTTTCGGACGAGTCAGGTGAATGGGCGCTCCATGTGCGCGGTCAGGATGGGCGGGGGGTGCGCAAGATATACCTCGGCACTCCACCCACCTTTTACGCCTCGCCTGTGTGGTCGCCAGACTCATTGAAGATTGCCTATATCGACAGACGTTTGAACGTCTGGTACGTCGACCTTCGGAAGCAAGTACCGGTGCGCGTAGATGCCGATCTTTATATGGGAATCGATACCAACACTTACAATGGATCCGGAAACACATTGGAACCGACATGGTCACCCGACAGTGGCTGGATTGCATATGCAAAGCAACTTCGGAGCTTTCAGCACGCCTTGTTTGTCTATTCCATCGAAGGGGCCAAGAGCTTTCAGCTGACCGACGGGACGAGCGATGCGATCCATGCCGCGTTCGACAAGAACGGAAAATGCCTATACTTTCTGGCTAGCACGAATACTGCGTTGAGCACAGCTTGGTTTGACATGAGCGCCTTTGAGCGCCCGGTGCGGTACGGCATTTACGCTATAGCGCTAAACGAAGGCGGGGCGTCGCTCGTTACGGCGGAAGGTGATGAGGGAGGCCAGGAAGAGGGAGAAATCAAGAGGCACCATGGAATGGAATTGAGCAATCAGGATGGCAAGAAAACTGTCAAAGTGCGCATTGATCTGAAGGACATTGGCCGGCGGATTTTTGGCTTATCAATCCCCGTCCGCAACTATGTAGGTCTTACCGTTGGGCGGCCGGGCATGTTGTACGTGCTCGAAGGACCTCCCAATGGTCGCGATGGCCAGTTCTCTTCGCCGCCTCTTAACGTCCACCGGTTCGATGTCAATAGGCGCAAGATCGATCAGATCCTGGACGATGTTACAGCATTTCACCTGTCTGACAATGGCGGAAAAATGCTCTACTTCAAACAGAATAAATGGTTCATTGACGCGGCTGACAAGCCACTGGAAGGATCTGCCCAGCCATCAACGGAAAGCCAGGTCAAACTCGATTCCATAGAGATTTACGTGGATCCGCGCGCCGAATGGAAGCATATGTATGAGCAAGTTTGGCGTGGCGAACGCGATTTCTTCTACGATCCGGGGCTGCATGGACTCAACCTCCAAGCGATCAAAAGGAAGTACGAGCCCTATCTTGAGAACATCTCTACCCGCGATGATTTGGACTACCTTTTCGGCGAAATGCTGGCGAACATGTCAGTTGGTCACATGGCAGTGTTCGGACCCGATGTATGGAAGTCTAAGCCCGAGAACACTGGGCTCCTCGGAGCCGACTATTCGATTGAGAATGGTCGCTACCGCTTCGCACGTGTTTACGCCGGAGATAGTTGGAATAACGAGCTTCGCGGTCCCCTTACCCAACCGACGGTGAATGTGCGGGTCGGTGAGTATCTGCTCGCAGTCAATGGTCGCGATGTGCACCCTCCTGCAGACGTCTATAGCTTTTTTGAGGGGATGGCAGCCAAACAGGTGGTCCTCACAGTCGGCCCCAGCGCTGACGGTAGGGGCTCGCGCGACGTCACAGTGGTTCCAGTCGATAGTGAGTCCCCACTTCGAAACTACGAATGGATCGAAGGCAATCGCCATAAGGTTGAGGAAATGACAGGCGGCCGAGTGGCGTATGTATATTTACCTGATACGGCAGCACGGGGGTATTCGAATTTCAATCGCTACTATTTCAGTCAAGTAGGCAAAGAGGCGGTCATCATCGATGAACGCTACAACTGGGGTGGATACTTCGCGGATTACATTATCGACCACCTCCAGCGTCAGCGTTTGAACTACTTCAACTTGCGAGAAGGAAAGGACATATCTACACCGCAGATGGCCATTTTCGGCCCCAAAGCAATGATTATTAACGAAATGAGCGGCTCAGGCGGTGACCTGTTGCCATGGATGTTCCGCAAGGCGGGCATTGGTCCATTGATTGGTAAGCGCACATGGGGCGGGCTGGTCGGCACGACCACGAACACGGCCACGACCACGAACCCAGCAAGCCTGCTGGACGGTGGAATAGCTACAGCACCAGACGTTGCGTTCTACAACCCGAATGGCACGTGGGATGGCGAGAATCACGGCGTTTCGCCGGACGTGGACGTGGAGGACGATCCGAAGTTGGAGCGCGAAGGACATGATCCGCAATTGGAGAGTGCCATCGAGGTGATTTTGAAGATGCTCAAAGCGAATCCGCCTCGGCCGGTGCCCCAACACCCGCCCTATCCGAACTACTACAAGGACGAGTAGAAGTAGACCGCGCACGGGTGACCGAGCCGAGTTACGCGTGAGTCCGGAGCTTTGAGGCCGCTGGAGCGGCGAAACATCGCCGATGCTCATGCCTACGAAATCCTGGAAACTCCATGGTGATCTGGCGCGACCTATTACACCTTCCCGATATAGAGATCCGCTGTCTGGCTGCCTGCTCTGGTCTGCTCGGCCATCAACCAAGAGCAGGGCATTCGTCAATCACGGTATCCATTCGTAAGCTTCCCCACATCGGACACAGGTGGATTGTAGACTTTCCGCAACTGGGGAGAGGCTAAGAGTAAGTCGAGGTTCAGCGAGGCACAGATTGCAGAGATCCTGAAGGAAGGTGAATCAGGAGTGCCGATCAACGATCTGATCCGCAAGCACGGGATCCTTGCATCCGGGCAGATACAGGAAGCGGCTTATGCTTCAACTACTCATCGATATCGCCCCAATCCGACAGTGTGGATTTAGAGAGAACTCCTCCGCAAACAACCGCAAACTATTCGCAAAACACTCTATGGCATCTGACGTAAGATAATCCGGGCGATAGTCAATTTTGACGTTGATCGCAGATCCTCCATCGTAAAACATGGGCCCAAATTTTACCGGGCTAGCTACTGGCAGCACGTGCGGCACGACTGAGATCTCGTCTTCGCCTCCACCTAGTTGGCAATCGGTGACCAGCTGCGTTCCTAAGTCGGGAAGCCAGTTGAAGATCGTTTCATTCATACAGCCTGGCGCAACTTCGTATACCCGGCCAAAGTTCATATGCTCGTAGGCGTTGTGGAATTCAAAGTCACACCTTGTCAACAGATCGAGAAACGTGTCGTCTTTTTCTATTTCTATTCGCAGGTGCAATTCATGCGCAAGGTAACCCATTACACCTTGCAGCTCCGGGCGCCATCGCCCGTTTGTTACAAATACGACGACCAGATCTCGTTGACTACACCAACGAGACAGCACTGCTACATAAATGCACAGAACCACGATTGGTAGTAGGGTTTGCTCCCGACGCGCGATCTCGCGTAGCCTCAAACTCGGCACATTGCCGAATGAACTTTCAAGCCGCGCGCCGATAGGGTCCACGATTCTTGCCAATTTGTCGCAACCCGGGATTTCTGGATAAACAGCTCCTCTGAGACGCTCCTTCCAGTACTGCGC
>Ga0268266_10003009_pt1 | contig 17325 bp, 21 predicted proteins | sample KBSS13metaG_FD_190356 | JGI IMG/M metagenome (GOLD analysis project Ga0268266, IMG submission 190356) | Switchgrass rhizosphere microbial communities from Kellogg Biological Station, Michigan, USA - KBS S1-3 metaG (SPAdes) (version 2) | ecosystem: Host-associated > Plants > Roots > Rhizosphere...
CGGGCGTCCACGTACCTGCCGTATTCCCCGACGAACGCGCGGTAGCGCCGCTCGAGATCGGCCATGTCCCATGCGCCCGAGAGGAGCAGCGCCTGCTCCGTCCCGCGCGCGATGCGGCCGATGAGCATCGATGCGTGCTGCTCGACGTCGAGCGCGCGCAGCAGGGCGCGGATCTCCTGCTCGCGGTCGCTCGCGGCGATCCAGGTCGCGTCCTGCACCGATCCGAAGCCCAGGAAGCGGAGCCGCCGGGCGAGCTGGGCGCGCTCGACGCGGCGGTCCTCGGGGATCGTGTGCCAGACGACGGTCCACGCGTCCGCCGCGGGCGCGCCGCGACCGAAGGTGAAGATGCGCCTGTCGCCCTCGGCGAGCAGCTCGTGCGCGCGTGCGCTGAGCGTGTAGAAGACGAGGCGTCCCTCGCGGTGGCGCTCGAGCAGCCCGCGGGTGACCAGGCGCGACAGCGCCGCGCGGGCGGCCTCGGTGGAGAACCCGAACTCGCCGAGGATCTCGACCATGCCACCGGACCAGACGCGCTGGCCGGGGCGCCGCAGGTACGCCCCGAGGATCGTGACCGCGAGGTCCTGGGGCTGGAGCGCGGTGTCGACGCGGTCCGGCCGGCTCAAGGTCTCACTCTGCATCCCATCTCGGTGGCATGTAGCATATCTCCGAGCGGGCCCGTGCGACAGTGTCCAGCCGATGAGCATTGAAGGGCGACAGGAGACGGTGGCAGCCGCCGTCGGGCGCCGGCTCGCCGCGCTCGGCGTCGAGATGGTCTTCGGCGTCGTCGGCAGCGGCAATCTCGTCGCCACGGAGGCGCTCCAGCGGGGCGGCGCGCGGTTCTTCGCCGCCCGCCACGAGACCGGAGCCATGTGCATGGCCGACGGCTGGGCGCGCGTGACGGGGCGCGTCGGCGTGTGCTCCGTGCACCAGGGCCCTGGCCTCACGAACGCCGTGACCGGCCTCGCCGAGGCGGCAAAGGCGCGCACGCCGCTCCTCGTCATCGCCGGGGACACGCCCGGCGCAGCGCTCACCTCGAACTTCCGCATCGACCAGCACGACCTCGCCAACTCGGTCGGAGCGATCGCCGAGACGGTCTACAGCGCCGCGACCGCCGAGGCCGACGCCGCCCGCGCCTACCGTCGCGCCGCGCTCGAGCGGCGGCCCGTCGTGCTGAACCTGCCGATCGATCTGCAGGCGCAGCCCGCCGTCGAGGTGCCCGAGCCGCTGGTGCTGGCCGTGCCGGCGACGCCGGCGCCGCGCTCGGAGGAGGTCACCGCCATCGCCGACCTGCTGCAGGGCGCGCAGCGGCCGGTCGTCATCGCCGGACGGGGCGCCGTCCTCGGCGGCGCGGGCCCCGCGCTCGCCGCGCTGGGCGCGCGCGCCGGTGCGTTGCTGGCCAACAGCGCGATGGCCCAGGGGATCTTCCACGGCGATCCGTGGGCGCTGCGCATCTCGGGCGGGTTCGCCTCGCCCGTCGCGGCCGAGCTGCTGCCGCAGGCCGACGTCGTTCTGGCGTTCGGCGCGGCCCTCAACCACTGGACGACACGTCACGGCGAGCTCATCGGGCCGCAGGCGCGCGTCGTGCAGGTCGACGTCGACCCGCGCGCGATCGGTGCGAACCGCCCGATCGACCTCGCCGTCGTCGGGGACACCCGCGCGGTGGCCGAGGCGGTCGACGCCGAGCTCGCCGTCCGCGGCCACAGCGCGACCGGCTACCGGACCGGCGACGTCGGCGCGCAGCTCGCCGCCCGCCGCTGGCGCGACGAGCCGTACGCGCCGTCGACGGCGGACGGCTTCGTCGACCCGCGCGACTTCTCGATCGCGCTCGCCGACCTCCTGCCGTCGCGCAAGACGGTCGCGATCGACTCCGGGCACTTCATGGGCTGGCCCGCGATGTTCCTCGAGGTCCAGGACGCACGGCACTGGGTCTTCATGAACGGCTTCCAGGCGGTGGGGCTCGGCCTCGCGGGCGCGATCGGGGCGGCGATCGCCGAACCGGACGCCATCACGGTCGCCGCGCTCGGCGACGGCGGGCTGTTCTTCGCGCTGCAGGAGCTCGACAGCGCGGCCCGCGCCGGCGCGAAGCTGCTCGTCGCCGTGTACGACGACGCCGCCTACGGCGCCGAGGTCCACCACTTCGGCCCCATGGGCCACGCGACCGACACCGTCCGCTTCCCCGACGCCGATCTCGCGGCCGCGGCGCGGGCGCACGGCGTCCAGGCGATCACGGTCCGCCACGTCGACGACCTCGCACCGGTCGCCGACTGGGTGCGCAGCGGCACGGGGCCGATGCTCGTCGACGCGAAGATCGATCCCGACATCTGCGCCGACTGGCTGCAGGAAGCGTTCCGCGCCGGCTGACACCACGACCGAGGAGCAGCATGTCGTCCACGTCGTCCAGCACCACCGCCGCACTGCTCGCAGCCCTCGCCGACGGCTCCGTGAAGGTCGTCGACCTCACGCAGCCGCTGAGCGAGGACACGCCGGTCATCGCGCTGCCCGAGCCGTTCGCGAACACACCGCAGCTCTCGCGGCGGCGCCTCAGCCGCTACGACGACGCCGGTCCCGCCTGGGCGTGGGACGTGCTGGAGATCGGCGAGCACACCGGGACGCACTTCGACGCCCCGATCCACTGGATCAGCGGCAAGGACGGCAAGGACGTCGCCTCCGTCGAGCCGAGCCGGCTCGTCGGGCCGGCGGCCGTCATCGACAAGTCGGCCGCGTGCGCCGAGGACCCCGGCTACCTGCTGACCGTCGCCGACCTCGAGGCGTGGGAGGCCGCGCACGGGGCGATCCAGCCCGGCTCGTGGGTCCTGTTCCGCTCCGGCTGGGACGCGCGCGCCCAGGACGCCGAGGCGTTCCTGAACGTCGGGCCCGAAGGCCCGGTCACGCCGGGGCCGGACGTCGAGGCGGCCAAGTGGCTCGGGTCTGAGCGCGGCATCACGGGCTTCGGCGTGGAGACGGTCGGGATCGACGCCGGCGCCGCGGGCGGCTTCGACCCGGGGTTCCCCGTCCACCAGTACCTGCTGGGAAGCGACCGCTATGGGCTCACGCAGCTCGCGAACCTCGGCGAGCTGCCGCCCACGGGCGCCGTCGTGATCGTGTCGCCGTTGAAGCTCGTCGGCGGGACCGGCTCGCCGGTGCGCGTGCTCGCGCTCGTGCCCTCGAGCTGAGCCGCCCAGGCTCGCCTAGACGCGATGCCCGGACTCCTCCGCGGGCACCTCGGGGGCGATCTCGATCCCGAGGGCGTTGCGGCCGAAGAGCGACCGGGCCTCGGGGTTGTTGTACGGCATGATCACGCCGGCCCGGACGTCGCGGTACATGCGCTCGAGCGGCGAGCGGCGGAAGAACCCGGCGCCGCCGACCACCTCGAGGGCGAGATCGACGATGCGGATCGCGTTGTTGCAGGGGACGTACTTGGTCAGCATGGTCCTGGCCATCCCCTCCTGCACCGTGAACCCCTCGAAGAGGTCGCCCGAGATCACCTCGTCGGTGTGACGCCAGAGCACCGCCCGGGCGGTCTCGAGCAGGATCTCCATCTCCGCGAACGCGGCCTGCACGGCGGGGTCGGCCTCGCGGGCGCGGGCCTGGACCTGCTCGCGTGCGTACGCCATCGCGCCGCCGGCGATGCCGAGGTAGACGGCGCCGAACGCCGGCATCGCCCAGCTCCATGTCATCCGCAGCAGGACCGAGTCGAAGTGGTCGACCGGATAGGAGTGGAAGACCGCGTCCTCCGGCACGAAGACGTCGCGCATGGTCCAGTCGTTGCTGAGCGTGCCGCGCATGCCCATCGTGTCCCAGCCGTCCTTGACCTCCATGCCCTCGACCGGGCGCGCGAGGCGGAAGATGATGACCCGCGAGCCCCCGTCGGGGTCGTCGACGCGGGCCATCGACGAGAAGTGCGTGCAGATCGCCGACTCGGTCCCGAAGATCTTGTCGCCGGTGACGCGGTAGCCGCCTTCGACCCGCGTCGCCACCGTGTTGGAGGTCATGAGGATCGAGTGGCCGCGCTCGGCGGTCATCGATGCGTAGACGATCTCGCCGGTCGCCGCCTCGCGCAGGAACTGCCCGAGCCGCTCGTCCTGGTTGAGCCGCCACAGCGCGCCGACCTGCCCGAGGGGCGAGACGTGCATCGTGACCGCCAACGCCGTCGATCCGCAGCCCATCGCCAGGCGCTCCTGGGCGAGGAGCATCTCCCGGAGGTCGGCGCCCCTGCCGCCGAGCTCCTCCGGGATCGTCAGGCCCAGGTAGCCCGCGGCGCGCATGTCGGCGTAGTTCTCGAACGGGAACGTCGACTCGCGGTCGTGCTCGGCCGCTCGCGTGGCGAACGTGTCGGCCAGGCGGCCTGCGAGCTCGACGAGGTCCTGCTGACGGGCGTTGAGCCGCTGTCGCATCGATCTGTAACTTTCGCGTGGTGGTAACGATCTGCCCACAGAGGTACCAGTGACTCCCGCCGCGGTCAACCGCAGGGACCAGCTGAGCGACGGGACGCGCGCCGAGCTGGTCGACGCCCTGGCGGAGCTGGGCCTGAGCCGGACCGAGAGCCGCCTCTACGTCGCCCTCGCCGGGTCCGGCCGGGCGACCGCCGCGGAGCTGGCCCAGCGCGCCGGCGTGCCGCGCCCGAAGGCGTACCAGGCGCTCGCGTCGCTCGAGGCGCACGGGCTCGTCTCCAGCATCCTCGGGCGGGTCAACCACTACGTCGCCCTGCCGGCCGACGAGGCGCTGCCGCGGCTCCTCGAGGGGCTGGAGGAGGCACGCGAGACCGCCGCACGCCGCGAGGCCGAGCTGGCGCGCCGCCTGGCGGCGCTGCTGCCCCGCCCGGCCGAGGAGGTCCGCGCCGATGCAGGACGCGACTACATGGAGGCGATCTCGGGCCGCGCGCGCCTCACGGAGACCCTCGAGCGCATGGTCGGCGAGGCGACCGACGCCGTCCTGCTCATGAACCGCCCGCCGTTCCTCGTCCCGCGCCCGCGCTGGAACGTCGCCGAGATCGGCGCGCTGCAGCGCGGTGTCCGCGTGCGGACGATCTACACCCCCGAGAGCGTCGCCGACCGCCGCCGGATCGAGCCGCTCGTGGCCGCAGGCGGGGAGGTCCGCGTGCTGCAGGAGGTCCGTATGAAGCTGCTCATCTGCGGGCCCGACCGGGCACTCATCTCCCTGCGCGACGCGGCGACCGGCGAGCAGAGCTCGCTGAGCACCGTCGTCCGCCACCCGGATCTCGTCGAGCCACTGCGGCTGCTGTTCGAGCAGCACTGGAGCGAGGCGACGCCACCCCAGAGCGAAGGAGCACGATGAGCGCGCAGGATGCACCCGAGAGCCACCGCACGAAGGACGCCGACAGCCTGCGGGTCCTGTTCTGCATCGGCGTGCTGCCGGACTTCTTCGGCGCCGACGCGGAGACGCAGAAGGCGCTGCTGGCCGGCATCCCGGCCGCCTTCGAGGACCTCGGCGGGCGCTTCGGCATCGACGTCATCGGCACGATGGACGACGACGAGCTCATGGTCGGCCCGTCGTTCACCTGGCCCTGGACCGCCTACATCCTCGCCGACGCTCCCGACCTCAAGGCCGTCACCGGCGTCTGCGACATCATGCGCAGCACCCGGATCGGCGAGGACCGGCTGTGGCGTTTCATGCGGATCGAGGCGCGGGTCGGGCGCCGGCTGTTCTTCGGCAACGCCTGATGGCCGCGCTCGTCACGGGGGCCGGGCAGGGGCTCGGGCGCGCGATCGCCCACGCGCTGCACTCCGCCGGGCACGCGGTGGCCGTCACCGACGTGGACGGAGACGCGGCGGCCGGCGTCGCCCGCGAGCTCGACCAGGCGGGGGAGACCGCCGCGGCCTGGACGCTCGACGTCCTCCGGCGAGCCGCGTTCGTGGACGTCGCCGATGCGGCCGAGGAGCGCCTCGGGCCCGTGGGCGTGCTCGTCAACAACGCGGGGCTCACCATCGCCCGGCCCGTCCTCGAGATCGAGGCCGACGAGTGGGACGAGGTGCTCGCCGTGAACCTGCGCGGCGTGCTGTTCGGCTGCCAGGTCCTCGCGCCGCGGATGCGCGAGCGCGGCACGGGCCGGATCGTGAACATGAGCTCGCTCGCCGGTCAGCACGGCGGTGTGGTCGCCGGCGCGCACTACGCGGCGTCCAAGGCCGGGATCATCGTGCTCACGAAGATCCTGGCCAAGGAGCTCGCGGGCGACGGGGTGACCGTCAACGCGGTCGCGCCCGCCGCGATCGAGGGCCCGCAGCTCGACACCGTGCCGCCGGAGCGACAGGACGCCGTGCGCGGGACGATCCCAGTCGGGCGCTTCGGCCGTGCGGACGAGGTGGGGGAGCTCGTCGCGTACCTGGCGTCGGACGCCGCCGGCTACATCACCGGGGCGACGCTCGACATCAACGGTGGTCTGGCGATGCGCTGACGGTCGGCTGCACCGCGTCGAGCCGCGCCAGGTCGTCGGCATCGAGCACGATGTCGCCTGCCGCCATGTTCTCCTCGAGGTGCGCGACCGAGCTGGTCCCGGGGATGAGCAGCGTCCGGTCGTAGCGGGCCAGCAGCCAGGCCAGCGCGATCTGGCTCGCGGTCGCGCCGTGGCGCTCCGCGACCCCGGCGATCGCGGGGTCCCCGGCGAGCTTGGCCGGGCCGCCCGTGAACGCGGATCCCAGCGGGAAGAACGGCACGAACGCCACCTCGTGCTCGCGGCACAGATCCAGGAGCGGCTCCTGCTCGCGGTCGAGGATGCTGTACGCGTTCTGCACCTCGCCCACATCGACGAGCTCGATGGCCTGCTCGGCCTGCTCGACGGTCACGTTGCTCACGCCGATGAGGTCGAGCTTGCCCTCCTTGCGCATGTCCTCCAGCTCACCGAGCTGCTCGGCCAGCGGGACGGACGGCCCGTCGCCGTCGTCGAGCAGCCGGAGGTTGACGAGGTCCATGCGCTCGACCTGCAGCGAGCGCAGGTTGTCCTCGACGCCCGATCGCAGCTCGGCCGGCGTGAGTGCGGGCAGCCACCCTCCCTTCGCATCGCGGCGCGCGCCGACCTTCGTCACGAGCCTGAGGCCCTCGGGGTAGGGGTGCAGCGCCTCGCGGATGAGATCGTTGACGACGTCGGGGCCGTAGTACTGGGAGGTGTCGATGTGGTCGACGCCGAGCTCGACCGCGCGCCGGAGCACGGCGCGGGCGGCGTCGGGATCGCGCGGTGGCCCGAACACGTGGGGGCCGGCGAGTTGCATGGCGCCGAAGCCCATCCGGTTGACGGGCTTGTCGCCGAGGTAGGAGGTCTGGGTCATGGACGACAGGCTCCGCTAGCGTCGACGGCCGGACAAGAAGGGGAACGATCCTGGGACTCGCACCACCACCCACCCGCCGCGAGGAGCTCGCCGAGTTCCTCCGGGCGCAGCGCGAGCGCACGACCCCCGAGGCCGTCGGCCTGGAGGCCGGTGGCCGGCGGCGCACGCCGGGCCTGCGGCGCGAGGAGGTCTCCCAGCTGGCCGGGGTGGGGCTGTCCTGGTACACGTGGCTCGAACAGGGCCGCGACATCACGCCGTCGGCCAGCGTGCTCGACGCGCTCGCACGCGTCCTCGACCTCGATCCCGCGGAGCGCACGCACCTCTTCGACCTGGCCGGTGTCGCCGTGCCGACGGCGGCGGGCGCGTATCCGACGGAGGCGCCCGCCGAGCTCGCCGCCGTCGTCGAGGGGCTGGAGCCCAACCCTGCCTACCTGCTGGGCCCGCGCACCGACATCCTCGCCTGGAACCGCGTTGCGACGCGCGTGATCGGCACGCCCGCGCAGCGACCCGACGGCACCAGGAACCTCCTGTGGTGGGTCTTCACGGACCCGGGCGATGCCGGGCCGACCCGCCAGGCGACCGCCCGCAACACGCTCGCGCGCTTCCGCGCGGAGCACGCGCGACGCTACGACGACCCGGCGTTCACCTCGCTCATCGGCGAGCTGCTCGAGGTCAGCCCGGCCTTCCGCGAGCTCTGGCCGCGCCACGAGGTGCTCGACGCGCAGCTCGGGACGAAGCATCTCGAGCACCCGGAGCTGGGCACGCTGGTGCTGCACCACCTGCAGAGCATCCCGACGAGCCACCCCGACCTGCGCCTCACGCAGTTCGTCCCGGGCGACGCCCGGACCAGGGCCGCGCTCGGCGGCTGACGCTCAGGTGCCCTTGGGGCGCCCGGCGACCGGCTTCTTGGGCGGAGCGTCCTTCTCGCGCTTCGCCCGGCGGTCGGCCGCCTCCTGCTTCAGGACGCGCGATGCCTCGGCGAGCTCCTCCGAGCGTTCGGCCGGCGTCTTGCGCTTGGGCTGGGAGGGTCGGTCGTTTGGCGCCATGCCTTCGACAGTACTCCCTCGGGCGGTCGACGTCAGTCCACGGGACCGGCCGACAACTTCGCCGCGTAGGCCGTGTCCATGTACTCGCGCATCTCGCGGATGACCTGCCCTTCCACGCGCAGGACGAACGCGTAGACGTTGCGGTAGCTGTTGCCGTTGAGCATCGGCCCGGTGCCCACGGTCTCCGCGATCACCCAGTCCCCGTCGGCCCACAGGTTGACGATCGCGACCTTCGGGTTGGCCGGCTCGAAGAGTCCCTCGCGGATCGGCACGAGGAAGTCGTGCACGATCTCCTGGGGGCCCGTGCGCACGGACGGGTCCTCCGCGAAGCCGATCCCCCAGGTGGAGCGATCGTCGAAGAAGCCGGCCAGGGCATCCATGTCGCCGCTGCTCAGCGTCTCGAAGAAGCGGCGCACGACGTCCTTGTTGGCCTCGCTCATGTCGCCACCGGCGCCGTCTTCTCGCGGAACAGCGGGATGACCTCCTTCGCGAACGCGTCGGTGCTCTCGCGCGTCTGCTGCTGGGAGACGGTGCCGACGGGGATGTTCGCCCCGAGCTGCCCGAACCCGAGCGTCTCCTGCAGCGCGTGGATGCGCTCGGCGACCGTCGACGGGCTGCCGACGATGATGTAGCCGCCCGCGATGAGCTCCTCGATCGAGAGGTCGAAGTTCGGGATCCGTCCCTTCGTCAGCGCGGTGCGCAGCGACTCCGTCGACATGTAGCCGGGCGGCAGCCCTGCGCCCGGCGGCTGGCGCAGCGACTTCTTGAAGTACCACTCGATCGGCCCGCGGGCCTCCTCGATGGCCTTCTTGTCGGTCTCGCCGACGTACACGGGCGCGACCCAGCCGAGCTGCTCGGGGTCGGGCTCGTAGCCCTCCTGCGCCGCGTACTCGCGGAAGCCGTCGAACCAGGCCTTGATCGTCTCCGTGCGCGAGATGACGGCCATGAACGTGTGGCGGTGCTTGGCGCACCACCTCATCGTCTCCAGGCTGCCGGCACCGGCCATGACGATCGGCGGGTGCGGCTGCTGCAGCGGCCGGGGCCAGATGTTCACGTAGCGGTACTCGTAGTTCTCGCCGATCCACTGGAACGGCTCGGTCGACGTCCACGCCTTGATGATGAGGTCGTGGGCCTCGTCGAAGCGCGACCGCGAGCGGGTCGGGCTGATCGAGTGCGCGAAGTACTCCCAGCCGATGCCGCGCACGAACCCGGAGACCAGGCGGCCGTCGGTCAGGTGGTCGAGCATCGCGATCTCCTCGGCGACCCGCAGCGGGTTGCCGCGGATCGGGATCGCGTTGCCGAGCACCATGATCTTCGCCTTGCTCGTCCGGCGCGCGAGCGCCGCGGCCATGATGTTCGGCGACGGCATGATCCCGTAGGCGGTCTGGTGGTGCTCGTTGACGGCGATGCCGTCGAAGCCCACCGACTCGGCGTACTCGAGCTCGTCGAGGTAGCGGTGGTAGAGCCCGTGCCCGACCTCCGGGTCGAAGTTCCCGTTCGGGAAGTCGAGCGACATCGTCTCGTGGTGGTCCTCCCAGTCCTCCGGGAGGTACGGATACGGCGCCAGGTGGAAGAAGTTGAACTTCACGAGCGCGCCTCCTCGGCGGACAGGAACGAGACGACGACGTCGGCGACCGCCTCGGGGCGCTCGACGTCCAGGGCGTGGCCGACGTCCTCGACGACCACCAGCCGCGCGTCCGCGATGCGCTCGGCGTAGCACTCGGGGTGCGCCCGCGGCACGATGCGGTCCTCGCCCGCCGCGACCACGAGCGTCCGTGCGCGGACGCGCCGCAGCCGCCCCTCGAGCTTCGGGTCGGACATGAACGGCTTCCACGCGTAGTGCGCGATCGCCGACATGTCGCGGTACGCCTGGACGAACGCGTCGATGTCGCCGTCCATCGCGGGCGCGCGCGACGTGTCGTGGAACGCCGCGGCCACCCGCTGCTCGGGATGCATGAGGAAGATGTCCGTGACCGGGTGGTCGGGCAGCCGCAGCCCGATCGGGGCCATGAGCACCAGCTGCTCGACGCGCGCCGGCGCGAGCACCGCGAGCTCGGCCGCCAGCCACGCGCCGAACGACGCGCCGACGACCGTCGCCGACGGGATGCCGAGCTCGTCGAGCAGGTCGTCGTAGTGCAGCACGAGGTCGTCGATCGCCCCGAAGGACTCGAAGTCGTCCGAACGGCCCATGCGGGGGTGGTCGGGGGCGATGACGTCGAAGTGCCGGCTCAGCGCCTCGTGCAGCGGCGACCACGCGCCTGCCCCGCCGCCGCCATGGAGGAACAGCAGCGGGGGACCGTCGCCGCCGCGCAGCAGGCTGATCTCGCCGCCCGGCATCGCGAGCCGCGACTCGGCCGCCGTGGTCGTCGGAGTCACGTGAGCGTCACCTCGACGGTCCCGATCCCGCCGAGGTCGAACACGAGGTGCTGGCCGGCCTCGACCTGCGGCGGCGGCGCGATCGTGGAGCCGGTGATGAGGAACTGCCCCGCCTCCAGGCGCTGGCCGAACGCCCCGAGGTAGTCGGCGGCGTGGCGCACGAGGCCGAGGATGTCGCCGCCCACGGCGCCCTCCGGGTCCTCCTCGGCGGCGAACGGCTCGCCGTTGGCCGTCACGGTCGTCGACAGGCCGGAGAAGTCGCCGCCGGCACGCGAGGCGTCCTGCGCGCCGAGGATGACCGCGCGGTGCGCGAAGCCGCCCTCGAGCACCGCGCCGGGGTCCGACGGGGGCGACGGCAGGTCGACCATCTCGATCGCGGGCGCGAGCGCCGTGATCGCGGCGGCCGCGGCGTCGCGGTCCCCGCCGGGCTCGACGTCGGTCCCGACGAACACGGCGACCTCGGGCTCGAACACCGGACGGGCCCAGCCGTCGACGCTCAGCGAGGCGCCGGACTCCAGCAGCGTCGCGTCCTGCAGCTCGGCCACGAGCGCGCCCGTCGTGCCGAGGCGCTCCATGATGGCCGGCAGGCCGAGGCCCATCTTCCAGCCGATCCGCGTGCCGCCCTTGTCGCGCTGCGCCTGCAGGTGCACACCCATGCCGCGGACGACGCGCTCGTCCTCCCATACCGCTGCTGCCATGTCCGTCTCCTCCTGAAGTCGTGACCGCGGGTCTATCCTCAACACCCGTGCGCTTCGCCCTGATGATCGAAGGTCAGGAGGATGTCACCTGGGCCGACTGGGTCGCCCTCGCGGACGCCTGCGAGGTCCTCGGCATCGAGGCCCTCTTCCGCTCCGACCACTACCTGTCGGTGCTCGGCGACCAGAGTCGCGGGGCGCTCGACGCCTGGGGGACGATCAACGCCCTCGCCGCGATCACGACGAAGCTGCGCCTGGGCGCACTCGTCTCGCCGGCGACGTTCCGGCACCCCAGCGTGTTCGCGAAGCTCGCGGCCACGGCCGACCACGTCTCCGACGGACGCATCGAGGTCGGCCTCGGCGCCGGCTGGATGGAGGCCGAGCACCGCGCGTACGGGTTCCCGTTCCCGCCGCTGCGCGACCGGATGGACGCGTACGCCGAGCAGCTGGAGATCGTGCACCGCTCCTTCGAGCCGGGGCCGTTCACGTTCCGCGGCAAGCACTACACGGTCGAGGACCTCGACGCCCTGCCCAAGCCGATCCAGCAGCCGCACCCGCCGCTGATCGTGGGCGGCAGCGCGGCGCCGCGGGGCGCACGGCTCGGCGCGCGGTGGGCGGACGAGTACAACTTCGCCTTCGCATCGCCCGAGGAGGCGGCGGAGAAGCGCCACGCGATCCACGAGGCCTGCCGCGACGTAGGCCGCGACCCGTCGACGATCGTCGTCTCGCTCATGACGGGCGTCGTCGTGGGCGCCGACCGCGACGAGGTCGCCCGGCGCGCCGAGCAGGTCGGGCGCCTTCAGGGCAAGCGCATCGGGGACCCGCACGCGTACGCCGCCGAGCTCGCCGGCAACTGGATCGTCGGCACGCCCGACGAGGCCGTCGCCCGGCTGCGCGAGTACGAGGCGGCGGGCATCGAGCGCGTGTTCCTCCAGCACCTCCTGCACCGCGACCTCGACGCCGTCGAGCTCCTGGCGCGCGAGGTCATCCCCGCCTTTCAGGGCTGACGATGGCGCTCCCCCCGGGCCCACGGATCCCGGAGGCGCTGCAGACCGTCGAGTGGATGGCGCGGCCGACGGCGTTCCTGCGCCGCTGCGGTGAGCGCTACGGCGACGTGTTCACGATCCGGGTGTCGACGACGGGCGCGCCGATGGTGCTCACCTCCGACACCGACCTCATCCGGCGGCTGTTCACCGAGTACGCGGACGTCGCGCGCGGCGGCTCGAGCACGGCCCTGGAGCCGTTCGTCGGGTCGCGGTCGATCCTGCTGCTCGACGGGCCCGAGCACCTGCGCCAGCGCCGGCTCATCCTGCCGCCCCTGCACGGCGAGACGATGCGCGCGCAGGCGCCGCTCGTCGCCGAGCTGGCCGAGCGCGAGATCGCCTCGTGGCCGCGAGACGAGCCGGTCGCGACGCTCCCGCGCATGCGCGCGCTCACGCTGGAGGTCGTGCTGCGGCTCGTGTTCGGCGCGCGCGACCGCGCCGAGGTCGAGCCGCTGCGCGCGGCGATCGAGCGGCCGCTGCGGATCACGTCCTCGCTGCCGCGGCTCATCGGCCTCGCGCGCGGCATGCGCCGGCCCTGGCAGATGTTCGACCGCGCCGTCGCGGCGCTCGACGCCGAGGTGGCGGCGGTCATCGCGCGACGGCGCGCCGATCCCCACGAGGGCTCCGTGCTGGACCTGCTGCTCGCCGCCCGCGACGAGGACGGCAAGCCGCTGACGGACGCCGAGCTGCGCGACCAGCTCGTGACGCTCCTGGCCGCGGGCCACGAGACGACGGCGAGCGGGCTGGCCTGGGCGTTCGAGCGGCTCAGCCGCCACCCCGAGGTGCTGCACCGCATCCGCGCGGGCGACGACGCGTACCTCGACGCCACCGTCCGCGAGGTGCTGCGGATCCGGCCGGTGCTCGTCCTGACGCCGCGCAGGCTGAACGCGCCACTGGCCTTCGGAGGCCACGACCTGCCGGCCGGCGCGTTCGTGTCCGCCTGCTCGTACCTCGTCCACCGCCGGGCCGACCTCTACCCGGAGCCGCTCGAGTTCCGGCCCGAGCGCTGGCTCGGGGAGCGCGAGCTGCCGCCGTACGCGTTCATCCCGTTCGGCGGGGGAGGGCGACGCTGCCCCGGCGCGGCGTTCGCGTCGATGGAGATGGCTGAGGTGCTGCGCGTCGCCGCACGCCACGACGTGCTCCCCGTCCACGCCAGGCCCGAGCGCGCCCGCCGCCGCTCGGTGGCCGTGGCGCCCGCCGCCGGCGGGCAGGTCCGCCTCGCCTCGTGACGACGCTGCTGTCCGTCCCCAACGTGTCGGAGGGGCGCGACGGCGTCGCGCTCGCCGCGATCGGGGACGCGTTCACCGGTGCCGGCGCGCGGGTGCTCGACGTCCACGCCGACGTCGACCACCACCGCTCCGTGTTCACGCTGGCCGGCGCGCCGGGCGCCCTGGCGCCGGCGTTGGCGGCGGGGACCGAGGAGGCGCTGCGGCTCATCGACCTCTCGGCCGAGCGCGGCATCCACCCACACGTCGGCGTCGTCGACGTCGTGCCCTTCGTGCACCGCACCGCCGCCGACCGCGGGGCGGCGTGCGCTGAGGCGCTCGTCGCGGGCGAGGAGATCGGGCGCCTGGGCGTGCCGGTCCTGCTCTACGGGTCGCTGGCCGCGGGGCGCACGCGCGCGGAGATCCGCCGCGGCGGCCCGGCCGCGCTGGCCGAGCGCCTCGCCTCCGGCGAGCTGACCCCGGACTTCGGCCCGCCGCGGATGGACCGGCGCAGGGGCGCGACGCTCGTGGCCGCGCGGCCGCCGCTCATCGCGTTCAACCTCGAGGTCGACGCGCCGCTGGATGTGGCCCTCGCGGCCGCGCGCGCCGTGCGCGAGGGCGGCGCCGAGGGCCTGCCGGGGGTGCGGGCGCTCGGGCTCGAGCTCGAGACCGGCGGGATCGTGCAGGTCTCCGTGAACGTCGAGGACCACGAGGCCGTGCCGCTCGCGATGCTGCTCGAGGCGGTGCGCCGACACGCGCCCGTCGTGGCGGGCGAGGTGGTCGGCCTGCCGCCGCGCGCGGCGTTCGACGGGTGGCCCGACGACGTCCCGGTGCACAACCGCAGGACGCTCGAGGAGTCGCTGGGGGAATGAGCGACTACCTCGTCTTCTTTGTCGCCGACCCGGTCGACGACGACCTCGCCGCCGTTGTCCGCAAGCGCGTGCGCGCGACGGCCGGCGCGGGCTGGTTCGACGACGCCGACGCCGCCACGCCCGCCGAGCGCACCGCCGGCGGCTATGTCCGCGTCGCTGCGGCCGAGGACGAGCTGGGACAGTCGCTCCTCCAGGCGGCGTCCGACGTCTCCTCGCTCCACGGGGTCGTCGTGGAGGTCCAGTGGCGCGAGGAGATCGTCGGGCACTTCGAGGACGGGACCTGGCGGGCGCCCTAGTCGTCCGCCCCGTCGGGCTCGAGCAGGAAGTCGAGGACGATCGCGTGGAACAGCTCCGGCTTGCCGACCGGCAGGCCGTGCCCGGCACGGGGCACGATGGCCAGGCTGCCGCGGGGGAGCGCCCGCCACAGCGACACCGTGTGCTCGAGCGGGACCTCGTCGTCCTCGTCGCCGATCATCACGAGCGTGGCCCCCTCGTAGGCGGAGATCTCCTCGAGCGTGAGCGTCGGCTCCTCGCTCTGCATGCGGTGCAGCTTCTCGTAGAGCAGCGGGAAGTGGTCGGGTCCGTCGGGCGAGACCTCACCGTGCCACTCGGTGAAGAAGGCGATCACGTCGTCGTCGAGGTCGATGACGCCCGGCGCCCATCCCGAGTGGTGGAAGACGCCAGAGGCGAGGACCAGGCGGCGGACGAGATCGGGGCGCTCGAGCGCTACCAGCAGCGCGACCGGCATGCCGTCGCTGTGGCCGACGAGATGGGCGGGTCCTCCGACGACCGCCTCCAGGAAGGCGATCGTGTCGTCGGCCATCGTCGCGTAGTGCAGCGGTCCGTCGACGTCGGGCGTCCGGCCGTGACCGCGGCGATCCGGCGCGAGCACGTGGAACCGCTCACCCAGGACAGGCAGGTTGCGCTCGAAGGCCCGGACGTCCGCGCCGCCGGGATGCAGGAGGACGAGCGGCTCGCCGCCGCCCGCCTCCTCGTAGTACGTGTCGATCGGACCGAGCTGGATGCGGGGCATCTGCGCATCCTGCCCGGCGGTCAGCGCAGCGGCGCGCCAGATCGGTCGCCGGCGCGCTTGGCCCGGATCGTCACCGTGAAGGTGTCCGACCACGAGCCGTCGCGTGCGGCGAGGCGCAGGGTGTGTCGGCTGCCGATGCGGGCCGACGGCGATCCGTCCGCCCGGAGGCGCCCGTTCAGCGTCGGGACGGTGAACGTGTACATCCGCGACGCCCTGCCGCCGACGCCGGCGATGGAGCCGCCGGAGCCGTCGAGGGTCGCGTTGGCCCGGATGAGGCCGTCGAAGCGGCGTGGGAGCTGGCCCGTCGCCTTGAACACGACGGCGATGAGCGGCTTGTTCTGCGGCGCCCAGCTCTCCTTGAAGGCGTAGCCGCCGACGATCTCGCGCGGCGGGCCGGCGGCGGTGGGGTCGCCCGCGGCGTGGGCGACCGCGGGGATGGACGTGGCGCCGGTGATGGCGAGTGCTGCGATGGCGATGAGGCGCTTGGGGGACATGCTCCGGTTGTACGTCCGCGCGCGTCACCCCGCCGCTCACCCTGGGTGGCGTCCTGCCACACCTCGCGACTGGCGCGGCGTGGCACGATCCCAGGGTGACCCGCGAGCACCTGCAGGACCTCGCGCGGCTGCGCCGGGTGCGTGACCGGATCGACCGCGAGTACGCGAAGCCGCTCGACGTCGAGGCGCTCGCGCGCGACGCGCACATGTCCGCGGGGCATTTCAGCCGGCAGTTCCGCCGGGCCTACGGCGAGTCGCCCTACAGCTATCTCATGACGCGCCGCATCGAGCGCGCGATGGCGCTCCTGCGCGGCGGCGACATGAGCGTCACGGAGGTCTGCTTCGAGGTCGGCTGCTCGTCGCTGGGCACCTTCAGCACCCGCTTCACCGAGCTCGTCGGGATGCCGCCCAGCGCCTACCGGCAACGGGAGGCGGGCGCGATGGCGGGGATGCCGCCGTGCGTCGCCAAGCAGGTGAGCCGACCGGTCAGGAATCGAGAAGCGCCGGCGCCGACCCGCGCCTAGGGTCCCCGCCATGGACATCAACATCCACGCAGCCATGCTCCCGCACGACGATCCCGAGGCGTCGGTGGCGTTCTACCGCGACACCCTCGGCTTCGAGGTCCGCAACGACGTCGAGTACGGCGGGATGCACTGGATCACCGTCGGTCCGCCGAACCAGCCCGGGACGTCGATCGTGTTGTACCCGCTCGCCGCCACGCCCGGCATCACCGACGACGAGCGCCGCACGATCGCCGAGATGATGGCCAAGGGCACCTTCGCGAGCATCAACCTCGCGACGCCTGATCTCGGCAGCGCGTTCGAGCGGATGCAGGCCGGCGACGCCGAGGTCGTCCAGGAGCCGACCGACCAGCCCTACGGGGTGCGCGACTGCGCCGTCCGCGATCCCTCGGGCAACCTGGTCCGCGTCCAGGAGGTGCGCTGAGCGGCATGGCCACGGCCGCCGACAGCCACGACCTGATCCGCGTGCACGGCGCGCGGGTCAACAACCTCAAGGACGTCACCGTCGAGCTCCCGAAGCGGCGGCTGACGGTGTTCACGGGCATCTCCGGCTCGGGCAAGAGCTCGCTGGTGTTCGGCACCATCGCGGCGGAGTCGCAGCGGCTCATCAACGAGACGTACAGCGCCTTCGTCCAGGGCTTCATGCCGACGCTGGCGCGGCCCGAGGTGGACGTCCTCGAGGGGCTGACGACGGCGATCCTCGTCGACCAGGAGCGCATGGGCTCCAACCCTCGCTCGACCGTCGGGACCGCGACCGACGCCG
>Ga0268266_10003011_pt1 | contig 17313 bp, 16 predicted proteins | sample KBSS13metaG_FD_190356 | JGI IMG/M metagenome (GOLD analysis project Ga0268266, IMG submission 190356) | Switchgrass rhizosphere microbial communities from Kellogg Biological Station, Michigan, USA - KBS S1-3 metaG (SPAdes) (version 2) | ecosystem: Host-associated > Plants > Roots > Rhizosphere...
GGCTTCCCGGTCACCACCGGGTCCCTTCACCTTGATCAGCTCGTGGTCGTGGAGGGCCCTGGCGGTCTCAGTCGCCACCGCCTCTGTGAGGCCGGCGTTAACCAGGCGGATCAGGGGCTTCAGGTCGTGGGCCAGCCCCCGCAGATGGCGGCGCTGTTTCTCGGACAGCTCGGGCGCTACCGGCGGTGCAGCAGCGGCTGTGTCCTCGGCAGGAGTCCGCTTCCTACGAGGCTTGGGCGGCGTTCCGCCGGCGCGGACGCGCTTGCGTTTGTAGGGGCTGGTGCCGGCCGGCCGTTCAGCAGGCGAGCGGGACGGGCGTACCCGGCGGGAAGGAATGTATTTTTGAGTCATTCCCCCATTGTAATCGGAACTTTAGCCCTGAACGGGTCTTGAATCCCGCACCCCCTGCCCTGATCGAGTCAGGGACTGGCCCGCAACCCTCACTGTATTTACTGGCTATGAACTTTACGATGGTGTAGGTTGCTTTTTAGCCACCTCACTGCGCGCTAATAGAGGTCGAACCCTTTGAACGATTTGACGAAAAATATCCTCCTCTGGGTCGTGATCGTCCTGGTGCTGCTGGCGGTTTTCAGCCGCTACATGCCCACGGTCGGACAGCCCGAAGAGGTTCGTTATTCCACCTTCCTGGACGACGTGAAGTCCAACAGAGTGGACTCTGTGGTCCTGCAGGGCGACATGATCTACGGCGTCCGCAAGGACAAAACCCAGTTCAAGACGTTCAATCCGGAGACCGAGTACACCGCGCTCATCGGCGCGTTGCAGAAGGCGAACGTGGGGATCGAGGGCCGCCCGCCGAAGCAGCCGAATTTCCTGGCGCAACTGTTGTTGCAGCTGGCGCCGGCGCTCCTGTTGATTCTCGTGTTTGTCTACATGCTACGCCAGATGCAGGGCGCATCCGGTGGGCGTGGAGCGATGTCGTTCGGCAAGAGCCGCGCGCGACTGTTGGGTGAGGATCAGGTCAACGTCACGTTCGCGGATGTCGCGGGTGTCGATGAGGCCAAGCAGGAAGTGTCCGAGATCGTCGACTTCCTGAAGGACCCGGGCAAGTTCCAGAAGCTCGGCGGCAAGATTCCGAAGGGCGTGCTGATGGTCGGCTCGCCGGGTACCGGTAAGACGTTGCTCGCTCGCGCCATCGCAGGCGAGGCGAAGGTGCCGTTCTTCACCATCTCCGGATCCGACTTCGTCGAGATGTTTGTGGGTGTGGGTGCGTCCCGCGTGCGCGACATGTTCGAGCAGGCGAAGAAGCATGCCCCCTGCATCATCTTCATCGACGAGATCGACGCCGTCGGTCGGCATCGTGGCGCAGGCCTCGGTGGCGGTCACGATGAGCGCGAGCAGACCCTGAACCAGTTGCTGGTCGAGATGGATGGCTTCGAGGGTAACGAGGGCATCATTGTCATCGCTGCCACCAACCGTCCTGACGTGCTGGACCCGGCGCTGTTGCGTCCGGGCCGCTTCGATCGTCAGGTTGTGGTGCCGCTGCCCGATGTACGCGGTCGCGAGCAGATTCTGCGCGTCCACATGCGCCGGGTACCGTTGTCTGATGACGTGAAGCCGGGCCTGATTGCGCGTGGCACGCCGGGATTCTCCGGTGCTGACCTCGCCAACCTGGTCAACGAGGCTGCGTTGTTCGCTGCCCGTGCCAACAAGCGAATTGTCGGCATGGACGAGTTCGAGCGTGCCAAGGACAAGATCATGATGGGCGCCGAGCGGCGTTCCATGGTCATGAGCGAAGACGAGAAGCGCATGACCGCGTACCACGAGGCAGGCCATGCGATCGTTGGTATGACGGTTCCTGAGCACGACCCCGTCTACAAGGTCACGATCATTCCGCGCGGTCGCGCGCTGGGTGTCACTCAGTTCCTGCCCGAGCAGGATCGCTACAGCATGTCGAAGCGTCGCCTCGAAAGTGCCATTGCGACACTGTTTGGTGGTCGTATCGCCGAAGAGTTGATCTTCGGACGCGAGGGCGTGACGACGGGTGCTTCCAACGACATCGAGCGCGCCACTGAGTTGGCTCGCAACATGGTCACGAAGTGGGGCTTGTCCGACAAGCTGGGCCCGCTCACGTACTCCGAGGACGACGGCGAGGTTTTCCTGGGTCGCAGCGTTACTCAGCACAAGCTGGTGTCGGATGGCACGGCGCACGCGATCGACGAAGAAGTGCGCAGCGTCATTGAAAGCAACTTCCAGAAAGCCAAGCAGATCCTGATGGCGGCTCTGGACAAGCTGCACCTGATGGCCGACGCGCTCATGAAGTACGAGACCATCGACGAAGAGCAGCTCAAGGAAATCATGGCCGGCAAGGTCCCGCGTCCGCCGCGTGACTGGGACGAGAACCTGTCCAACAAGCCGCCCCGGACGCCGCCGGCTGAAGGCGCGCCCAGTGGGCCGCTGGGGTCGCCGGCCGGTCAGCACTGAGCCGACATCAACCGTTGAAGAGGCATCGGGGCGTTCGCGCCCCGATGTTGTTTATGCGGTGTGGAACGCAAACACTCGATCTGACGCGCCCAGTGGTCATGGGCGTCCTCAACGTGACTCCCGATTCCTTTTCTGACGGCGGACGTTTTCTCGACGCTGCGGCTGCTGTTGCTCATGGCGTACGCATGGTGGAGGAGGGCGCCGGCATCATCGATATCGGGGGCGAGTCCACACGGCCCGGCGCCGATCCTGTCAGCACGGAGGAAGAAATACGGCGCGTTGTCCCGGTCATCGAGAAGCTGCGTGCTCAAACCAACGCGGTCATCTCTGTGGACACCAGCAAGCCGCAGGTCATGCGCGCCGCTGCCGAGGCCGGGGCGGGGCTACTCAACGATGTCCGAGCGTTCTCCGAGCCACATGCCCTCGAGACCGCTGCTGCCACCCAATGCGCTCTGTGCGTCATGCACATGCAGGGCGACCCTCGGACGATGCAGCTGGCTCCTCACTATGAGGACGTCGTCAAAGAGGTCAAAGCGTTCCTCGATGCGAGAGTTGCCACTTGCCGGGCGGCCGGCGTGCCGGCGGACCGGATCGCCATCGATCCAGGGTTCGGGTTCGGCAAAACCTTCGAGCACAACCTGGAGCTATTGCGTCATCTGCGGAATCTGGGCTCCGAGTGGCCGATAATAGTGGGCTTGTCGCGCAAGTCCTTCGTGGGGCGCCTTACCGGGCGACCGCCTGGTGAGAGACTCCATGGGAGCGTGGCGTTAGCCATGATGGCTGTACTCAACGGCGCGAACATCGTCCGTGTGCACGATGTCGGACCGACAATAGACGCACTTAAAACAGTCGTGGCTGTGCAGGGGCTAGGTGAATGAGTCGACGATACTTCGGAACGGACGGCATCAGAGGCAAGGTGGGAGACCACCCGATGACCGTGGACTTCGCGCTTCAGTTGGCGAGCGCCGCAGCCCGCGTATTGGCGCCTGAGGGCGGTACCGTACTCATCGGCAAGGACACGCGCCTGTCGGGTTACATGTTTGAATCCGCCCTGGAGGCGGGATTCGTTGCCGCCGGTGTCAACGTGCAGCTCATCGGGCCGCTGCCCACGCCGGGCATCGCCTACATGACGCGTCGATTCAACTGTGATTTCGGCGTTGTCATCAGCGCCTCTCACAATCCGTACGACGACAACGGCATCAAATTCTTCGACGCCAGCGGCGGCAAGTTGTCGGATGAGCTGGAAGAGCGCATCGAGGCCGAGCTGGCGCAGCCGCCGATTACCCGAATCTCCCGTAGTCTGGGGCGAGCCACGCGCGTTGACCGGTCACGCACGCTCTACCAGGAGTTCTGTGCCGCTACGATCGAAGCCGGCATCGACCTGTCGGGTATGAAGATCGTGGTCGACTGCGCAAACGGCGCGGCCTACAAAGTCGGTCCGCGAGTGTTGGCTGACCTCGGCGCGGAGATTGTTCCCATCGGCTGCTCTCCCAACGGTCGCAACATCAACGACGGCTGTGGATCGACCGCGCCGGATCTCCTCCAACTAACAGTTCCCGGCGTTCGGGCCCATGTCGGACTCGCCCTCGATGGCGACGGTGATCGTCTCGTCATGGTCGACCACCTGGGCCGAATCGTCGACGGCGACCAGCTTCTCTATGTCATTGCACGTGCGCGTAAGGAAGCGGGAATTCTCAAGGGACCTGTAGTTGGCACCGTCATGACCAACCTCGGTCTCGAGGTTGCTTTCCGGGAAGCCGGAATCGAGTTCATGCGGGCGCCCGTGGGTGATCGGTATGTCCTCGCGATGCTTCGCGACTCGGGCGGAACCCTCGGCGGTGAAACCTCCGGGCACATTCTCTGTCTGGACAAGACAACTACCGGTGACGGTCTGGTCAGCGGGCTGCAGGTGCTGGGCGTCATGAAAAAGACGGGGCGCTCGCTGGCTGAGCTGTCGTCGGGAATGCGTAAGTTTCCGCAGGTGCTGCTGAATGTGAAGGTGGCGAAGCGGTTCGATCCCTCCACCGTGCCATCGGTGCAGGAAGCGGTGCAGAAGATCGAAAAACGCATGGGCGGCGACGGGCGCGTGGTTTTGCGTGCTTCCGGTACCGAGCCCGTAATCCGGGTCATGGTGGAGGGGAAAGGCGAGAGTGCCACCCGGGCGGCCGCGACCGAGCTTGCCGAGGTGGTAAAGGCAGCCGCAGAGTAGGTTTGGGCACCGCGATTTGCACCACGGTAGTGGCGCCGCTATCATCGCGCGCCCGCGAAATCTAGAGGTCGGTCAATGCGCCGCCCCATCGTCGTCGGAAACTGGAAGATGCATGGCTCGCGCGCCGAAAACGCGCGGCTGATCGAGGAGCTGGGGGCTCACTACCCGCGTGATCCGGCTGCGGATTGCGTTGTGTGTCCGCCCTTGGTGTACCTGCAGGAGATCGGTCGGTTGTTGCGTGATACGCCCATCCGGCTCGGTGCGCAGGACGTGTGTGCAGACACCCAGGGAGCGTTTACCGGCGAGGTTTCAGCGGCAATGCTGAAGGATGTCGGTTGTGAGTACACGATCGTCGGTCACTCCGAGCGACGCCTGCTGTATCGGGAAAGCGATCAGCTGGTGGCGCGGAAGTTTGCGACGGCGCACTCGAAGGGGCTGATTCCCATCCTGTGTGTGGGTGAGCAGCTTTCCGAGCGGGATGCAGGGCGCACCGCCGAGGTCGTGTCGCGTCAACTGGACGCTGTGCTGGAGCTGAGTGGGGTGGAAACGCTCGGCCAGGCTGTGGTGGCTTATGAGCCGGTATGGGCGATTGGAACGGGTCGCACCGCGACGCCGGAACAGGCCCAGGAGGTCCACGCTGCCATCCGCGCCCGGATAGGGGCCCGGGATGCTAAGATAGCGGGTGGAACCCGCATTCTGTACGGCGGCAGTGTGAAGGCGAGTAATGCGGCGGAGCTGTTCTCGATGCCCGATGTGGACGGGGGTCTGATCGGCGGCGCGTCGCTCAAGGCCGATGAGTTTTTGGCTATTTTGAAGGCCGCCGGATAGCGGTTGAACGGATATGTGGCGAATTATTTTAACGGTCATTCAGGTGTTCTCGGCGTTCTCGATCATCGGGCTCGTGCTGCTTCAACGCGGTAAGGGCGCGGAGGCGGGCGCAGGCTTCGGCGCGGGAGCATCCGGCACAGTGTTCGGCGCCCGTGGCGCGAGCACGGCGTTGTCGCGCGCGACGGCGATCTTCGCGGCGATCTTCATGGTCAACAGCCTGTTGCTGACCTACGTGGGCACGAAAATATCGGACTCGCAGCCGCGAACGATTCTCGACGAGGCGACTCAGGGTCAGCCCAAGACGCCGGCGGGTGCGGCGAAAACTCCGGCGCCGAACACGGCGACGGTGCCCGCACCTGCTCCAACGCCGCCGGCTCCGACATCGGCTCCGGCGCCGGCGCCCGCAGCACCTGAGGGCACCGCGCCGCCGAAGTAATGGCGGAGTCATGCCGAAGTAGTTTTTCGATGCCGACGTGGTGGAATTGGTAGACACACTAGCTTGAGGGGCTAGCGCCGCGAGGTGTGCGAGTTCGAATCTCGCCGTCGGCACCAAATGTCGTTACGCGCTGCTACAATAGGTGGCTAACGCATGAATAATTATGAGGGGGACAGGCCGATCCACGATGGCCTGTCCCTTTTGTTTGCGGGCGAGATGTAATGCTTTCCAACTATCTGCCGATTTTGATTTTCCTGGGGATTGCCACGGCGCTGGCGGTGGTCATGCTCGTGCTGGGTACCGGCCTCGGTCGCTACTTCGCCCGTTTCCACGATGACAAGGCGAAGAACTCGCCGTACGAGTGCGGCTTCGAAGCGTTCGAAGACAGCCGCATGAAGTTCGACGTGCGCTACTACCTGGTGGCCATCCTCTTCATTGTGTTCGACCTCGAGATCGCGTTCCTGTTTCCGTGGGCGGTCGCGCTCGGCAAGATCGGCGGGTTCGGTCTGATCGCCATGGCTGTGTTTCTCACCATCCTGGTGGTCGGCTTTATTTACGAATGGAAGAAAGGAGCGCTGGAGTGGGATTAGAAGCAGTGGCCGACCCGCAGGGCGCCGAAGGCTTCGCACAGCGCGGCTTTCTGACGACCCAGGTTGATAGTCTGGTCAACTGGGCGCGCACCGGATCTCTTTGGCCTGTCACATTCGGGCTGGCCTGTTGCGCGGTCGAGATGATGCACGCGGGTGCATCGCGCTATGACCTCGATCGTTTCGGCGTGGTGTTTCGTCCGAGCCCACGTCAGTCGGACGTGATGATTGTCGCCGGCACGCTGGTGAACAAGATGGCGCCTGCGCTGCGTAAGGTCTACGACCAGATGGCTGAGCCTCGCTGGGTGATCAGCATGGGATCGTGCGCGAACGGCGGTGGTTACTATCACTATTCCTATGCGGTCGTGCGCGGATGCGACCGGATTGTCCCCGTCGATGTCTATGTGCCCGGCTGTCCTCCGACCGCCGAGGCGCTCGTGTACGGCATCATTCAGCTTCAGAAAAAGATCGAGCGAACCAGCACGATTGCCCGTTAGGAGATCTCACGGTGAGTGAGCGAACAGAAGCCTTGGCTTCTCAGATTGATGCGCACCTGACTGGCAGGGTGCAGCGTGTTGCTTCGCTGAACGATGAAGTGACGTACGAGGTGGCGCCGGCGGAACTGGTGTCTGTTTGCCGTGTGTTGCGCGACACCCCGGAGTTGCGGTTCGAGATGTTGATGGACGTCGCCGGCGTCGACTATCTGCATTTCGGGCGCGACGACTGGCAGACTGAAACGGCCACTCGTTCGGGTTTCAGTCGTGCTCGCGTATCGCGTAACACCGCTCCCGATCCCAACATGCCCGGCCGCTTCGCGGTTGTTTATCACCTGTTGTCGATCGCTCATAACCGGCGCGTGCGCCTGCGTGTGAAGTGTGCCGACACGGTGGACCCGCAGGTCGATTCGATCATCGATGTCTGGGCTTCGGCCAACTGGTTCGAGCGCGAGACGTTCGATCTGTTCGGCATCGTGTTCCGCGGCCATCCTGACCTGCGCCGCATCCTCACCGACTACGGCTTCATCGGCCATCCCTTCCGCAAGGACTTCCCGCTGTCGGGCAACGTTGAAGTGCAGTACGACAACGAGAAGAAGCGCGTGGTGTACCAGCCGGTCAGTATCGTGCCGCGCGTGTTGGTTCCGAAGGTGATCCGTCACGATCACCGCTATGACCCGAACCTGCGCGATGTAGTTCCCAAGGAACTGCAGGGGCCAAGATGATTGATTTCCGAACATCCACGATCGGGGTCGCTTCGACCCCGTTGAACCCCCGGCCGCAGGCCGTGAGCAGTTCACGATGAGTGAAATAAGAAATTACACGTTGAACTTCGGTCCGCAGCATCCTGCCGCACATGGCGTGTTGCGCCTCGTCCTGGAAATGGACGGCGAGACCATTCAGAAGGCCGATCCGCACATCGGCCTGCTGCACCGGGGAACTGAAAAGCTCGCCGAGTCCAAGCCCTTCAACCAGTCGATCGGTTACATGGACCGCCTCGACTACGTCTCCATGATGTGCAACGAGCACGCCTATGTGCTCGCGATCGAGAAGCTGTTAGGGATCACGCCGCCGGAGCGGGCGCAGTACATCCGCGTCATGTTCGATGAGATCACCCGGGTCCTGAACCACCTGATGTGGTTGGGCGCTCACGGGTTGGACATCGGTGCCATGTCCGTCTTCCTCCTGTGCTTCAAGGAGCGCGAGGAGTTGATGGATCTGTACGAGGCAGTGTCGGGCACGCGCATGCATGCCACGTACTACCGTCCGGGCGGCGTCTATCGCGATCTGCCGGACTCGATGCCGAAGTACCAGTACTCGAAGTACCGCTCCAACAAGGAAGTCGACCGCCTGAACGAGGCGCGCTCGGGCTCGATGCTCGACTTCATCAAGGACTTCACGGATCACTTCCCCGGCAACATCGACGACTACGAGACGTTGCTGACGGACAACCGCATCTGGAAGCAGCGCACCGTCAACATCGGTGTTGTTACGCCGGAGCGTGCGATGCAGCTCGGCTTCTCGGGCCCCATGTTGCGCGGCTCGGGAATCGAGTGGGATCTGCGGAAGAAACAACCGTACGAAGTCTACGATCGGATGGATTTCGACATTCCGGTAGGCGTGCATGGCGACTGCTATGACCGCTACCTGGTGCGTGTCGAGGAGATGCGCCAGTCCAATCGCATCATCCGCCAGTGTGCCGATTGGCTCTGCGCCAATCCGGGACCGGTGATGGTCGATGACCGCAAAGTCCGCCCGCCCAGCCGCGAGCGCATGAAGGACGACATGGAATCGCTCATCCACCACTTCAAGTTCTTCACGGAAGGCTACGAAGTGCCGGCAGGCGAGGCCTATGCCGCCGTCGAGGCGCCCAAGGGCGAGTTCGGCATCTACCTGATTTCCGACGGGGCCAACAAGCCGTACCGGCTGAAGTGCCGTGCACCGGGCTTCGCGCACCTGGCCGCGCTCGAGGAAATGAGCACCGGCCACATGTTGGCCGACGTCGTGGCTGTGATCGGCACCCAGGATATCGTGTTCGGGGAAATCGACCGTTGAGTACAGAGACCACCAGTAAACTGAAGCTGCTGTCTGAGCACACCCGTCACGAGATCGACGAGTGGGTGAAGAAGTTTCCGCCGGGGCGGCAACGCTCGGCGACCATTTCGGCGCTGCGGGCTGCGCAAGAGCAGAACCAGGGGTTCCTCACGCCGGACCTGATGGATGCCGTGGCTGAGTATCTCAACCTGCCGCCCGTCCAGGTCTATGAGGTTGCCTCCTTCTACTCGATGTTTGAGACCCATCCCTGCGGCCGCCATCACGTCAGCATCTGCACGAACCTGTCGTGCATGTTGAACGGCGCCTGGGATCTCGTGGCGCACGCCGAGAAGAAGCTCGGAATCAAGCTCAACGAGAGCACGCCCGACCGCCGCATCTTCCTGAAGAACGAGGAAGAGTGCCTGGCCGCCTGCACCGGCGCGCCCATGATGATGGTCGATCACGTGTTCCACGAGTACCTGACCAAAGAGAAGGTCGACAAGATCCTGGATGACCTCAAATGAATGAGTGGGCTTCTAAGCAAAACCTCCTGCTGTTCGAGGTATTGAAGTACGACCAGCCCTGGACGCTGGAGAGCTATCGCAAGGTCGGTGGCTACAGCACCTGGGAGAAGATGCTCGAGGAGAAGCCGACGCGCGATTCGGTCATCGACCTGGTGAAAGGGTCGGGCCTGCGCGGTCGCGGCGGCGCGGCCTTCCCGACAGGCATGAAGTGGAGCTTCATGCCGCGCAACTCGCCCGTTCAGAAGTATCTGGTCTGCAACTCGGACGAGAGCGAGCCCGGCACCTGCCACGATCGCGACATTCTGCGCTTTACGCCCCATGCCCTGATTGAAGGCCTGGCCATCGGCGGGTATGCAACCAACTCAACGGTTGCCTACAACTACATCCGCGGCGAGTTCCTGGGCGAGCCGATCCCGCGCTTCGAGGCCGCGCTCGAGGAAGCTTATGATGCGGGCCTGCTCGGCAAGAACATCCGTGGCAGCGGCATCGACATGGACATCCATACTTTTGTCGGTGCCGGCGCCTACATCTGCGGTGAAGAGACCGCGATGTTGGATTCACTCGAGGGCAAGCCCGGCAAGCCGCGCTTCAAGCCGCCGTTCCCGGCGAACTTCGGCCTGTACGGCGCCCCGACGACCATCAACAACACACAGAGCTTCGCCTCCGTACCCGCGATCCTGCGCAAGGGCGGCGAGTGGTTTGTGAACCTCGGCCCCAAGAACTCCGCGGGTACCGTGATCTTCTCCGTCTCGGGTCACGTCGAAAAGCCGGCGAACCTCGAGTTGCCCCTCGGCATCCCGTTCAAGGACCTGTTGGACCTGTGCGGTGGCGTGAAGGGCGGCCGCAAGCTGAAGGCGGTCATTCCCGGCGGCCTGTCGGTTCCGGTCGTGCCGGGCGATGTCATGATGAAGACCAACATGGATTACGACTCGCTGAAGGCAGCGGGTTCGGCCATCGGTTCGGCGGCGATCATTGTGATGGACGAGACCACCTGCATGGTGAAGGTCCTCGAGCGCATCACCCGCTTCTACAAGTCCGAGTCCTGCGGTCAGTGCACACCGTGCCGCGAAGGTACGGGTTGGATGAACCGGCTGGTGAAGCGGATCATGGCGGGCGAGGCGCGTCGCGAGGATCTGGGTCTGTTGTTGGATGTCGCGGGTCGTATCGAAGGCCACACGATTTGTGGCTTCGGCGATGCATCCGCCTGGCCCGTGCAGAGCGCGCTCAAGCACTTCCGGCACGAGTTTGAATACATGATTGATCACGGCGGCCGCAGCATGGTGACCGACCAGGCTGGTGGAGCGATAGCGGCATGAGCGGCGAAGAATTCGTAAACATGGAAATCGACGGCGTGCCGGTGAAGGCGCGCAAGGGCGACATGATCATCCGTGTCACGGACGCCAACCATGCGTACGTGCCGCGCTTCTGTTATCACGAGAAGCTGACCGTGGCGGCCAACTGCCGCATGTGCCTGGTTGAAGTTGAGAAGGCGCCGAAGCCGCTACCCGCGTGTGCAACGCCGGTAACCGAGGGGATGAAGGTTTTCACCAAGTCCCCCAAGGCCATCGGTGCTCAACGCGCGGTCATGGAATTCCTGCTGATCAACCACCCGCTGGATTGCCCGATCTGCGACCAGGGCGGTGAGTGTGAGCTGCAGGATCTCGCTGTCGGTTTCGGCCGCGACCTGTCCCGTTACCACGAGCGCAAGCGCTCGGTGCAGGATGAGAACCTCGGCCCGCTGATCGCAACGGACATGACACGTTGCATTCAGTGCACACGCTGTGTCCGCTTCACGCAGGAGATCGCGGGCTATCAAGAGTTGGGCATGATAGGCCGCGGCGAGAACGTCAAAGTCCGCACGTATATCGAGCAGACCGTTCATCACGAGATGTCGGGCAATGTCATCGACCTGTGCCCGGTGGGCGCATTGGTCTCCAAGCCGTATCGCTTCAGCGCACGTGCCTGGGAAATGATTTCGCATCCGTTGGTTTCGCCGCATGACGGCGTCGGGACCAACCTGTTCGGCCACGTTCTGCGCGGCAAGATCATGCGGGTGATTCCGCGTGAGAACGAGACGATCAACGAGACCTGGATCCCGGATCGCGATCGTTTCAGCTACGAAGGTGTCTACAGCCCGGACCGTATCCAGAAGCCGATGATCCGCAAGGGCTCGGAGTGGGTCGAGACCGATTGGGAAACGGCGCTGACGAAAGTGATCGAGGGTCTGAAGCCACGCGCTTCGGAGCTGGGTGTGCTGGCGAGCAGCACGAGCACGCTCGAAGAGCTGTACCTGTTGGGACGGCTCGCGCGTGGCTTGGGCAGTGCGAACATTGATCACCGCCTGCGGCAACGCGATTTCCGCGATCAAGACGCTGACCCCGTGTATCCGAACCTCGGAATGCGCGTGGTCGATGTTGATCACCTCAACAGTCTACTCATCATCGGCGCGAATATTCGCCGTGAAGTCCCCATCCTCGCGCACCGCGTGCGCAAGGCCGCCCTGAAGGGTGCGAAGGTGATTTCGATGACGCCGGTCGCCGCCGACTATCTGTTCCCCGTAGCGGTCAAGATGCTGTCAACACCTGCGCAGCAGGTTGATGACCTCGCAGCGATCCTGTCGGTGGCCGCACAGAGTGCCGGCAAGCCCGTACCGGATCATCTGTCTTCCTTCGTGCAACAGGCCAAGGTGGGTGACAATCACCGCGCCGCTGCCGAGGCGTTGGTCGCCGGGGAGAAGAGGGCGATCTGGCTTGGCTCACTGGCCCTCAGGCATCCCGCCTACGCCGACATTCGAGCGCTGGCCTCCGCGCTTGCTGAGGTGACCGGCGCTTCGTTTGGAGTGTTGGCCGAAGGTGGCAACGCTGCGGGCGCATTCCTCGCCGGCGCGGTTCCGCATCGCGAAGCCGGCGGCAGGGTCGCGGCCTCGAAGGGCCTGAATGCCCTGGAGATGGTTCAGAAGACCCTCAAAGCCTATGTGCTGTTTGGTGGCGTTGAGCCTTGGGTCGACTCCGTCGGCACGGACGCATCGCGCAACATCGGCAAGGCCGAATTCGTTGTCGCCATCACGCCGTTTGCCAACGACCAACTCCGCGAAATCGCTCATGTGCTGTTGCCCATGGGCACGTACGTGGAAACCTCCGGTACCTACGTGAATCTCGAAGGCAATTGGCAGAGCCACACCGGTGCTGCTCAGCCCTTCGCCGAGTCTCGTCCCGGCTGGAAGATCCTGCGCGTTCTCGGGACGTTGGCGAACATCAGCGGGTTCGAGTACCAGTCGTCCGAAGACGTCCGCGAAGAGTTGCGGAAGTCATGCACGGACGTCGCGGCGATCGGAGCAGCGAGCGCTGGTAGCGCGGCCACTGCTTACAAGGGCACTCATCGAGTGACCGGCGGTAGCGCTGGCGCCGATGTCCTCGATCTGTCCATGTACCACATCGATGCCCTCGTGCGTCGTGCGCCTTCTCTGCAGAAGACGCGCGAAGGTCGTACGTTGGCTGTCACTTACTGACACAGGATCTGGCTCGCGTGTTGCAAAGTCTCACAGACGCCTGGAACTCACTGAGTCCATTCGGTCAACACACCGTTTGGACGACTGTCTGGACCATTGCGATCACCATCGTCCTCATCCTGTGCGTAGCCTTTACGACACTTTGGGAACGTAAGGTCATCGGTTGGATGCAGTTGCGCCGCGGCCCGAACCGCGTGCGTATCCTGGGAATGCTGCCCGGCCTGGGTCAGCCTTTCGCGGATGTCGTGAAGCTGCTCACCAAGGAAGTGGTGATCCCGACCAACGCCAACAAGGTGCTGTTCCATTTTGCACCCATGATTGCGTTGATTCCGGCATTCGCGGCGTGGGCTGTGATTCCGTTGTCGGCCACGATTGTGGTGTCGAATGCCAACGCCGGCCTGTTGTACCTCCTGTCGCTCTCTTCGATGGGCGTTTACGGTGTCATCATCGCCGGCTGGGCATCCAACTCGAAATACGCCTTCCTCGGGGCCATGCGTTCCGCGGCGCAGATGGTGGCTTACGAAATTGCGATGGGGTTTGCGTTGGTAGGCGTCATCATCGCCTCGCAGAGCCTCAATCTGGGCGAGATCGTCGAGCGTCAGCAGGGCGGGTTTCTTGCGTGGAACTGGTTCTGGCTGTTCCCGCTCGTGGTGGTGTACTTCATCTCCGGCGTTGCCGAGACCAACCGTGCGCCCTTTGACGTGGCGGAAGGTGAGTCGGAAATCGTCGCGGGCTTTCACGTCGAGTATTCGGGCATCGCGTTTGCGCTGTTCTTTCTCGCCGAATACGCCAACATGATCCTGATCTCGGCGCTGACGGCCGTGTTCTTCTTCGGCGGCTGGTTGTCGCCGGTGGCTGGGTACCCGTTGGTCGGTGATTCGCTCATTGCGCAGCCGAGCCTCGGCTGGCTGATCCTGAAGACCTTCGTAGTGTTGTTCTTCTTCCTGTGGTTCCGCGCCACCTTCCCCCGGTACCGCTACGACCAGATCATGCGGTTGGGTTGGAAGGCGCTGATTCCGGTCACCATTGTCTGGATCGGGGTCGAGATGGTCCTCGCCTGGTACAAGGTCGGCCCGTGGGCGCATTGAAAGGTTTAGGTTAGTTTCATGGCCAATCTGCTCAAAACTCTGCTGCTGACCGAGCTCGCCAAGGGCATGACGGTCACGTGGCGCAACTTTTGGTCGACCAAGTACACGCTCAACTATCCCGAGGAGAAGACCCCACAGTCGCCTCGGTTCCGTGGCCTGCACGCCCAGCGCCGCTATCCGAATGGCCAGGAGCGCTGCATCGCCTGCAAGTTGTGCGAGGCCGTGTGCCCTGCGGTGTGCATCACGATCGATTCGGAAGTCGCCCCGGATGGCACCCGCCGTACGAGCCGCTACGACATCGACCTGTTCAAGTGCATTTACTGCGGCTTCTGTGAAGAAGCCTGCCCGGTGGACGCGATCGTGCTCACCCGTATCCACGAGTACCACATGGAGCATCGCGGCGAGAACATCATGAGCAAAGACAAGCTGCTCGCCGTGGGTGAGCGCTACGAAGCCATGATTGCAACCGATAAAGCGGCCGACGCGCCGTACCGTTAATTAAAGACGGCGCCTAGGGGAGACCGTGTTAGTAGAAGTTCTGTTCTATGTTTTCGGGACGTTCCTGGTCCTGGCCGCGCTGGGCGTGATCACCTCACGCAACCCGGTGTATTCGGCGTTGTCGCTGGTTGTCTGCTTCATCACTTCGGCCGCCATCTGGCTGCTGATCGAAGCGGAGTTCCTCGCCGTCATCCTCGTGCTGGTCTATGTGGGTGCGGTGATGGTCTTGTTCCTGTTCGTCGTCATGATGCTCGATATCAACGTCGAGGAGCTGCGCGCCGGCTTTACACGCTTCGCCTGGCTAGGTTGGCTCACTGCGGCAGTGGTGATTGTCGAGATCGTGGGCGTCGTGTGGGTTAAAGGCATCGGCATTGATGTGTCGAAGTCGCCGACTCCGACGGCACCGGACTACAGCAATACTCTCGAGCTCGGCCAGGTGATCTACACCAAGTACGCCTATCCGTTCGAGCTCGCAGCGGTGCTGCTGCTGGTTGCGATTGTCGCGGCAATTACCCTGACCATGCGGCGGCGCCCGGGACTCAAGGTCCAGGACATCGGCAAGCAGGTCAGTGTGAATGCCAAGGATCGCGTGCGCATTGTGAAGATGGATGCGGAGAAGCGCTCATGATCACGCTGTCGCAACTGCTCACCCTGTCGGCCATCCTGTTTGCGCTGTCGGTGGCGGGTATCTTCCTGAACCGCAAGAACGTCATCCTGCTGTTGATGTGCGTCGAGCTGCTGTTGCTGGCCGCGAACTTCAACTTCATTGCTTTCTCACGCTACCTGGGCGACATCCACGGCCAGGTGTTCGTGTTTTTCGTGCTGACCGTGGCCGCTGCCGAATCGGCGATCGGACTGGCCATTCTCGTGGTCCTGTTCCGCGAGCGTCGCAGCATCAACGTTGAAGATATGAATACGCTGCGAGGCTGATGCGAGCATGAATCTGACCGAACTCGTCCTGATTCCTTTGCTGCCGCTGATCGGCTCACTGCTGGCCGGGTTGCTCGGCCGCGTCATCGGCCGTGTTGGCGCCCATACCGTCACGATCCTGAGTGTGGCGGTCTCCTGCGCACTGTCGTTCCATATCCTCAAGCAGATCTATCTCGATGGCGTCCCGGCATTCGACGGCCCCGTCTACAGCTGGCTGGTGAGTGACGGCGTCAAGCTGGATGTCGGTTTCCTGATCGACCGCCTGAGCGCGATGATGATGGTCGTGGTGACGTTCGTGTCGCTGTGCGTACACGTCTACACCATCGGCTACATGAGCGACGATCCGGGCTACCAGCGGTTCTTCAGCTACATCTCGCTGTTCACCTTCGCCATGCTCATGCTGGTGATGTCGAACAACTTCATGCAGTTGTTCTTCGGCTGGGAAGGGGTGGGCCTGGTGTCCTACCTGCTGATCGGCTTCTGGTACACCAAGCCGAGCGCGGTGTTCGCGAACTTCAAGGCGTTCGTGGTCAACAGGGTCGGCGACTTCGGGTTCGTGCTGGGCATTGCCGGCATCTTCTATTTCACGAACTCGGTCAACTACGCTGATGCCTTTGCGGCGGCGCCGAAGATCGCGACGCAGATGCTGCCGCTGACTTCGAACACCAGTGTCCACGCCATTACGCTGATCTGCATCTGCCTGTTCATCGGCGCGATGGGTAAGTCGGCGCAGGTTCCGCTGCATGTCTGGCTGCCGGACTCTATGGAAGGTCCTACGCCGATTTCGGCGCTGATCCACGCAGCTACCATGGTGACCGCGGGCATCTTCATGGTGTCGCGCATGTCGCCGCTGTTTGAGCAGTCCGATGCGGCGCTGTCGTTTGTCATGGTCATTGGCGCGACCACGGCGTTCTTCATGGGCTTGCTCGGTATCGTGAACAACGACATCAAGCGGGTCATTGCGTATTCGACGCTGTCACAGTTGGGCTACATGGTGACGGCGTTGGGCGTGTCGGCCTACAGCGCCGGCATGTTCCACCTGATGACGCATGCGTTCTTCAAGGCGTTGCTGTTCCTCGCCGCCGGCTCGGTGATCATCGGCATGCACCACGAGCAGGACATGCGGAAGATGGGTGGGTTGGCCAAGTACATGCCCATCACGGCCATCACCAGTTGGATCGGGTCGCTGGCGTTGATCGGCACCCCATTCTTCTCCGGCTTCTATTCCAAGGACACTATTATCGAAGCGGTTGGTGAGTCCCACCGTTGGGGCCACACGTACGCATACGTGTGTGTCTTGGCGGGTGTGTTCGTTACCGCTCTCTATTCATTTCGTCTGGTGTTCATGACGTTCCACGGCCCCGAGCGTTTCCGACAGGACGTTCACACGCCGGCGCATGACAAGTCCGTGGACCACGAAGAGAAGGAAGAGCAGCCTTCTGCCGCCGGCAAGGACGGCCACAGTTCCATAACTGGCGCTGCGACGCCTGGGCACGGTGCGGCCGCCGCTCATGGCGCTGTTGCTACCGCAGCCCACGATGCCGGCCATGCAGCTTCGCATGCGCCCGCACCGGCCTCACATGGCACGACCGCTCATGGCGCTGCCGCTGCGCATGCGGGTGGCGATCACGGCCACGACGACCATCACGGCCCGGTCGAGCCGCACGAGAGCCCGCTCGTTGTTACGGGCCCCTTGATCGCGCTGGCGATCCCGTCGCTGCTCATCGGCTTCCTC
>Ga0268266_10003013_pt1 | contig 17303 bp, 18 predicted proteins | sample KBSS13metaG_FD_190356 | JGI IMG/M metagenome (GOLD analysis project Ga0268266, IMG submission 190356) | Switchgrass rhizosphere microbial communities from Kellogg Biological Station, Michigan, USA - KBS S1-3 metaG (SPAdes) (version 2) | ecosystem: Host-associated > Plants > Roots > Rhizosphere...
ATGCGGGCAACAAGGAGCGCACGCATCTTTCTGAACGCGCCGAACAAACATCTCGAAAATCAGGCTCCCGTCGAGTTTATCGAAAGCGGCAACCTCAAGCCCTTGGAAGCGCTGGTAGACGCCATGACAACAAGGCAGCCAGCCTAGCGAGGACCGTCTTGTACTCCGCCGAACGACTTCTGAGAGCCCTGGAGAACGCCCCTGTTCAACCGTTCTCGGGATTCATCTACCGTGTCATCGCTGAGAAGTATCGTGAGTCTCCTCTGTCCGCTATAGGATCTGTCCATTCAGGTGGCCGCTATAACGCACCGGACAGTTTCCCCGTTCTCTACTGCGCCGATAGCCAGATGACAGCCATGCTCGAAGTGGAAGCGCTCTTCACCACTGCGGACGGACAGTTGCTAGGAGCGCCGCGAGATCCTGACTTGATACTGTCACTACGTTGCGAGCTGACAAGAGTTCTTGACCTCACCGACGAACACTTCTATCGCGAGCTCGGTACGACTCGCGACGAACTCGTCAGTCTTTCGCCCTCGCGTTTCATCATGAACGCTCTCGGCGAAGAAACGCCTACTCAAGTCCTCGGAGCTGCATGTTCCTTTACCGGACGCATCTCTGCACTCAAAGTTCCGAGTGCAGCCCACGAAGCCGGCTTCTGTCTTGATGTCTTCCTGGACTCGTTGCAGGTGGGAGAACACGTCGCCATTCAAGACGATAGCGGTAGGCTCAAAGAACAAATCAACGGGATCATTCCTGTGCCCGTAAGGCCAAGCTGAGCACTCGTGAGCATCTACTTCCCATACGAAATCTTCGTTGGATCAGACATCATCGTCTACTCCTTCGAACTGCCATACAGTCTTGTTGCCGTATTCACAGAAGGCGACCGCGTCCCTATTCTTCCGGAGGAAGAACAGGATGGCGATCATTCCCCGGAATATCGGTACGAGGCCACTGCAAAGACAATCCGAGAACGGCTCCAGATCATGGGCTATACCTCGGCCCTATGGAGAGAAGAACTCGAATCATTTCGGGAGGAGACTCTCGGAGAACTTCGCGAGGAAATCGAAGAACTGGAAGATTCGGACCAAAACGCTCGCAAACTGATGCGAGCTGCGATTGTCATAGAACAATCTCCCGCTGAACGTTGGATCAAAACATTGGCTGCATTGGCATCGGACGGCTGGGGATGGAGGCCTCGGGTCGGTCGTTCGGCTGTCCTCTCCAAGGTGATGAGCGACGGAGAATACGGTCCGATCCAGATGCCTTTCTCGGATAAACGATGCCTCCTACGGGCAATGGTGGACATGCTGGGAAACGACGATACAGTCACCTTCGAGTTCGGCACCGCAGTTTGGAACGAGAACATCAACCCGGAGACACCCTTTACCGAGCAAGCGGCAGCAAATCTTCGGGAGGACGCCAGATCGGTCGAGAAGATCATCATCCTTACCGAAGGAATATCTGATGCTCGAATCTTGACTCGAAGCCTCGAACGGATCTATCCCCATCTCTCTCATATGTTCGGCATTTTCGATCACGCAGCATTCAAGAGCGGTGGCGGCGCTAGCGAGTTGGAGCGGCTCGCGCGAGGATTTGCAGGCGCGGGCATTTCCAACCGGACTGTGGTGATTTTTGATAACGACACGGCAGGCATTTCCGCTGCCAGGAAGCTTTCACAGGCGAAACTACCGAACAACTTCAAAATTTTGAATTTGCCTGACCTTGATTTCGCAAACCAATACCCGACGCTTGGACCTACTGGCGAAGCGCTTGCAAACATCAACGGTAGCGCCTGTGGAATCGAGCTCTACTGCGGCCCCACTGCCCTGAAAGGCGAGGACGGGAATCTCGTTCCGATTCAATGGACAGGCTACGACCAAGCAATGAAAAGGTATCAAGGCGAGCCCATCGACAAGATAGGGATTCAGCAACGATTCCACGACCTGCTAGAACGATCTTCCGATCCTTCAAACGATGAAGAGCTGGCTTCGATCAGAGCGGTTCTTCGACACATTCTACGCTCGGTTTAGGAGCATCGAGGGAACTTCAGACGCAGCGGAGCTGTCGCGCCATCGGCACGTCGGTCATTAAGCCTTTCCTATAAACCATCCGCCTTCTGCTTGGCACGGCTTTGCGATCTGCCAGCTTTCGCTGCTTTAGTCAGGTCACTAGGGCGCTTTCTATTCCCCGGAACCTTGACGATCACAATTAGTCTGGGGTGATCTTCTCCGACGCGTTGGACCAGGCGTGGCTTAACCAAGCCCTGAATGTGCGGTGTTCCCACCTTCGGGTCGTTTGAGAGGTCGAGAACCAGCAGAAATCCCAGCCTTACGCTGACGTTCTGGTACTCAGCCGTTTGACCTTGATAGAACGCTGCTAATGCATCAAAAGAGGAATCTTTTAGCTCGCGCTTGACCTCAACCACTAGCCTTTCGCTGCTCGATCTCAACCGAACGTCAGCTCTACCGCCTCCAATGTTCGTAGGTTCGAGGTCGGAAGGCCATCATCGCGAGAAGGCGAAACCCGACAAGGAAAACCGCAACGCAGACGAATGAGATCGCCATCCATGCTGTGAGGTCGAGGCCGAGTTTGGCCCTCGGACGATTCAGCGCTTGATTGATCGGTTGCGGTTCTCCACGTCGAGACATAGCAGATGCACCTCCTACATCTGCTGCCCGGTCAGCGAGCCGATCCAACCGGCTCCCCAGCCGAGAACTCCAGCGCCAAAGAGCGCGCCGAACAGTCCAGGTATGGCATCCTGAAAGCGCCCGCTCATCATGCGGATGCCTGCGAAGATAAGGCCGCCGAGGCAAATAACGGCCCCGGCGTACATGGCGAACGTTTTGAAGGTTGTCATCAAAGTTTGCGCCCCGGAGAAGTCCATCGTCCCTTGGGCATGAGCGACCGTTGCGATTGAGAGCGCGAGAAGCGTTGGTGCCAGCACTCGCACGGCGTGGTTGAAGCGTTGTTTGGAAAAGCGTTCAGCCCACCGATTGGCGAGCCGCGAGTCGAACCTGAGTTTGATCTGCATTAGGCACCTCATTCAACCGGGAATCGGTTGCGATACCTCTTTGACCAGTTCATGAATCCGCTCATCAATGACAGGACAGACCGGTACTCCGCGAAGACGATGGAGGGCCGCCTGCGCTTCACCTTGGAAGTGGTCGATGCGGTCTGCAAGGCCATCGGCAGCGAACGTGTCGGCATCCGCCTGACGCCCTACGGAGTCATCAACTCGGTGCCCATCTTTGAGGACACCGAGAAGACCTACCTCGAACTTGGCCGGTCCCTTGGCGAAAGAAAAACGTGGCTGTTGGTCGAACTCTGCCCACGCAGACACTTACTAGTGGTCCAGAGCAGCCTTGACGAGCAAGACGCTATGACTTCGCGGCTTCAATCATGCGGCGGACGGTTTCTTGCGTAGTCCAAACCGCGTTTGCCATGAAACGCCAATTAATCATGGCCGCATCGTATCCGGCACCTTCTTCATTTGAAGCAGCCGCAACCGCGTCGCGAACCATCACAACTTCCAGACTGTTTTGGATCAAATTGCGCATGTGGTCTTCGAGGCAGAGATTCGCTACCGGACCGGCCATGATGACCTTCTCGATCTTGTGACGCCGCAGCATGTAGACCAAGTCACTGGTCGGTGCATACGTAACATGGCGCGATACGATGGTTGTCCCAGCGTCCTCCATGTATTTGCGGAAACGATCGGGGACGTCCGCGCCACTGCCGGAGACGTCATCGAAATGCAGCGGGCTCTTTCGCGCCACGACTCCACCTTTTAGTGCGAGGTCCTCCATCGGGCTGAGACCCGTTTTCCCCTTTTGATCGTGTGGGAAGAAGTAATGGGGTGACATGAACACGGGGTAATCATGATCTTTGGCGGTCTGGAGCAGGGTCTCCAAGTTGGCATTGACGTTATTACGCTTCATGAGTTCCTCGATCATGACGTAATACTTGCCACCTTCGGTCAGGAAGTCATTCTGGATATCAACCAGAACAAGCGCCGTCCGATCTTTATTGATCTCCATATCGACCTTGTGCTCGAACAACATTTTGGTTCCTTTCATTCAAACTAGCTTGACGTTGAGGGGGTTAGAGATTCCCAGAAAACACAAAGATTGCCTATCTTTGTTCATAGATCGGGATCTCATCTGGAGGTCGAGTATACGCCAGAGTTTTAGAAGGAAACCTGCTCCTCATAGGCTTACTCTTTCGTTCGATTGTGCAGACGAAAGCGGTCGATTAACGACACATTTCTCGATTCCAAGCGAGATCGAAAAGTCTTCAGACTCTGCGATTAACACCACTTTTAGCGTGGGTGCCTACAGACTCTAGCGACGAATTAAAGCCAGCACAAAGTCATGTCACCATCGAAAGATGGTGGCAGAAAGTGCCTTCTTTTTGTCATGATGAGCAACCTTCTCGTCCGCCACACTGAACCCGCCGCGCCAAGTTGAATGCTCGATCATTCCTCGTATCGGTGTCTCGAGCGATACAGCGAATACCGACGCGTGACCTCACCAGAAAGTCATGGACCGATTAGCGATGACTAGAGGACTGATGGAAGAGGCTTGCGGGTGACTCAACGAAAATCGCCTTCTCTAGGTCCAGTAGATGTGCCTTCGCTTCAAGGCCGCCCGCAAATCCCGTTAGCTTTCCTGAATGTCCGATCACTCTGTGACAAGGAACGATGATGCTTACGGGATTCCGAGCATTAGCTGCTCCAACAGCTCTGGAGTGATTGGGGCGTCCCAACCGACTCGCGATCTGACCATAGGTCCTGGTCTCGCCAGCGGGAATATCCAAGAGGGCTTTCCAGACCTCTTTCTGAAACAAGGTTCCCCTCATATCGAGCGGAACTGAAAAAGTAGTTCGCCTTCCTGCGAAGTATTCGGTGAGCTGCCTCTCTGCCAAGTCCAGCGTTGGATGGTTCCCTTGTACGAGCGGACCTAGCGGAACACGTGCCGGATTATCGTTTTCCCAGAGAAGAGCAACTAGGCCAAGTTCGCTCGCAACAAGTGTGAGCTTACCAACCGGCGAATCATAGTATTTATACAGCAGACTCACGGGATCTGTTCCTTTCTTCGGCGAAGCGCGCCCACAACGCAACGGCGGCGTAAGCGCGCCATGGGCGCACAGAATCAATTTGAATCCCAGGATGATGTTTAAGCTCCTGCTTCAGACCATAGTCGGAGGCTGGGAAAGCATCGTCGTCACCGAATCCCCGCATCGCTGCATATTCGGCAGTCCACTTTCCGACACCGGGGACAGAATGGAGGATCTTTCTCAGTGCAGCGACGGAAGGTGCTCCTTCGCTGTCGAGTGTTCCATCCGCAACAACTGTGGCGAGAGCTCTAATAGTTACCCTTCTTGCGATAGAGGTACGAACACTCGACAAGTCCGCGAGCAACAATTGTTGCGGGGTCGGAAACAGAAAGATATTCTCGGAACGTCCTGGATGCCTCACCACTGTTCCTGCAGCTCTCATCAACTCCCCGGTCAATACGCGTCCAAAGCTCACGGAAACGAGTTGGCCTAAGACCGTGGTTACTAGAGCCTCAAATCCATTCCAAGACCGCGCGACACGGAGCCCGGGGTGCTGCCCCCAAAATTTCGAGAGGTAGCGATCCGCCTTCATCGCTGCATCAAGAACCTCTGGTTTCACGTCGACATCGAACATCTTCCTGACCTTTGTCTCGATCTGGACGATGTCTTCTGCGGTCGCATTCCAGATGATGAGCCGGAGACATCGAGATCTTGGAGAGTGCGTGACCCTAAACCGTCCCAACCCTCGCCTAGTCGGCACGATGCGTTCGAATCCGTCATCGTCAACCGACTCAAGGTAAGGAATCTGGTGAGCTCGAAAATGTCGCAAGACACTTGCCCAATCGTAGGGGGGCCAGTATCGAAGCGTTCTTTGTACGAATGGGCTCGAACTCGTTTCTGAACTGTGTGCCATCTGAAATGTGGGATGTCTTTGAACGGGAGCCGAGCGTGCGTGGGCTGAAAAATCCTGTCTGAAGCTCCTTACTTTAGTTCGCGCGCTGGACGACGCAATAGTTCGCCTTTGCAATTTGGACAGGTGCCTGCAAGCGGATCGCTGGCACACCGATCGCAAAACGTGCATTCGTAGGAACAGATCATCGCGTCCCTGGTATTCATAGGTAGTTCGGTGTCACACCGCTCACACTTGTTCTTCATTTCCAGCACGACAGATTCTCCTTCAAGTCGGATCTTTTTGAGTCTGGCTCTCACAACATTGAGGTTCCCGTGAGCGTATCGATCAGGCGCTAGACAGTGCCGAAGCGTTCCCGGTATTCCTTCGGCGTCATCGAAAGCTGCTGAAGAAACGCTCTCCGGAGAGACTGTTCATCCCGGAACCCGGTGTTGCGCGCTATCGCTTTCAGGGGAAGTTCTTTGGCCTCTAGATGCTGCCGAGCAGCTTCGACACGCAGCGACTGGACCCACCGTGCTGGCGTTGTTCGAAAATGAATTTCGAACTGACGAGCAAATGTACGCGGAGTCATCGCAACCGCCTTTGCCAACGTGTTTACATCGAGTGTCTGGGTGAGCCGGGTCTTGGCCCACGCGGGAAGATCGCGCATCGGCGTGCCACTCACGTCTGCTTGTTGTGCGAGCAAGGTGCTGTATTGCGCCTGCGTGCCAGGCCTTCTTAGAAACAGCACCATATGGCGGGCACAGGCCGCTGCTACAGCGTGACCAAGATCCTCCTCGACTAAGGCGAGCGCTAAATCGATACCTGCGCTGATGCCTGCAGTGGTATACGTCTTACCGTCTTTGACGAAGATAGGGTCGCGTTCGATCTTCAGACTGCCGTAGCGATCTGCCAGCTGGTCGATATAGCTCCAATGGGTCGTCGCTCGCTTACCGTCGAGCAAACCTGCGGCGGCAAGCATGAACGCTCCTGTACATACGGAAGCGAGACGACGCACGTGAGCAGAACGTCTGCGCAGCCAGCGAATGAGCTCAGGCGGATGAAATTCGATCATCGCGCCTTCTCCCCCAATTGCGATCAGTGTGTCGATGGGGCCGACGTAGTCCCCATAAAAACAGGCATTCCCGAGAGTGAAGCCTCCGACACTCTGTACCTCGGACGTAGGCTGCATCGACAAAATCTGGAGTATGTACGACTGCTTGCCGTTAACTTTCGGGTTGGAAAACACCGACGCTGGCCCCATCAGATTAAGAAGCTCGAACGGAGAGGCCACCAAGAAAGCGATGACTCGTGAGCGGGTTGCCATGCAGAAATTCTACTATGGCAGTTTTTGCCCTTATTCTGTCAGTTCTGCCACTGTGGTTTGTGTCAGGATTTGACTGTATTTCGTCACGTTCAGGGTCTAAAGATCAGCTTTGACGATCCTCCGTGATCGTCAAAGCTTGGCTGGGAGCGCCTACGTCGTTGCGTGGGCCAGATCACAACTGCGTTACCTCGCGCAGCCACGTCGGGAGCGGCCCGATGTTAATTGGCGGTACCCCGCAGACGCCAAGCATCGATGTGAATCGTTATGGAATGAGGCGCAAGAGCGGCGCTCATGTGCTGAGAATGCGCAGTACAGCGGCTGTGTGCCAGTTTTTATGAATGGCAGCATTTGACTGTTTTATGTCAGGTCTGCCGAACGGCGTTTACATCTTTAAGACTGCACACGACGAAGTGTCGTTTTGATTTGTTGGAAATCTGCAGGAAGAAGGAGAAGCAATGGCTACGCAACAGAGCAAGAACGAAGAGTTCCGTAAATTGCACATAGCGGGTGATCCGCTTGTCATTTACAACGTGTGGGATCCTGGCAGCGCAAAGGCTGCAATTGCAGCCGGGGTCAAGGCAATTGCGACGAGCAGCTGGGCAGTTGCTGAGGCGAACGGGTTTTCAGACGGCGAGCAAACTCCGATTGACCTAGCTATCGAAAACCTCCGTCGCATCGTTAACAGCACAGAGCTGCCTGTGACCGCTGATCTAGAGAGTGGCTACGGCGCCACGCCTGGAGACGTTGCTACAACGATCGAACTCGCAATCAATGCTGGTGCGATCGGCTGCAATCTCGAAGATAGCTTCCCATCAGACGGCTCGTTGCGAGAGATCGCAGATCAGGCTGCGCGTATCGCTGGCGCGCGTCAGGCCGCCGACAAGCAGGGACTCGCATTCTTCATCAATGCAAGAACCGATGTCTTTTTTACCGCGCCGTCCAGTGAGCACAACATTGCCATGTTGGCCGAAGTGCTGAAGCGTGCTGAGGCTTATAAGAAGGCGGGCGCCGATGGACTGTTTGTGCCAGGGCTCATCGATCTCACACTCATCAAGAAGTTGACAGAGGCGTCACCTCTGCCAGTCAACATCCTGATCGGTGACTTAAGCCCCTCGATCTCGTCGTTGGCTGGCAGCGGTGTCGCCCGCGTGAGCTATGGCGGAGCTCCTTATGCCGAACTGATGACTACTTTTAAAGACTCCGTCCGCTCCGCAATGAGCAAACGCTCCGCGTGAGTACAAACCATGCGGATGTCCCGAGGTGCATTGCCGGGGACTTCCGCTCCCTGATTGTCACCAGGTCCGGCTGAGAGCCATACCAGCCCTGCGGCAAGGGGACAACACAACGTGTATTGATGGCCGAGAGGCCACTTGAGTGAGGAACGATGACAAACAGAATTGATCAACCTGAACCTGAGGCTCTAACCGGGCCACCTCTGAATCGGCACGGTGCTAAGTTCTGGATCAGCGTCGTAGCTGTCGTGGCTGTAATTGCAGTCGCAACCGTCTTTGGAGTGCGCTTCTTTGGTCGGGCCACTGTCCAGGCTGCTCCGCCAAGTGCTCCAACTGTAACTGTCAGCCAGCCGCTTCAACGTGAACTCGACTCACGGCTTCAATTCTTAGGTCAATTTTCTCCGGTGGAACGCGTTGAGCTGCGGGCTCAAGTCGGGGGAACTCTGACGAGAATCGGGTTCAAAGACGGAGACGTCGTGCGAAAAGGCGATCTCCTGTTCGAGATTGATCCAACGCAATACCAGATCAAGTTGAGCGAGGCCACGGCGCAACTTGAAAGCGCTCAAGCCAGGTACGATCTTGCAACGAAAGAACTGAAACGCGCACAGACGTTGCAACAAACGGATGCTGGAACGGCCGAAAATGTAGAACAACGCGCTTCCGAACAACGAACCTCTCAAGCCGCCATTAGTACAGCTCAAGCGCTTATCCGTGATGCTGAGTTCGATTTAAATCACTGCCGCATTGCCGCGCCGTTCACGGGACGTATGGGTAACCACCTTGTCTCGGTCGGCAATCTCGTTTCGGGCAGTCGTGCGGGAGCGGGAGCAACGACGCTTCTTGCCACCATTGTTTCTTTAGATCCGATCTACCTCGATTTCGACATGAGTGAGTCAGACTACCTAACGTTTGAGCGCGAGCGAACCAAACAGAGAAGAGGTCTAGCCCAAAGGGTAGACGCTGCTTTGAGTGATGAGAGCGAGTTCAAGCACGCAGGCACGCTCAACTTCATCGACAACAGCCTTGATCGTTCGAGTGGAACCATCCATGCACGGGCCACAATCCCCAATCAGGATCTGCTGCTTACTCCCGGCGTTTTCGGCCGGGTTCTGCTCCCAACTACAAAGGCAACGTCAGTGTTGCTCGTTCCTGATGATGCGGTTCTCCCAGACCAGTCCGAGCACGTTGTCTTGACCGTTGGACCGGACAACATCGTAGCGCCCAAGAAAGTTCAACTAGGCGATTTGCGTGGTGGCCTTAGAGTGATTCGGGCCGGCCTTCTGCCAAGCGATGCAGTCATTATCGGAGGGGTTGCGATTGCCGCGCCGGGGTCTAAGGTAACGCCGCACACCGGAACCATCACCTTCGGAACTGCCCAGGATCGGAGTGCTGTACAGCAATGAAGCTCACTCATTTCTTCATCGATCATCCACGTTTCGCGACGGTAACGAGCGTATTCATTACGTTATTCGGACTGGCGACTCTAGTTGCGTTGCCGGTTGCGCAATATCCCGATATTGTTCCGCCCACCATACAAGTCACAACCGCATACCCAGGAGCTTCGGCTGAAACGATCGCCCGCACTGTGGTGACTCCGCTTGAGCAGGCCATCAACGGCGTCGAATCGATGGACTACATCAGTAGCCAATCCACTGGTGATGGAAACCTCACGATTACCGCGACGTTCAAGATCGGCAGTGATGTGAATCTCGCTCAACAGTTCACGAACAATCGAGTACAGGATACGCTCTCGCGACTCCCTGATCCTGTTCAGCGGATAGGCGTGAAGACCCAGAAAGTCATTCCCGCGTACCTGCTCGGTATTTTCCCTTACTCCCCCCATCAGACACGCGACGTGTCGTACATCTCGAATTACATGACGCTTCACGTGAGAGATGAAATATCTCGTCTCCCTGGAGTGGGTGGGATCTTCGCGCTCGGGGAACGACAGTTCGCGATGCGCATCTGGATCGATCCAGATAAGGCCGCAGTGCATGACATCAGTGCTGACGACATCGTGGCGGCTCTGCGTGCTCAGAATGCGCAGGTGTCCGCTGGCGTCTTGAATCAGCCACCAATTTCGACCAAGGCGGCCTATCGCATCAATGTGGAAGCCTTGGGGAGACTGACGACTCCTGAGCAATTCGCAGGCGTAATCATCAAGACCGATAAAGACGGACACGTTACGCGTATCCGTGACATTGGTCACGTGGAGTTGGGATCTGCTGACTACAACAGCATCTCTTATTCGGACCGTTATCCATCAAACCCATTCTGGTTCTTTGCTGTTCCTGGATCGAATGTGGTCACAGTAGAGCATGAGGTGTTGGACAAGTTCCGAGAGCTAAAACAACACTTTCCGTCTGACATCAGCGATATCAAGATCTACGATCCCACTGAATTCGTGAGCAGATCGATTAAAGAAGTCGCGGTTACGATCGTGATTGCGGTCGTGCTAGTTGTCTTCGTCGTCTACGTCTTTCTACAGAACTGGCGCGCAACGCTTATCCCGGTCGTTGCTATCCCAGTGTCTCTCTTGGGCAGTTTTGTCATTCTTGCCTTGTTCGGAATCTCAATCAACAATCTTTCCTTGTTTGGTCTCGTGCTGGCCGTCGGAATTGTTGTCGACGACGCGATCGTTGTTGTGGAGAACGTCGAACGCAACATGGCCTTGGGAATGTCGGCGACAGATGCTGCTCACAAGACCATGGACGAGGTGTCTGGTGCACTGATTGCGATTGCCCTGACCCTATGTGCGGTGTTTGTGCCTTCCGCGTTCATATCGGGAATCTCTGGACTCTTCTTCAAACAGTTCGCGACCACTATCGCCGCGTCAACGGTCATATCTTGCTTTGTCTCCCTTACGCTGAGTCCGGCCCTGTGCGCGGTCCTGCTGAAGCCTCATCACGATGCGGAGTCTTCTGAGAAATGGTTCACGCCGACGCGACTCTTGCGTCCCGTGTTCAGTCGGTTCAACAAAGCGTTCGACTGGCTCTCATTGGGCTACGGAAAACTGACTGGCCGTCTCGTCCGGGCAGCGGCCATCGTGGGTGTTGTCTATGTTGCCCTGATCTGCCTCACTGGTTACCAGTTCTCGAAGATGAACACTGGCTTCATACCGCAGCAAGACATTGGATACCTCGCTGCTTTGGTGAAACTGCCGCCAGGATCGAGCCTCGAACGCACCGATGCGGTGGTGCGCAAAGTAAATGACATCATTCTCAAAACGCCAGGTGTGCAGCACACCTCGGCGAATGCGGGATTCGATGTCTCAACATTCACATTCTCTTCCGATACGGGAAGCATCTATTTTTCTCTGCCATCGCTTTATGACGTCGAGATACCTGGTGGTGATGCCGCAACGATGCTACAGACTGTCAGGCAGCGACTTGCTGGTATCACGGAAGCACAGGTTGCGGTGATATCGCCTCCGCCGGTTCAAGGGCTCGGATCAGCCGGGGGATTCAAGTTGATGATCGAGGACCGCAACAACCTTGGTTCGGAAGCATTGAGCAAGGCGACCAACGCACTCATCGCAGAAGCCAACAGAGACCCTGCTTTGGGTGGTACCTACTCCTTCTTCAATGCTGGATCCCCAAGCATCTATGCCGACATCGACCGCGAGAAGGCGGAAAAGGTTGGTGTATCGCCTGAGTCCATATTCTCAACGCTCCAGCTCTATGTTGGTCCGCAGTATGTAAACGACTTCAACTATCTAGGACGCAGTTGGCCTGTATACGCGCAAAGCGATCAAGCCTCTCGTCAGAGTAGAGAAGATATCTCGCGGCTCAAGGTTCGGAACGCGAGTGGGCAGATGGTACCGATCGGCACAGTTGCCACAATGAAGGAACGTACAGCCCCGTATCGGATTCCTCGCTACAACCTCTACCCCTCAGCGGAGGTGCAAGGTTCTGGCGCGCCCGGTGTCTCTTCGGGTGAGGCTCTTAAACACATGGAGGCCATTGCCGCACGAACTCTCCCACCAGGTATTACCTACGAATGGACAGATCTCGCATATCAGCAGAAGTTGCCGGGAACACCCGCGCTGTTGATTTTCGCAGCTTCTGCGCTATTCGTATTTCTCGTCCTTACTGCTCAGTACGAGAGTTGGACTTTGCCGCTGGCTATCGTGCTGATAGTGCCGATGTGTTTGTTAGCCGCTTCTACTGGTCTCCACGTCCGGGGTATGCCGATCGATATCCTCGCTCAAATTGGATTTGTAGTGTTGGTCGGATTGGCCGCTAAGAATGCGATCTTGATCGTGGAATTTGCAAAGCAGCAGGAGGACCATGCTGGCCTCCCTGTAGCTGAAGCCGCCGTAAGTGCTGCTCATACGCGACTCCGCCCTATCTTGATGACATCATTCGCATTCATCTTCGGAGTGGCACCGCTAGCGGTAGCACACGGCGCTGGAGCGGAAATGCGCCAATCCTTGGGAACAGCGGTTCTCTTCGGCATGATAGGAGTGACTATCTTCGGTCTCTTCTTCACGCCGACTTTCTACACCATCGTTCGCAAATTCGGCAGGAGGAAAGCATGAGCCGGACCAACACATTTACCTCAGCAGCCAGGATGACCGGTCTCCTCGTGACCTTGCTTTTTGAAGGGTGTAGCGTTGGGCCAAAGTACAGGGCACCAACGCCTGCTCTCGCACCATTTCACAATCAGGTCAATGCTTCCGTGAACAACGGAGCGGCGCCCGCACCTCTTGACCAGTGGTGGACAGGCTTCAACGATCCGATGCTCGTGAAGATCGTTCGACGGGCTTTGGATCAAAACTTGGACTTAGCTGCCACGCTCGCACGCGTCAATCAGGCACGGGCAGCAGCTGCCGGCGCCGGCGCCAGACTCTATCCGACGGGAGAGCTCGACGCGTCGGCGACTGCTGAACGTCAGAGCCTACAAGGAAATCTGGGTACGATCGCGAGCACGGTTCCCACGTTCAGGCGCAACATCCACGAGTACACGATAGGCCCGGCAGCCAGCTGGGAGATCGACCTCGCCGGAGGTCTGCGGCGCAACGCTGCCGGGGCGCGTGACGAGGTACAAGCCGCCGAAGCAGAAAGTATGGGTACCCGAATCATTGTTGCCGCAGATGCTGCAGATGCATATCTGCAGATTCGCGGTTATCAAGCAAGGCTGGCGATCGCGCAGAACCAGATAGCGACGGATCAGCACCTGCTACAGCTCGTACAAAACCGAGTCGCTGCAGGTGCGGCGACAGGAAGAGAAATTGCCCAAGCTGAAGCATTGCTCTCGCAGGCTCGTTCCACTGTTCCCCTGCTGCGACTGTCGCTCGAGAAACAACTTAACCGTCTCGACGTGTTGATGGGCGCGCAGCCGGGGACCTACGCACACGAGCTGCAAGACATCGCCGCGATCCCGTCGATTCCAGCGATTCCGGCACAGGAGCCGACCAATGTATTACGCCGTCGACCCGACATCATCGCGGCGGAGCGTCGCCTCGCAGCCTCCAATGAGCGGATCGGTGTGGCAGTAGCCAACTACTATCCAAAGATCTCGCTCGCTGGGGTACTGGGATTCGACAGTCTAAACTCCGGCAGTCTGTTTTCAGCATCCGGCTTCCAGCCCGCGGCTGTAGCGGGTTTACGTTGGCGTCTGTTTGATTTCGGCAGAGTGGATGCAGAGGTCAAACAAGCTCAAGGCGCAAATGCCCAAGCCTTGGTGAACTATCGTCAGGCTGTGCTTCGTGCAGCTGAAGATGTCGAGAATGCTTTGGCTTCATTGTCCGAGACGCAAGAGTACGTCGCGCAGCTGCAAACTGAAGTCCAGGCTTTGACCAAGGCACGAGACCTTTCACAACAAGCCTATCGTGCAGGCTCGATCACTCTCACAGATGTGCTTGATGCAGATCGGCAGCTTCTGGTCGCTCAAGATCAGCTCGACGCAAACCGGGCTGATGTGGCTAGGGCAGCTGTCGTGGTGTTCCGCGCCTTTGGTGGCGGATGGCAGTCTCCAATCTAGGGGACGGCCCGTCCCGACCTCGGCGGGATGGCCCTTCAGCTGGATGGCAAAGGCATGTAGGACATTAGCTCCAAGAGTAGGCTTCAACGCACTAGCAACAAAGGAGGAACGATGGCAAGCATAGGGGAAGTAAGCGACGCAACTTTCGATAATGAAGTTCTCAAGTCAACACAGCCGGTTCTGGTCGACTTTTGGGCTACTTGGTGTGGTCCATGTCGGGCGGTGTCGCCGATCGTGGAACAGGTCGCGACCAGCTACGAAGGCAAGCTGAAGGTCTTGAAATTGAATGTTGATCAGAATAACCAAACGCCTGACGGGACGACACTTCCACGCGTCGCCCATCGGACAGGACTACATCCGTCCTGCCGGTTGCTGTCTCGTGGATTGTCCGAACTGTGGGGCGGTTGCAGGAGAGTGGTGCAAGACCGACTTTCCCGTTCCGAACGGGAAGCGCCTGCCGCTGCATGACGAGCGGTGGGATGCTGCCGGCAAGTACAGCAGCATCGGTTGGCACACCTTCCGACATACCTACCGGTCCTGGCTGGATGACACCGGAGCACCGATGGGAGTGCAGCAGAAGCTCATGCGGCACGCCCAAATCTCGACCACGATGAACGTCTATGGCAACGCGCTGATGGAGTCAAAGCGGGAAGCCAATTCGGCTGTCGTAAGCAAGCTATTCAGGAAGGCATAACCCATGCGAAACGGTGCCCAAAAACAACCCAACCCGGCGGAGCAAATGTCCCTGCTCTTACACCGGGTTATTCCGGGTTGGCGTTTTCGCTAAGTGGTTGCGGGGGCAGGATTTGAACCTGCGACCTTTGGGTTATGAGCCTTCGTGTTAACTGATTCTAGGCGATTTAGAAGAATTACTCGCTACGCAAGCGATCAGGAATGACGCGGTGATTAAATAAGTCGTCCCTAGTTTGTCCCTCAAGCCTGTCTCTTCGCAACCATCTCTACAACTGCCGCATTGTGGCCCTTCAAGCTCATCTTTCGGCCGCCATATTGGCTGGTGGTCCTGATGTCAGAATGCCTCATAAGCCTCTGCTGGACCTCAAGCGGCAGCTCAAGCTCGCGCATCATATGCCGATAGGTATGGCGGAAGGCATGCCAGCCTAGATTCTCGATCTCTGGCTTTATCTGCTTCCCAGCGGGAGCAAGATGCCACTTAAGCAGGGAATCGCGGTGAAAGGGCCTCTCGGTAGTCGGGCTGCCGAATAGCCAGCCTTTGATCACCGGCTCTGACTCTTTCCACTTTTTCAAGGCTTCAATTAGGCTCTCATGCAAGGGAAGCTCGTCATTGGAGGCGATTGTCTTCGTCTCATCCTCATGCTTGCCGACAACGGACCGGTTTATAGTCAGGGTGCCATTGGCGAGGTCGACATCCTCCCACTTCAGGCCAAGGATCTCTGAAGCCCTCAGTCCGAGGCACATGCCAAGCTGCACCATCATGCCAACCCGGGGCGGGACGCGCTCTAAGAGTTGATGGTATTGGTCGACCGAGATGATCATCTGCTGGCGGGTAGGTGCCGGGCGCCCCTTGATCCGGACCAAGCTGATAGGATTCCTCTGCAATTCCAGGCCGCCCCACCGGATAATGCTCTCGAATAGGACGTGCAGGGTAGCCTTGACATGCTGCTTGGACTTCTTCGACATGGGGCCGCCGCGTTTCTTCTGCAGGCCGTTGACCCACTGCTCGATCCCCACCAAGTCCCGCGCCATAACTGAGGCCGAAGTCTTGCCCCATTCTTTTCGGATCATCTCCAGGTAGGTCAAAAGGCTGCGCTGGGTGCTCTCGCGACGCGGCATGTCCTCCAGTTTGTACTTCCCGATGGCCTCAGAGATATACATGGTCCGGCTAAGGCCAGCCACGGAAACCCTCAGCTTCTCTGCCGCAGCTTCCGCCATCGACTTTGTCGGGAACTGCTTCAGGTCGCCGACGATGACCGACCGATAAATGTCTCCCTCCTTATAGCGGAAGGACCAGACATCCGGACCCTTGGCGCGAGGCTTTCGTGTGACGCTACCCTTCTGATAACTAAGCCTTTTCATCAGGATGCCTTTGCGCGATCGACGGCAGCGTTCACTTCCGATAGCCTGAAGAGCAGGAAGCGGCGCTTGCCCATGCCCATATTACGCGCAGGCAAAAGCCCACGCCTGACCATTGTGCGGACATGAACAGCGCTCACGCCCAGGTGTTTGGCGATAGCTTGGGCATTTACCCACGGCTCGTCCATCATCCTAATTTGTTGAATCTCGCCCATCTGCCTCTCCCTTCAGTCTTGCTACTTCAGCCTTCATGTTGTCGAAATAATCAGCAGGGGCACTTCCATCGCTGCGCTGCCTAGTCGTGCAAGGGTCGCAGAATAAGGACTGTCTCCGGGCGCTTGCTTTATTTTCGCAGTCCGGAGTGTGGCAGTTTGGCCAAGCCGCCAGCAGGGTTTCATTGATCATCGCTTTCTCCTATCCGCCTCGCTAATTCCGTCCGCAGTTCATGAATCAAAATATTTTGCGCTGCTACCTTGTCTTGCAGCATCATGTTCTCTCTCCGTGTCCCAGCAGGATCAGCTTCGGTGCTGACGTCGTGGAGTAGGGAAAAGACGTGCTTCAGGGCAGCCTGGTCCTTTTCAGATAGGTCCCATGTGCCGCGGCTGTCCTCTGCCATCATCTGGACCCGCTCAATCATCTCGTCTGGGGTTTCATTCGCCATCGCCCATCTCCTCTCTCAATAAAATCTGTCCTGCTTTTTCTTGGTAATCAATCCTGACCAGCCGACCGACTATAAGCATTAGCTGCCAATAAGCCAGATATG
>Ga0268266_10003015_pt1 | contig 17301 bp, 22 predicted proteins | sample KBSS13metaG_FD_190356 | JGI IMG/M metagenome (GOLD analysis project Ga0268266, IMG submission 190356) | Switchgrass rhizosphere microbial communities from Kellogg Biological Station, Michigan, USA - KBS S1-3 metaG (SPAdes) (version 2) | ecosystem: Host-associated > Plants > Roots > Rhizosphere...
CGTCGAAGCGAGACGTACCGCGGAGCAGGAAAAGCTTGCCGCCTCCCTCGGTGTCCCGGCCTGCGCGCCGCACTCCGGGTCGGGCGCCGGACCCGACGACCAAGTCGCCTAGCCCCGCTCCCGAAGTCCTCAAATGCGGCTGAAAGGAGTCGAACCTTCACGGGCGCTAGCCCACACGGACCTGAACCGTGCGCGTCTACCAGTTCCGCCACAGCCGCAAGACCGTCCAATCTACCGATAAGCGCCCCGAAACCGGTCCGTGACCCACGGCACGCTCATCTCCCGCCGCGCTCGCTAGACTGCTGCTCCCTCGCCGCTATCGTCTAGGGGACTAGGACGCCGGATTCTCAGTCCGGAAACCGGGGTTCGAATCCCCGTAGCGGTACTCCAGATGTAGAGCGAAACGACCGCCCACAAGGCGGTCTTTTTCGTTCTCGGGTCAAGGCCTGGGTCAAGGGGATGCACCCTCGACGCTGTCGAGGTCAAGATCGAAGGCGAGGCGTTCGCAAGAATCGAGGCCCGCCAAGCATCGGCGCACCATTGACTTGGCGGAACGTCCGGACAAGCGATACGACGGCTGGGGGTTTAGCTCGGGCGAGGTAGTAGCTTCTCAGCACGAAAGTGCCCCCACGACGTTGGCGCGTCCGGGGGCGTGGCCGCCGAAGAATTAGCTTCGACGACAGGACGCAGGCTATCTGTCTGTGGCCCCGCCTACTCGCTTGTTCTTCGGCCTGAATGGAGGAGGACAAGCGAATGGAATCAACGCATCGGAGTCGACGCTGATGGCGGCCCTTCGGAGTGTTCCAGTGATGCGAGAGGCCATCGAAGCGGAGCGTCGCTCCCTGGAGCAGGAAGTTCGACTTCTCGGGAAGGCTCTGGAGCAGTTGGGCGGCCCGAAGGAAAACGAGCCGGAGACTCAGGCCGCCGACAAGAAGCGACAGTCGACCCGATCTCGTCGTTCGCCAACGCGGCACCGAGGAGGCAAGAAAACGGCGGCCGCGCGGGCGGCCGCGAATCGCGGGTCCATTGTCACTCTTCTGCGGCGGCGAGGGGGCCGAATGTCGCCTGAAGCGATCAAGGCCGAGCTCCCGATGACGCCATCTCAAGCGACGGCCGCATTCAAGAGGCTCGTAGGGGAAGGACAGCTGAAGCGACATGGGCCCACGACTCGCCCAGAGTACGAAGCGGTGATGCATGCCGACGGCTTTGACCTAGAAGTCCCTTCCCAGGAGTCGCAGCGTTCAGTAGCGGAAGAAGGCACCTCCGCCGGTCGGATTCTCAGCCTCATCAAGGCCAAAGAAGGTGCGAGCGAAGACGAGTTGGCCGAGCGTCTCAACATGCAGGCTGAGGAGGTTCGATCTGAGTGCGGCAAGTTGCTTCGCGAGGGTGAGATCCGTTTTGCCCGCCGCGACGGCCGGAACATTTATGTCGAGGATCCGAGCGCCTGATGGCGGGGTCGATGGCGCTCGCACTTCGCCAGGCCGAAAGGCACCCCGACTTCGACCGATGTTTCGGACTGGCAGTCGACCGGCCCGCGCCGGCCGCGGTCGACTCCGACGTAGAACTCGCGTTCCGCCGGCATGATTTCAGGGCGGGGTTCGAGGGAATCACGATCGGGTTGATGCGTAGTTGGAAGTGCGACCGCGGGTGGATAGACGAGGCGGTTCAGGACGCGCTTGCGCACCTGTTCGAAACGAAGCGCGAGCTGTTCACGCAGCACCCCGACCGTTGGATGAAGTTGCTCTACCGTGTCGCCCACCAGCAGCTCATCAAGAACCGGAGGAACGAGCACCGCACCGGCTCGATCGATGGGATGTGGTGGGAGAACGGCGACGGAGCCTTCGGGCGCGCGCGGCCGGTCGTTGCGGCCACGGTCGAGGGAGTCGATGAGGACGCGAAGTATCTCCCGCCGCCTCATCCCGGGGAAGACTGGGAACGGATGCAGATGGTCGGCGCGGCGCAGAGGTTTCGCGACCGGAACGGCCGCCCACCGACCCAAGAAGAGTGCAAGCGGCACTGGAAGGAGCTGGGCCTGCCACCCGCCACGGCAATCGCTCGCGAGTTTGAGAGCTATAACGACTTCCTCCTGGAAGCGGGCATGACGCCGCGGTTCACTGCCCGCACCCGAAAGTGGTCGGCGTTCGAGACGGCCTGGGAGTGCGCGAGTTTCCGGCGTCGCAATAGCTACTGGCCTGGCCGGGCCGAGATCGACGACACGAGCAACTGCCTCCCGCCGAGAGGTGCCTGCGATCGGTTCTTGGGCGGGAGGCGTTCGATCGATGTGCAGCTCGGCGTGGAAATGATCCTGACCGCCGATGAGATTCGTGGCCGGCGCTGATGGCTCCCTGCCGACGACCGAACGCTCCGTCCTTCGACCGAGAAGCGACCCGTTGAAGGGAGGAGGAGGCCTAGCGATCTTTGGCTACGCTTGAGTTCGGCGAAAGGTCATCCCTATCTGCAAGATTCCGCACCATGGGGCGCGGGGTGTGGGTAATAGCGGAGAGTCGCGCCGAGGCCGAAGCGCAGGTTGATGTCGCCAAGTACGAAGTGCGCATTGTTCGGTGCCGCGAACTCGATCTCAGCGGACTTCCGCCGCTCGCGAGCGGACCCCTCCCGCCTCATTGGGTAGTCGTGGTTGAGGATCTGGGTCCCGAGCTTGAAGCGGAGAGGCCTCAACATGTTGATCCCGAGGGGGAATGCGAGCGCTCGGTCCGTCTGATGTATCTCCAGATGGCAACTGATCCCGAGCTACTGGTCTCGGGGACCCGGGAAGAATTCACCTGCCCAGCGTGTGGCCAAATGATTGGCTTCAATGGACCGGCACCTCGTGAGAGGAAAAAGCCAGACCATGGGCATCGGGATTGCCCGAGATGTGGGGTGCACCTCAAGCTGGGCGGGCCTGATGGCCGATGGCAGGTCTTCGTCCCCCCGGCCAAGCCCGAAAAGAAGTGCATCTTCTGCAGTGCGCCTGCGGACAGCATGGAGCATGTGATCCCGGCCTGGATCTCAAAGCGGCTGGGGATCAAGGGGACGATCGCGCCGCAGAACGCTCTGCAGATCGGGCGACAGGTCAGGAGGCAACCGATCTCGTTCGCGAGTTACCGCGCGCGGATCTTCTGCGCCGCATGCAATGAACACTTCCACCACCTTGAGGATCAAGTCATCCCGTGGCTGGTCCCGATGGCTAAGGGCATACCGATGAGCCTCGATGCGGAAAGCCAGACAGTGATCGCCAGGTGGGCCGTAAAGACCGCGATGGCACTGCTGTCTGCTGAGCCAGGGGACCAGGACCTGGTCCCGTGGGAGCACCGTGCCGCTTTGAGGGACAGCGGGCTAATTGTTGCCGATACCTGGGTCGGCCTTTTCCGCTGGCACGGCGCGCCTACTCTCGTCACCGGAGAAGGCGCGGCGCCCTGGCCACATGCCGGAAGCCGGACCGTGGACGAGTACTCGGCGCTGTTGGCATTCGAGGGTCTTGGCTTCTACGTGACCGCGTTTCATGAGGACCTTCCCTCAGGTGCGTCATTGGCAGGCGATCGTCCTCCTATGTTCAGCTTCCTGCCGCCGCGGACTGACATGGTGCATTGGCCCCCGCCGACGACCGATGACCGCATGCTGCCCAAACTCTTGAACTGGACGCCGCTCCAGTCCTGATCGGACCGTGCCTGTCCAGCTCGCTCCTGGGTGGCAGATCTCAGGGAGCCGCGAGCCAGACTGCTGGGTGAGCTTCGGCGTGAAACCCCACTGCGCCGCGCAACACCGGTCTCGGCCTGGAGGTAACGTTCGGGACCTCGTCGGCCCCGCCTGTAAGTCTCTGCCGTCATGGCCGCCAGGATCGTTTTATCCGTGTCGCGCGACAAGGCACAGTCCACGCTCGCAGGGCTCATCGAAAACGGCGAACAGGTCCAGGTTTCAGCCGACGCCGTGAGGGACGAGGGCACCTTTGAAGACTGGAAGCGGGAAGCCAAGCGTTGGAATGCGTACACGAAGACCGCTCTTCAGACGATCTGCGTCGACGATGCCCTTGTCAAGGAGTTCGAAAGTGCAGTCTCAGGAGTTGGTTTCATTAGCGTGGGACCGGTCCCTCTGGGTCAGCGGTTGCGCGACTGGATCAAAGACCACGTCCGCGAACTCGATTCTCTTCAGTCCATGGTTGATCGACTCGATCTATTCGACGTTGCAGTTGACGCCAAGTCTGTCGGCGGCAGCGATGCGACGAGTCGCGAGATGTCCACTCAGGTCTTCGTCGTGCATGGCCGCAAGAGGGACTCGGCCGACGTTGTCGCCCGATTCGTCACCAAGCTTGGGCTGGACCCCGTCATCTTGGACGAGCAGGCAAACGAGGGGCGAACGATCCTTGAGAAGCTGGAGGCGAACGCCGAGAGCGTTGGTTTCGCAGTCGTGCTCTTGCAGGCCGACGACTGCGCTGGGGGTCCTGATGACGAGGACTGGCCCGATGAGCCGAACCGAGCTCGCCAGAACGTGATCTTGGAGTTGGGATTCTTCGTCGGCAAGATCGGACGTGCGCGTGTAGCGGCTCTTGTTGCCCCGCCGGTTGAGCAGCCATCGGACATCCTTGGACTCGCCTACATCCCCTTCGATGAGTCATGGCAACTTCGCCTTGCCCGAGAGTTGAAGCACGCGTTTCCAGATTTGGATCTGAACCGCGTTGCCTAGCTGATACGGCGCGTTCTCTTACTCTCCTAGGATGGCCGCTGGCGACAAGAAATCCCTCCGAGCATCCGTCCGCTTGGCGCAGGAGCGCTACGAGGCCGAGGTCGAGGCCACGCGCGAAGCGCGGCGTAGAGCTTTCGCAGAAGCACAGCAGGAAGGCCTGTCCCTCCGAGAGATTTCTGAAGAGGTTGGCTTGCATCTGAGCCGGATCGGCCAGATCATCGAAGGCAAGTAGCGACCCGTTTTCTAGATTTCCTAGAAACTAGCTGCTACTCTCGGGGCCGCAGACAAAAAGCGCCCCCGCGCTGCGCTAACAGCCGGGGGCATGGCACAGGAGGTTGAGCTCCCATGCACCCGCAATGTAGTTCGGGAGGCGCGAGCGCGCCCGCGTCGTCCGTCGATCGCGATCCCCAGAAGGTCTACGAATCCGAACAGCGAGGGCTCCTCGGCCTGCTGCTCGAAGAGTTCCCGGCCATCCTCACCTACCGCGAGGCCCTCACCGCGCAGGTCGAGGACCCCGAGAACTTCGGCGAGGCCGACAGGTTCCGGAACGCAGCCCGGGGGCTGATCGCCTCCGGCCTCGCGACCCGCCAGGGCGAGCTGCTCATCCCAAGCCGGGCGGCCCGCGAGATGGCCGTCCTCGGCTTCGACCTCGGCTGATGGAGGAGGTGACCCGGCGTGTCGCCGAGCGGATCGGCCGACGGATCAGATGGCGCCGCCGCGAACAGGAACTGAGCCGGGAGACGATCGCCTGGCGGGCCGAGATCCACAGGACCCAGATGACCCTGATCGAGCATGGCGAGCGTCTGCCGCGGGTCGACACCCTGATCAAGATCGCCGCCGCGATCGGGGCGACGCCCTGCGAGCTGCTCGACGGCCTCGTCTGGGAACCCGGCGACGGGCGACCGGGCCGCCTGGCCGTCATCCGACCCGGCGGCGCCGATGGCTAGGAAGAGCATCGGCTCCTCACTCGCCCGGCGTTTCGCCTTCAACGTGAGGCAGCTCCGGGTGAGGGCCGACATCTCCCAGGAAGAGCTCGCCTTCCGGGCCGACATCCACCGGACGCAGGTCAGCCTGATCGAGGGCGGGGAGCGACTGCCGCGACTCGAAACGCTGGTCAAGCTCGCGGGTGCGCTGGGGGTCACCACCAACGACCTGGTCGAAGGCATCGCCTGGGAGCCCTTCGAGCAGTTGTCAGGTGGCTTCGCGGTCCCGCCGGACGTCGGCGACGTCTGATGCCTAGGGTCCGTTCGGACGACGTCGCCGTCCGCTTCGGCGAGAACCTGCGCCGGGTCCGCCGCCGTGAAGGGCTCTCACAGGAGCAGTTGGCGGTGCGGGCCTCCTTGCACCGCACCGAGGTGGGGAAGCTCGAGGGCGGCGAGCGGACCTGTCGTATCGACACGCTCCTCCGGCTGGCCGGGGCTATGGCAGCCCGGCCGGAGGAGCTGCTCGACGGGATCGTCTGGGTCCCGGCACCCGAGACCCAAGGAAGCTTCAGCTTCAACTCAAGGCCACTGAGCCATCAATTCAGAAGGCCAGAGACCTAGCAGTAGATCGAACTTAGGCCAGCAAGAGCAAGACCGAATCAAGAGAAGAACCTCAAGCTGGCTAAGCATCCAGAAGAGCCACGTAGATCCACAGCCAACCACCCCACCAAGACCAACAGCAGAACCCCGCACACCCCATCACCCCGGTGGTGATCCTGCCGCCGCCTCCGCCCGATACGGTCTCGTCTCCGCCGCCCTGCCGACCGCGACGGGCGTCTGATCGCAAATGAAAAAGACCGTTGCCATCCTTGTCGCGTTCTTCCTCGCCTCCTGTCCGGTGGCCGGGGCGGTGGTGGCCGGAGAGAACCCGACCGTCCTCATCGGACACGGCCACTTCGGACAGCGCCACTGGTTCGTGGCGGCGACCCAGGACGGAAACCGCAAGGGGATCTGCTTCGAATCCGGCGCCTACGTCAAGACCCCGAGGAACGGCGTCGAAGGGGGAGGCCAATGCTCGGCGCCCGCGGTCAAGCGCGGCATCCTCAGCATTGTGACCGAGCCCGGCCAACGCGCCGATACGACCGCGATGACGGTCGTCGGCGGCGCCTTCAACTCGGCGGTCAAGTCGGTCGAGGTCACCTCGTTCGACGGGACCACCGAACGACTCGTCCCGAGAAGAGTCTCCGGGCCCCGGGTGGCCGGCTCGACCGTCGCGAACTTCCGCTACCTCGCCTTCGCCGTCCGCGGACCGTGGTGCGTCGAACAGCTGGTGACGCTCGGGTCCGCCGGTCAACCTCTCTTCGAAACCGACTGGGAATCGATCGGGGGCTACGCCAAGCCCCACGATCCCAGGTCGGCCTGCCGGGGCTTCCCCGGCCACATCTCCTGAATCGACCGGATACGAAGGCGCCCCTGGATTGACAACAGGGGCATGGATGCCCTTCGCGCCGAGCACCGACCGACACAGAGGCCGGGCCCGCAAGCCGGTAGAGGCATGGACCCGGTGCACCGAGCGACCCCGTCGGCCTATGGAGGCATGGCATCAGCTCGCGACGGATCGCCTTCTCCCGACGGACAGGGCAGGTAGATGCTCTCGATCGGCAAGCTCGGCTCGGGTCAGGAGACCTACTACCTGGAGAAGGTCGCCGAAGGCGCCGAGGACTACTACTCGGGCGCGGGCGAGGCCGAGGGTCAGTGGATCGGCCAGGCGGCCGCGCAGTTTCACCTGGAGGGCAAGGTCGAGGCCGACCAACTGACGGCGATGCTGACCGGCCGCAATCCGGTCACCGGCGAGCCGCTCGGCCTGAAGTCGGCACCGGGCCGCGAACCCGTCCCGGGATTCGACCTGACCTTCTCGGCACCGAAGTCTGTCTCCCTGACCTGGGCGCTCGGCGGTCACCCGGTCTCCGGCCAGGTGATGGAGGCCCACCGCGCCGCCGTCGGGGCCGCCCTCTCCTACATGGAGCGCTCCGGCTGTTGGGCACGGCGCGGGAAGGGCGGACGCACCTTCGTCCCTGGCCAGGGCTTTCTCGCCGCCGCCTACGTGCACCGCTCCTCGCGCGTCGGTGACCCTCAGCTCCACACCCACGTCCTGATCGCCAACGCGACCCTCGGTCCCGACGGCCGTTGGTCGCGGCTCTACCACCCGGCGATCTACGAGCACGCGAGGACGGCGAGCTACCTCTACGCCGCGCACCTACGCCACGAGCTGACCCGGCGGCTCGGGGTCGAGTGGGACCCGGTCCGGAACGGCCTCGCCGACATCCGCGGCTTCTCGACCGAGGAACTGCGGACCTTCTCCACCCGCCGTGCCGAGATCCTCGCCGCGGTCGGTGGGGACGCCTCGGCGAAGGCGATGCGGGTCGCCGCCCTTGAGACCCGCCAGGCCAAGGACCGCGACATCACCGACGAGAGCATGAGGGAGGGGTGGAGGGTGCGGGCCGAGGAGATCGGCCTCACCCGCGACCGGATCGCCGAGCGCCTCGGCCACGACCTTCCCGGCCGCTCGGTCCTCACCACCGACCAGGTCGGACGATCGGTCACCGGGCACGTCTCCCACTTCGATCGTCGCGACGCGATCCGCGCCGTCGCCGAGAACCTTCCGCACGGCGCCCCCGCCGACGAGGTCGAGGGGATCGCCGACGCCTTCCTAGCCGGCTCCTCGGTGATCCGGATCGCCGAGACGCCGCGCGGTCCGCGATACACCACGCAGCGGATCTGGGAGCTGGAGCACCACGCCCTCTCAACCGCGGGCAAGATGACGTCCGGGTCCGGCCATGCCCTTGCGGACCCGATCGTCCTCTCCCGCGTGCTGGCGACCCGCTCGACCATGAAGCCGGATCAGCGGGCGATGGTCGAGCGGCTGACGCGGGGCGGCGAGCAGCTCGTCGTCGTGGTCGGCCACGCCGGCACCGGGAAGACCTTCGCCACCGTCGTCGCGGCGGAGGCCTGGGCCGCCTCGGGGATCGAGGTGCGGGCCGCGGCGCCGACCTGGCGGGCGGCGGGCGCCCTGCGCTCGGAGGGACTCCACGCCAGCAGCGTCGCGAGCCTCCTCGCCGAGCTCGACCGCGAGACGGAGGCCGGCCGCGATCCGCTGCGGCGCGATTCCGTGCTCCTTATCGACGAGGCCGGAATGGTCGACTCGGCGAACCTCGCCCGGCTGATCGACCACGCCCAGGAGGCTGACGCGAAGCTCGTCCTGATCGGCGACCCCGCTCAGCTCGGCGAGATCGAGGCGGGCGGCCTCTTCGGCTCGCTCGTCTCCCGGACCGATCCGCTCTTCCTCGAAGAGGTCATCCGCCACGAACACGAACTCGACCGCGATAACGCCCGCCGGATACGCGAGGGCCGTGGCGCCGAGGCGATCGACGCCTACCGCTCCGAGGGTCGGGTGGTGGTCTCGCCCGACCCCGAGGTCCGTCGCGAGGAGATGGTCCGCGACTGGTGGCGCTCCTGGTCCGAGGGCGAGGACGCGCTCATGATCGCGAAGCGGAACGCCGAGGTCGCCAGGTTGAACACGGTGGCGCGCGAGTTGATGAAGGCCGAAGGCCGGCTCGGCGAGCACGAGATCCAGGTCGGCGAGGTGGCGTTCGCCGCGGGCGACCAGGTGATCACGCGGGTCAACGACCACCGCCCCCGGATCTACAACCGCGAACGCTGGCTGATCGAGTCGGTGGACCAGGAGGCGCGGCGGGTGGAGCTGGTCGGCATCGAAGCCTCCGGTCGGCGGGCCGTCGTCGATGCCGGTTACCTGGGGCGGGTGAATGCGAGCGACGGGTCCCCGGCGCTCCAACACGCCTACGCCGCGACCACCTACCAGGCGCAGGGCTCGACGGTCGACCGCGCCTACGTGATGGCCGACCCCTCGATGGATCGCCAGGAGATGTACGTGGCGGCGTCGCGGAGCAGGCAGGAGACGTGGTTCTACGCGACCCCCGACGTCGACCTCGAGCGGGCCGAGTTCGGACCGTCCTCGCGACGGCGGGAGGGCCTCGACCACATCGCCGCCGCGGCGCAGCGCGACGGCGCCCAGGTCTCCGCCCACGACCAGGCGTTGCGCACGAAGCTCGAAGGGCTCTCCTCGCCGGAGCTGGTCCGCCTGCGGGACGAACTCGCCTCCGAGGCCGGGGCCGAGGGTCGGATCGAACGACGCCACTCCGACCTCAACGAAGGGATCGCCCGCAGCGAAGACCAGATCGCTCGGGTCGAGGAGGAGCGCGCGGCCTTGGGCGAGCGCCCGCGGTGGGGTCGGGAGGCCAGGCGCGAATACGACGGGGCACGAAGCATCCTCGACGTCGAAGAGAGGATGCACCGCAGGACCCTGGAGCGATTCGAGGGCGAACTGGCCGGGCTGTCTCCGACCGTCCACGATGCGCGGGCGGAGAGGGCGGCGGTCGACGCCGTCCTCGACCGGCGGGTCGACCTGGCGCTTGCCGCGGCGCGGGTGTCGGCACCCGACCACATCGTCGCCGAGTTGGGGGAGAGGCCGCCGGAGGGTCGCGAGCGACTCGTCTGGGACGGCGCGGTGCGGGACATCGAAGGCTTCCGCCAGGCGCACGGGATCCGGGACCGGGACAACGCGCTCGGGGTCGAGCCGACCGACCCCACGGCGCGGGTCGAGCGTATGCGCGCGCAGGAGTCGATCAGGCGGGCGCAGCGCCAACTCGGGATCGAGCGGTCGCAAGGGATCCAGCGGGAGCGGGCGATGGAGATCGAGCTGTGAGGGGCCGGAGGACCTGATGGCCGCGCTTCGTGTGGAGATCGACGAGGAGCTGATCGAGCAGATCGCCGAGCGTGCAGCGGAGCTGATCGGCGAGCGGACGCAGGCCAAGGGGCCGGACGGCTGGCTTCGCGGCGCAGACCGGATCGCCGCCTACATAGACGCACCTCGCTCGCGCGTCTACGCGCTCGTCTCGGCTCGGCGTATCCCCGTCCACCACGACGGTTCTGCGTTGATCGCCCGTCGCTCGGAGCTCGACCGTTGGTTGGTGCAGGGTGGCGGCATCCGGACCTGATCGACGGCCGCCTCGGCGCCGTTACGCAAATGCGGTGGCGGACGGCTTTCGCGACCGCGATTGTGGCGCCGTCCTCGCGGCCTTCAAGCCCCGGCTGCGCCGGGGTTCCTTGCGGCCCTCGCCTGCGGCTCGGGTTCCGGCCACTGCGGGCGGCGCGGTTCGGCGGTTGTCAAAGCCGCAGGTGGATGGGGCGCAGGTCGACCGAGCGGAGCCGCCGCGTCGGAGCGGTCATCACGAGAAGAAACGGAGAAGTCATGACGAAGCTGAAGAAAACCTCTCTCCCGGGCGTGTACCGACGCCACGTCAAGGACTGCAACGGCAAGGGTCGTTGCAACTGCCCCTACGTGATCGTCTCCGAACACCGGGGGAGGCAGACGACCGAGACGGTCGCGACCTTCGGCGAGGCGCGTGAGCGCAAGGGCGAAAAAGACGCCGGCGACCGTCGTCCGGTCTCGAAGGTCCGCTTCGGCTCCTACTTCGAGGGTTGGATCAAGAGCTACTCAGGGCGGACCTCGCGCGGCTTCTCAGAGACGACCAGGCCCGAGTACGAGCGCCCGATCCGAACCCACGCTCTTGAGCATTGGGGCAACTGGAAGCTGGCGAAAGTGGAACCGGCCGACGTGCGGGAGCGGTTCGGCGAGATGAGGGCGGCCGGCTGCTCGACCTCTCAGATCAAGAAGCTGCGGGCGACGCTCTCGGCGATGTTCGCGACGGCGGTCGATGACGGGCTCCTGCGCGCCAACCCGTGTCAGGGCGTGCGCATCCCGGCGGAGCAGGACGACGGCGAGCCCGAGGAGGAGAGGGCGAAGGCGCTGACGAGGGCCGAGCTTGCACGGCTGATGGAGGCGATCCCGGAGGACTGGACCCTCTTCTTCGAATTCCTCACGGTCACCGGCCTGCGTATCTCGGAGGCGTTCGGGCTGCGCTGGGAGCACCTGCGCCTGGGCGAGGCCCCGAGGGTCGAGGTCCGAGAACAGTTCTACCGAGGCAAGCGTCGCAAGCTGAAGAGCGGTGCCGCCCGACGCGACATCCCTCTCGGCGACCACATCGCCGCCCGACTGATCGCCTATCGCCGCGACAACTCGCGGGGTCCGAGGACGCCGGTCTTCGCTTCGAGCACCGGGACCGAGTTGATCCGAGGGAAAGTGGCCGAACGCGTACTGACCCCTGCGTCCATCGCGGCACGGCTGAAGATCGAAGGAAGGGTCGTCGGCAAGAACGGCAAGGAGAAGATCAAGGTGCGTCCGACGGTCACCTTCCACACGTTCCGGCATACCTGCGCCTCGCTCCTCTTTGACGACGGTCGGAACATCAAGCAGGTTCAGGAGTGGCTTGGCCACGCCGACCCCGGCTTCACCTTGCGGACCTACGTCCACCTGCTAGATGCCGGCGTCGGAGGCGGGTTGGAGTTCCCGAGGTCATAACGACTTCAGTTGTCGGGCCCGCGAGGCTCCCTCGCGCGTCCTTCCTTGGCTCATCGCCCCGGGTACCTCAAGCACTCGCGCGACGATCCAGCCTCGCTCGTCGGGCGGGTCGAAGGAAATCGTGAAGTCGATGGAAAGAGCCATGCGAACCCGCGTGGACTCCTGCGCGCCGATCCGCGATCAACTCATCGGCCAGGCTGACGCCGGAGCTAGAGGAGCATTCCGAACTGGTTGGGTTCGGGACGCGGCGGGTAGCTCAAGCCTGGCCTAATAGGAGGTTCAAGATGTGCACTGGTATCCGGTTCAGCGACGGGGAGGACCATCTCTACCTGGCGCGCAACCTCGACTGGACGAGCGGCTATGGAGAGCGGGTCGTCATCACGCCTCGCGGGTACGCACCCAAGTCACCGTTCGATGCGGTGGCCGACATCCGGCATGCGGTCATCGGAATGGGCATCGTGGAGGAGGACACGCCGCTCTACTTCGACTGCGGCAACGATGCCGGCCTCGCCGTGGCGGGCCTCAACTTCCCGGGGTACGCCGAATACGCCGCCGAGCCTGCCGCGGGGGCGACCAACGTCGCCGCGTTCGAGTTTCCCCTCTGGGTGGCTTCGCAGTTCGAGAGCGTCGAGGAGGTCGAGGCGGCGCTACGCGATGTCGTCATCGTGGATCGGCCGATCAACGAGAAGTACCCGAGCTCCCTGCTCCACTGGATAATCGGCGACTCGGAGCGCGCGATCGTGGTGGAGTACACCGCCGGCGGCATGCACGTCTTCGACGATGACGTCGACGTCCTCGCCAACCAGCCGGGCTTTTCCTGGCACCACGAGAACCTGCGCAACTACCTCAACGCGACGCCGGATTTTCCCGAGGACACCGTGCTCGACCGAGCGCACTTGGAGCCCTTCGGCTCGGGGTCGCACATGCGGGGGATCCCGGGGGACTACTACTCACCGTCTCGGTTCGTGCGTGCGGCGTACGTCAACGCCCACTATCCGGAGAAGTCGACCGAGGATGAGAACGTCAGCCGTGCGTTTCACACCCTGCAGCAGGTCGCGATGGTGGACGGATGCGCAGCCATGGGCTCGGGTGAGTTCGAGAAGACCATCTACACGGGGCTCTTCTCGTCCCACACGAACACCTACTACTGGAACACCTACGAGGATCCGGCTATTCAGAGCGTCGCGATGGCCGACCACTCGCCCGACGGGGCGGAGCTTGCCGTCGTATAGACGGCCGTGAGCCGATATGCGGTCGAAGCGTCCGTGAAGATCGTGCGGACCTATCGGTCGCGGTTCACCCGGTCGAGGACGGCCGCGGGTATCGACCAGGCTCGACGCAGCGCCACCAGCCGTAGCCCGAACGTCAGAAACACCGGGATCCAGAGCGCGGCGACCGGGTCGATCCCGGTATGGAGCAGCAGGACATATGCGACCGCCCCCGCAAGCGCGGCCAGCGCGTAGATCTCACCGGTGAGGACGACGGGCGTCCGGTTCAACAGCACGTCGCGGATGACGCCGCCGGAGATTCCTCCCATCACCCCGAGGATCACGGCGACGACGCTGCTGGTGCCGGCGTGCAGGGCGGTGTCGCAGCCGAGGACGGTGAACAACCCGAGCCCGAGCGCATCGGCGGCCAGGACCATCTGCCATCTGTCGATCGCAGCCCCCCAGCGCCTGGCGGGCGGGATCGTGAGCAGGGCGACAGCAGCGGCGAGGAAGACGGGCCACGGTTCCTCGATCCAGGAGATCGGCAGGTTGAGGAGCCCGTCCCTCACCGTCCCGCCACCGACGGCGACGATCACGCCCAGGACCACGACCCCGAACCAGTCGAGCCGGTGGCGCGCCGCCGCCATCGCACCGGATACCGCCCAGGCCACGGTGCCGAGGACGATGACGACGTTCGTCAGAAGATCGGAGGTCTCCGCCAGCGTTCGCACTGGGCCTCAGGCCCCGCGGCTCGGGCGGTGCGGGCGTTCGGGCATAGCCCTCCTCGCATGGTTGGTCCGGTCTATCGGCGATCTCTACTTCTGGCCGATCTTCTCATCCCTGTCGAAGCCGCTGTCGCCAACTAATCGAAGCCGCTCGATGGAGCGAGCATGCGTCCTTGCGGTCGCGGCTTCGGCTCCTCCCGGAGGAGGTCTCTCTTGGCGCTTTCCTCTCGCCGATCGTCGCCGTCGCCATCAGGACCGCAACCACTGTGATCCCGCGTCGCATCCAGGAGAGCCCAACTCGATGCCGTCGACCAACTGCGCCGATCCCCACTGGCTCGACAGCCTGGAGTCAGCGCGGATTGTCAGGAGCGGGCACCCCTAGCTGTTTGCAGATCGCCCGTACCAAGCCGGGGCCGATCTCTTTGTGTCGAGGCAGAGCGGACACGTCGTTCTGCGGCCCGCGCCACTTCGCGTGTTTGGTCCCGCCGACCGCGCGACAGCCGTGAGCGACCAGGTGGCGTTCGAGATCGCGACGTTTCACGCCGCAGCGGTGAAGCGCAGATGCTCCCGATCGGCGTCGGGCGCCTGGCCCTCAAGCTCCTCGTCGGGAGTCAGCACGGTGCGCAGGGCATCCAGAGCGTTCTCACGAGCCTCCTCGCGCGTGCGCCCCTGGCTCATCGCTCCGGGGACCTCAAGCACGCGCGCGACGATCCAACCCTGCTCGTCGGGTGCTTCGAAGGAGATCGTGAAGTCGATGGAAGCGGCCATTGCCAGAAACGGTACCGCGCCCTCACGGCGTTTGCCTAGGGGCATCCGCGCGGTCATGTTCAGCGCTCGAAGTGCTGTTGGGGTCAAGGTCGGGTCAAGGAAAGGGTCGAAAACAGCCGAAAACGTCGAATCCGCGGTCTCTCGAATATGGCTCTAGAGAGCCAAAAACGAGGACAGCCGCAATCAGCCGAAGGCCCTCTGGCAGTTTCTCAGTCCGGAAACCGGGGTTCGAATCCCCGTAGCGGTACTTCATCTGTAGAGCGAATCGACCGCCCCCGAGGCGGTCTTTTTCGTTCTCGGGAGTCTGGGCGAGTCGCGATGAATCCGGGGGCCTTCGGCGGTTGTACTGTCGAACCCGCTACCGAGGAGGATGCAGATGCGCCAGGTGACCTATTCGATGGGCATGTCGCTCGATGGCTACATCGTCGGGCCTGATGGTGGGTTCCAGTGGACCGCGCCGGACGATGAGTTGTTCCAGTTCGCGATCGACCAGATCCGCGAGGTCGATGTCCACCTGATGGGGCGGCGGCTCTACGAAGCGATGCTCTATTGGGAGACGGCGGCCCAGGACCCGACTCTCGACGAGGCGAAACGCGAGTGGATCTCTCTCTGGAATCCGCTCGCGAAGGCGGTGTTTTCCCGCTCGCTGTCGAGCGTCGAGGGCAACGCCCGCTTGGCCACGGGCAGCGTGGCGGAGGAGATCGAGCGGTTGCGGGCGGAGCCCGGGGAGGGCAACATCGCGATCGGGGGCGCGACCCTCGCCGCTGAGCTCGCCGCCCTCGACCTGATCGACGAGTACCGCCCCAAGGTCTACCCGGTGCTGGTCGGCGGCGGCATCCAGTTCTTCCCGCGGACGGAGCACCGGGTGAATCTCGAGCTCCTCGAGTCCCGCACCTTCCCGACCGGAGTGATTTACCTGCGTCAGCGCGTGGTGCGCTAGGCGGCGATTTGGACCGCGCAACAGAAAGTGTTGCGCTACTCTGAGGCCATGCCGGTGGCCACCGCGACCAAGATCAGCGCGCTCAGCGAAGACCTCGGCTCGCAGCGACGGGTCGCGGAGCTGCTCGGGGTCAGCCCGGCGCAGGTGACCCGGTGGCGGAAGGGTGGAGGGATCGACCTCGTCAACGCGGAGCGGGTCGACCTGCTCGAGCTGGTGCTGTCGAGTTTGCTGCGGCTCTATCCCGCCGAGGCCGCGGAGCGGTGGCTGCTGGGGATGAACCCGCGGCTGGGCGATCGCCGCCCGATCGACCTGGTGCGGGCGGGGCGGAGCCAGGAGCTGCTCGCGGCGCTCGCCGACGAGCGCGCCGGTGGCTATGCGTGAGGCTTTGGCGCACGCTGCCGCTCGATAGGCGCGCCGCCGCCGACGAGGCCGGAGGAGCGCTCTGGTTCCCTCGTCCGCGGCAGGGCTACGGGCGCCACGACAACCCCGATCTCTACGGATGCCTCTACGTCGCCGAGGACCCCGTGTCCGCGGTGGCGGAGGCGCTGGCCTCCTTCCGCGGCACCGGGCACCTCACGGCCTCGATGCTCGAGCATCTGGGCCGCCGGCTCGCCCTGGCCGAGCTCGCGCTCCCCGACGACGCGACCGTCGTCGATCTGGACGACCCCGAGGTCCTGGTCGCCGAGGACCTGCGTCCGTCCCGCGTGGCGACCCGCGCCCGCGGCATCACCCAACGGCTCGCCGCCGATCTCCACCGGGCGCACCCCGAAGCTCTCGCGCTGCGCTGGTGGTCGACCTTGGAGGCGAGCTGGATCAACCTCACCCTGTTCGACCGCGCCGCTCCGGCACTCGCCGTGACCGAGGTGGCCGAGCTGCGGATCGACGACGCCGTGGTTCGGGACGCGGCGGCGCTGCTCGGCCTTGGCTGAGGCGCGGACCGTCAGGCCCGGCGAACCGCGTCGGCGGCCATGCCGACGAAACCGACGGTGGTGAGGACGAAGGAGGCGCCGGCGTAGGCGCGGAAGGCCGGGTGCTGGTCGAGGTCGGGACGGAAGGCGAGGGGGAGGAAGGCCATCGCGTTGGTCCAGGCGCCGATGCCGAGGGCGGTGGCTGCTACGCGCGGTGGGTCCGGGACCGCGAGGCCGCTGGCGACGGTCGCGGTGCCGAGCATCGCCAGGTCGAGGTGCCATTGGCGGACGCGGGCCGCGCTCTTGATCCCGAGGCGCGCCGCGAGGTCGGGTTGGGTGCGGGCGACGGTGTAGACCCAGCCGCTCAGGGCGCCCGCCGCGAGCTCCACCATGCCCGATGCCACCAAGGGGTGGACCGGCGTGTTCGCTCGCCGCCGCCTGCCACGCCGGTTCCGGTTCCCCGCCACCGGCGGATCATTGCGAACCGGCCCGACGGCGCCCGCCGCCATCCACCCTTGGCGGCGGGCCCGACCGCATCGCTCCCGGGCTAGGTGAGGAGCCAGCGGATCTTCTTGACCTCGAACTCGCCGGCGACCGCGACGGCGTCTTCGAGCTCGACCTCCGCCCAGCGCACTTCTTCGGCGCCGAGGTCG
>Ga0268266_10003016_pt1 | contig 17300 bp, 17 predicted proteins | sample KBSS13metaG_FD_190356 | JGI IMG/M metagenome (GOLD analysis project Ga0268266, IMG submission 190356) | Switchgrass rhizosphere microbial communities from Kellogg Biological Station, Michigan, USA - KBS S1-3 metaG (SPAdes) (version 2) | ecosystem: Host-associated > Plants > Roots > Rhizosphere...
TTCTCACGAGGTCGTCGCCGAACGCGGGCGCGAATCGCGGAGGGTAATCCAATGGCTGTCGACAAAAGTTACACGCGCCTCGGCCTTTTCATTGTCGTAACTCTTGCTGTAGTCTTAGCTACATCTGTTCTCTTCATTCAGCGAATGAAGAGCCGCGAGGCGATTCGCTTCGTGACCTACACGACCGAGAATGTCACTGGCCTAGATGTCTCGAGTCCCGTTCGGTATAGGGGTGTCTCAGTAGGCCGAGTAACGGACGTACGCGTGGATCCGCGCGGTATCCTTGTCGAAATCGACTTCGAAGTGTTCCTTGGTCGTCTCAACGAAATTGGAATGAACGTTAGTAGGATCCGGCAAATTGCCGATCTGGGGGGCATGTTTCCACGCCTCCGGGCTCAGCTCACAGCGAACGCGTTGACAGGTGAGGCGTACTTGTTGCTCGATTCGCCGCAGAACCCGCCACCAGCCATGGAACTTGGGTTCGCCCCGAATCGCGTCTACGTTCCATCGATGCCCTCGACACTTGCAACGGTACAAGATCGGCTGCCTGCTCTCTTGGATCGCGCGGATACAACGCTCCAAACTCTCAGAGAAATTGTGACCAGAATTCCGAATAGCCTAGACCGAAGTGACCGGTTCTTCACAAACGTAGAGCGCATCATGCAAGAAAGCCAACTGCCTGAGCTGAGCGCGGAATCGCGGAAGTTCTTTACGACGACGACCGGACAAATCAGTCAGATGAGCTCTCAGATGGATGGAGTTATGGGCAGGGACGGAACTCTCGTCAAGTTCTCGGAAGAGGCCAGGGCGACGATCCAGGCCGCCGACTTTCCCGGCACAACGCGATCGACCCGTGAAGCAGCCGACAGTTCCAGACTTGCCGCCGATGAACTACGGCGATCCCTCCCTGTTTTTCGAGATTCGCTCGCGCAGCTACGCGATCTCGCGAGACAGCTCGAGGAGCAGCCCGAGTCGGTAGTCTACGGCCCGCGACCAAGAACGGCGAAACAACCATGACCCATGCCTTCCGAGCGGCAACTCTTCTCGTGGCCACGATCGTATGCCTAGGGGCCACTGGCTGCAGGCTCCGACGCCCGGACGCAGTATCTGTCCGTACAATCGAGCCCCAATTGCTCGAGCCACAGACCGAGAAGCCAGAACAAGTAACCAAGGCTCCCGACGCGACACCGATCAGGCTTCTTGATACCAATGCACAGGGCAGCATGGGTCGCCATGTAGTGCATCAGCAAGCGAATGGTGAGCTGCTCACGGATCCGGTCTGGCGATGGTCTGCTCCTCCTGAGCGGTATTTGGACATGGCGCTACGCCTGCAACTGGAAGCAAGCCCAAGCATGCGCCTTGTCGATTCAAGCGGTACCCCGACATTGGCCGCGACTCTCCTCGTATGGGATCTGGAGTCCAGAGATGGCACACAGCTTGTTGGGGCCGTGCAATTCCAAGTCACGTGGACCGACCGGGCCGTCAATACACAGCTGGTGCGCGACAGCGAGCCAGTCTTGGCAGAAAAACCTGGTGACCTGCCTTTGGCCGCTGGCCGCCTCTTTCGCCGCCTTGCTTCAAGGGGTCTTACGCTGGCGGCCAGTAAGCGATGAGCAATTGCTGAGGCGCTATGCCGCGACGGGGGCAAATCTCGACGAGTGGACCTACCGGGCACACCTCAACGTTCCGAATTGCCCTACAATCATTTCCATTAGAGTTTGGCCTTGTCTTGTACCAATGCACCCTACGGCAGCGACAAGTCCGCGTTAATACGAATTTCCCCCGGTGTGATCTGGACAGTCCTTGTCCACTCTTTACCGCTTAACACGACCCTTACAATATGCTCGCCCGTGTAAAGGACGATTTCGGAAGGCGTGCTGCCATAGAACTTGCCGTCGACGTAGATTTCTCCTCCGCTCGGCGACGATGTGATGTGAACTCTCGCTGGGCTTTTTGCCACTGCCGACACAGATTTGTGAGGAGTCGGTTCGGGCGCCGTTGCCTTTCTCTCCCGGCTCCCGAACGTGTAAGTAATCCCGACCAGCAGCCTCAAACGACTCTGCCCCTCATTCGCCAACTGAGTCCTCATGAAGTCCAAGTTTCCACGCGCTGACCAGTGGGGAGAAAGCAGGTATTCGGCACCGCCACCTACAAGCCAAGCAAAGGCAGTGTCTGATGCCGAAACTGAGTCGGCGGCTGTTGTCACGGTTTGAGACAGGTGCGACATCCCAAACTGGGCCTCGCCAAACGGATTCAGCTTGTACTTGTCGGTCCATTTAGTCGAAAAAAAGATACGGGGCCCCACGACAACGCTCTGCAGATGGCTTTTGACCGCGATAGGGCCAGTCTGAGTGAAAGTGAACGTGCCGAGCGTGGTGTTATCCCAGCTGTTTTCGTAATCGACTGCAGCGGTTATCCGCTTCGTGAACCACCAAGCGCCTCCCACGTTGAAACCGTCTGTTCCCGATTCTTGAGTGATGTGGGCCCAACCCCCATTAACCTCCAGGCCTTGTCCTCGCGCAGTATCCGGCAGCAAGAGAATTAGCAAAAAAAAGGTCGAACAGAACTGATATAGTCCAGGGAATACATTACGAGCACGCATATCGATTCCCTCTGCGCGGTACAGCGAAGATTGGAACAGGGCACGGCGGGAGTGATTAAAGCAAAAGACTAACTTGGCATAAACTGTTAACAATATCAGATGGTACCGCTTCCAAAATTCTATTTTCTGGCCACCGCTATCATTGATCTCGGGAGCGCTGCAGTCGCGATTTTGTGCGCCTACCGGAGAACTTGCCCTTGCTCTCGATACTCAAGCTCTCTGTTTTGAGACCGACTTAGCTCCATTTGGCTCCAGATCCCTTTGGGGAAGCGGCGCAGCACCATGACAACGCGGGACTTAGAAGTTTTGTTCAACAATTCGATCCCCACCGCCCCTACCAAACCAATTGAGGTCCACTGCGCTTATTTTCTGTCTTTCTAACAAAACTAGGCTTTCTAACAATTGGACCTAGTTCGCACCTTCATTCCAAGTTTGCGAGCAAAGAAACGCCAAGAATTGAACCAAATGGCCGCACCAATTGACGCGTGCTGTCTCGGATTACTTTGCCGTCCGGGTTAGGTACACGCCAACGGTCATACCCAGCGTCCACCCAACTATCTTGACGATTTTCGCTTTCATCTTCTCGGAAAACCAATTTTCATTATGCTAACAGCGCAATTCGTCTTCGCCGCAAGCTCGGCCGCATGAAGGGCAGTTCACCATTGCCGGGAAATTCAAGATCGTCGCGCTCATGTTTGGTTCTCAACAAAGCACCACGCCGCATTAATGTGTACGCAAAACTATTATTTAATTGTTAGTACACACAGATTTCGTGTGGATCAACCCTAAGGCTTGTTGGGCAACAGTGAATTCAGAAAGTCCCTAGTCCGATCAACTGCACCTCGCGCCGGACTTCACCGCCGAGGCGTCTTTTATCAAATGATCTTGACGTGGTGGATCAGGCAGCGAACTTTCGGATTGCCATGATCGTCAACGCCAACCCGCAAAACAGTGCACCAAGCGCACCTACAAACGGCAGTGTGCTGGCGGTCTTCGGCAATTCTTTCGGCGCTGGTTCAGCCTTGGCGGCTGGCGCTGGTGTTGGCGCCGCCATAACGATCAGGACCGGCACATCCTGCCTGGGTGCCGGCGGAGGCGGCGGCATTGTTCCAGTCCGCTTTACCTGCTGAGTAACAACCGTCTCCGGCACTTCGGTAACCCTCTGGGCCGAAACCATCATGCCCTTCTTCAGTCCGAACGCGTCGGTCTCTTGTCCGTCGATCGTAAATTTCTGGCCGTTGGGAATCTTGAAGCTCTGGTTCGTGCCGTCCTCGAGCGTCAAAATAACGGAGTTTGGTGGCGCCACGTGCCACACTTTACCCGTCACTGTCTCCACTTTCGTAACCACTCTTGGTGTTGATGCCGTGATGGTCTGTCTCTCAACCTTCATTCCTGGCTTTAACTGATGAACGTTAAGTTGTTGCCCACCGACATCCATGGTGACACTGTCCGGTACATTGTTGAAGTCCCGCAGCGACCCGTCTTCCATTCTAACTACCACGTTGTTACCAGATACGTAAACAATTTCCCCGCGCTCGATCGTAACGTGATGTGTGGCGGTACCATGCTCGACTGATTCCGTGCTTTTCACTTGCCCTGCTGCCGGCAGCGAGAAGGAGACACAAAGAGCGCCTCCTACCAGCAGGCCGCGCATGATCGTCCTTGAGGTCATTTTCGTCTCCTTATGGCTTTTTGCTATCCTCGCCCTTCAAGGTGCGCTTGCCATCTTGTGTCGCAGAGGGATAGGAGGGATAGGGCGATGGTAGTCGGACATTAGGGCTGCTTCGGGAAACTGGCAACTGTCAAAATCGCCAGGAGGTCTGGTTTCCGAGATTTTGGAAATCCCGACGGAATCATGGACCGGTAATTAACGAGAGTTCTGCCGTGGCGCTGGCATAACCAACAGTTGAAAAACCACCACCCGGCGCCTAGCATGCAACGTTTAGTTTTCCTTGGCCCCCGGCGGTCATTCTGGTGGTTCCTTTCAGCTCTCCTGAGGACTCCTCCTCGTGAGGACGCCGGGGTTCTAATTCCCAGGAACGTCTACCTCAGGTCCATGCAAGGCTGAGAGGGAGGGGGCTGGAAACAGCGCGAACTCTGCCGAGTCGATCCAGTAACTGCAGAAGGTTTCGACGATCTCCAACCTGTATTGCGGTGAATCTCAGTCCCACTCCATGGCCTCCCGCCACGTGCCGCACTACACCTTCGACCCGGATCTGTCCTTCGTGAACCAAAAAGTTAACCTGCGCTATGGAATCGATGGGCCTTGCGTTTCCGGTTTCGAGAAACACACCACGACGCCCGATATTCAGAACTGTGGAGGTTTCGGCGCGCCCATCACAATGCCAATAGGCCCAGATGCCTTGAGCCTCGAACCGTGGGCTAAGCCGTCGTGCAGAGAAAACATTTGATTCCGACATCAAGTGCCTCCGTCTAGCAAGAGTTTTTACAGAAGGCGTAGAGATTATTGATCACGCGAACGTTCGCAACTGGTAATTTATACAGATCAGGCATACAGACAGCGGCCATCCTCACCCGCTGCCATTGCCCCTTAAATTTAAAGTAAATAACGGTGTCGGTAGCGGTGTCGGTCGGCTTTGGGAACCCGAACAGGAATTGTCTGGATAAATTGACAGTGTACGTAGAACTGCAAGGCCGCTAGAGTCGCGCCTTTCACGTCGGCGGCGCGTCTGCGGGCTCCTGAAGACACCTCTCTCCACCCACAGGCGTGCCTCCGCCATCTTTGACAGCCTGCACTTCAGCATGCGGTAGACCAGTCAGGTGAGGCGGTGCACCATGGCGGTGATAGCTTTGGGAGCACCGAGGTACGTTTGACTTTTCAGTAGGGTCGAGGCTCCCAGACGGAGTGGGGTGGCCGCGCGGTTGGGCGCGTGACGGGTTCCTCGTGCGAGCACTTTGTCCCAACTGATGCGATTGTCTGGGCAGAGTCCCTGCCAGGAAGCAAAGTGTGCCTCGGTTTTCCATGGACTCATGTCCAGTCCCACTTCACTGATGACCGTTTGCGCCACCATCACATCGACGCCATCGATGCGCCTCAGATCCTCTCCGGTGATCCACTGAAGTTCCTCGGCAAGATGGAAGTGCGGATTATTCTTGTTTTGTTTTTTCTTCTTTTTCGGGGGCAGTTCTTCTTTAACTGGCGGCGCGACGGTATCGGCAAAAACGCGCAGGTGTCTCTGCAATTCCTGGTCGCATTCCGCGACTCGTCGCTGGTAGGTGTCATACATCTCCATTTCCTTTTGCAACACAAGATCAGTTCTTGGCGCCAGTGGCCCTCCAGAAGGTGATTCAGGTAAGAAGTCCTCCTCTGATCATTTTGACAGGTCCGCTCATTTCGCCGACAGCCATAATCACCCCTCACTCTGAAGGAGATTGAATTTGGATTTCTGAGATTTAGATCGAATTGCGCGAGGACCGTACTATGGAAATCGCCAAATTTAGTTCGTACCTTTTTGTTGCTTTGGAACAAGCGACAGTACGCCTCCGGCGGGCACTGAACACGTTCACGGAACACGAAAAGAACGCTCTCGAGAGAGCCCGAAGACTACAGGAAGCTCGTCGCGCAAGAGAGAATGACTTGCAGGCGTTACTGGCAAGCTCCGTCGATGCCGTTGTTGTCAGCAACCTTGACCGCCGATTTGTCGCCGCAAATCCGAACGCCTTGGATTTGTTCGGCGTCTCAGAAGCCAACATAACCCAATTCACCATTGACGCATTTCTTTTGGAAAGTGAAATTCTATACTTTGGCGGAAACGGTTTGCCGTTCATAAGCCAAAAGGAAACGCAAGGTGAATGTAAGATTAGGCGTCTGACCGGAAGCCTGCGAATCGCAGAATATATCTTCGTTGCAAATTTTGTCCCCTTTCGGCATTTATTCGTATTCCGTAACGATCGCGAATGGACACCCAGAAAACGGCCGCGATAACGCTAGTCAGTACACGCAGCTACACTTTGTCCCACCGGCTGCCGCGGCGGCTGCCCCTACTGACGTTCTCTCCTGCCCAACGCATGTTCCCGCTCCGTTTGATCACCACGGAGTACGATGGATTTTGATTACAGGAGGTACAAAAAGGGCACAGCAATCTAAGCCGTGTGGCCACCCGGCAAGATTAAACGGGAATAATGAAGAACTAACCTCAGTCTTGTAGAATATCGGCTGCTTCCGTAAACAAAAAATGCCTTAGACCCAAGTTATTAGACAACCTTACCTCTTGGGTACGGTTGATTGAGAGCGCTGGTGCGATGACGTTTCCACACACGAGAAAGCCACTTCGATCGGCCAAAGCGGGGCTGCGTAAATTGATCGAGGGAAACGAGCGATTCATGCGAGGCCAGGCGCATTTTCCGACCGTGTGCAAGGATACGCTTGCTGCCTTGGCAAAAGGACAGCATCCTTATGCAACGATCCTCGGCTGCAGTGACTCCCGAGTCCCACCGGAATTGATTTTTGATGCCGATTTTGGAGAGTTATTTATCGTTCGCGTCGCTGGGAACGTAATCTCGCCTGAGGTGATGGGTAGCCTGCAATATGCGTTTGCACTTCTCCACACATCTCTTTTCGTTGTACTCGGTCACGAGGGATGCGGCGCAGTGCAAGCCGCGCTGGAATTCAAATATCATCGCGTGAAGCACCGTTCCCGCATTCACATCCTGGTAAAAGGCATTCTACCCGGCTTGCCCGACTCTGAACGGCGACTGCCGGAAGAAAAGCTTTTGGCAGAGGCTGTCGAGGCGAACGTGCGTTGGTCTATGCACCAGCTACTGGAGACGGCCGGTGGCAAGAATGCAGTGAAAAAAGGCGCCCAATTGGTCGGGGCGATCTACGAGATCGGCTCGGGACGCGTACGCTTTCTGTCTTGATCCTGGCAGAGGCGTCCATCTTCGCTTCTTTTTTGCTTACTCCAGAAACTTGATTGCTCCCCAAAACTGCCCTTCCATGTTTGCCGAAACTTTAAGTTCACAATCTTGGAGAAAATCTGCTCTGGGCAAAAGAACTTCCAATAATCCTACGTGCTGATGAAACATCAACCTATTTCGTGATCGGCTCGTTCAGCGCGCAGGAAGGTCGCCTCTTTGATTCTCCAAACTCAACCGAGCATCTTCAGCACTGCGCGTATCAGCTCATCGATCGGTGTGACAAAAAGAACCAGCAGACCCATAGGCACTCCGGCCGCCACAGCCAAAGTGACAAGAGTTTGCTTATTGATCGGCACAACTCTCATGTCTCTGACAACGGTGAAGCTGCTTCCGAGATCGATCAAGGAAGATGGGTCTGGGTTTCCCAGGAGGACTTCGTCCCGGGGGCCTTCTTCGCGAATCCACGTGGCCTCAAACAGCTGGTTATGGATTGTCACCAGGCCCCCGTATTCAAGCAGCGCCTTCCTCTTGATTTTGAGCAAAACGGGCGTAACAACCAGAAGCGGAGCGATAAGAATTAAGATCGCGAGGACACAATAAGCGATCATTGGGAATTTCATTGAAGAGAGGGTTGCTCCTTGATAGGTGATGGCATTCCCGACTTGAGCCGCGATCACAGCTCCTCCGGCGAAGACGATCGGGCTGAACGCCTTCTGACCCTCGGATAGAAATCCGAGGCCTGCGGCCATGTCCGTATGTGTGGCAACCAGGAACAAGTTGATTCTTGATACCCGCCAGAGGAACAGAGTCCAAAGAAACAACCTCCAAAACCACCTAAGCAGGAGAAAACGGAAAAATGGAGTGCTAACGAGGTTGAACCACCTACCGGCCGGACTCACCTCCCCTGATCCCACGCCGACGGTATGCCAGTTAGAGACGCCACTCATCAGCAGCTCGGTCTTGAAAAAGATGGCCAGGGAGAATATGGCAACGACCATCAATACTTCGGGCAGAACACGATCTCTCAAACGGATAGTTCTTTCGATCAGTGCATTGAAAGAAGGAAGTTCTTTGTCACCAACCAACCCAGACTTAAGAAACTGAAGAGCGAGGAGTCGCCATCTCTTATCTATTCCCGATTCGGCCAAGATCAGGATTGGAGCGGCGATCAAGAAACGTACGTTCACAGCAAAGTCCCGAAGAAAAGGGATCTTGATCTCTGACCCATAGGCCTGTCCTTGCCAGAGCGACAAAACAAGCAGGGGAAGCCACGTGACAAGGACCACAAACAAAGCTCTGCGCACAACGTGCTGGCGTTCATAGCCGGCTTCGCCCAGCCGAACTTGGAGCCAATGCAGCGGGCCGCCTTGAGTGATCGAAAAATGTTCGGCAAAGCCGGAAGTTAGCTTACTCATCCGGTATCTCCCTTGCTCGCGAGTTGACAGCCTTGAGGTTCTTGACCTTACATTCTTTCCGTACGTGGAACTCGAGCGGATCTGGCGAACGTAGAAGTCGCAGTAGTTACTGCCCGAGAAGGATGTCGCTAGCCCATTGCATGAGCCAGCAGACGACCTCTGGGTTTCAAATCCCATTTCTTGAATTTCTTCGCTGCCGTGCCGAACGAGCCAAGCTGGAAAACAGCCGCGCGTGCGGGCGAGAAGGTGTATGCCTCAAACGGTTCCGCCAGCATTTTGTCGAGATCCTTCTTGGCGGCAACGCCGGTGCTGACGTGGGGATTGAAGTTGCCGCCTGACATTTTTGGCACAAACGTCGAAACGTATTGGATGAGTCCAGCGTCGGTCGCCGGATCGTCGTGAGGTGCGGTGAACGCTCTGATGAGGCCGGTTTCAACCGTAAACGGAGCCACGGTGGTAATGATTTCCGCTTGCAGCTTGAGCAATTCCGGCGCCGGCTTCGCGCAGATACCGGCGACGCCAACTGCGCCCGTCGGCGCATAGTAGTGCTTGAAGGCCCCCAGTTTCATGGTGTTCAGATTGGCGTCCGCGAAGACCTTGCCCCCAGCCGCGTAGACCCGATCGAGGTCTGCCGTGCGAACGAAACGCTGAATCAGGGTGATGTGCGGACGGTGCATCGCATCCAGAGCGAACCGCTTCGGGTAGACTGCGAGCAGTCGTTCGTTATTGGCCGCGGCATGTTTGAGCATAGTCGCGTCTGGCTCCAGCAAGATGTCAATGGCGGTAACCGGAGGTTGTGAAGGGAAGACCTGTTTCCAATCATCCTTCATGCTGACGACGGTCCAGCCATGCTTCATTGCTTGCTCGTAGAGTGCCGGGGTGAACGCGCCGAGGTTTACGTCCGGCAATCCCTTGGCCGGACCGTAGGCGTATTCGCGCGCCGAATCGTCGTGCAACACCAGAAGCTCGAAGCGCGGGCCGCTGCCACCTAGCGTGTATTCCAACATCTGCCGGTCGCCATCGGAATTACCGAACGCCATGGTTGGCCGACGGCCGATGTGCTGGTTGATGCCAACGGGTTTTCCGCCTTTGTCGTCATTGAAGTTCAGTTCCGGCAGACGCACGAGCACGGCCTTGCCGTCGCGCATTTCAAACTTTGTCTTGACGCTGCTGCCTACAACCTGTTCTGGGGGGATGCCGTAAACCCACTCAGCCCATGGGCGCATGAACTCGATGCCGCCGCCGGAAACAATGAAGGTCTTGAAGCCGTTGGCGCGCAGGAAGGCAAGCAGTTCGAGCATCGGCTGATAGGCCATTTCGGTAAAGAGCTTGCCGGTCTTCGGGTGTCTTGCCGTCGCGATCCAGTCCTTGACGATCTGCTCGAACTCCACCGTAGTCATTCCCGTGTGGGTGGCCATGATAAGCTCCACGAGCGCGCGGTCACCGCCTGCGAGCGCGGCTTTCAAGTCGCCCTTAAGCAGCGAGGCGAAAGGCTCCGTGGTCTTCCACTCGGGATGCTGGGGAGCGAGTGCTTTTACGCGGTCGAGGACGAAATACAATTGAACGGGTAACGGCTGTTCGCACCAGAGCGTGCCGTCGTTGTCGAAAACGGCAATACGTTCCGGCACTGGAACAAAATCAGGCGAGCCGGGTTTCGTTACCTTCTCGACGAATTCGATGATGGATTTTTTCGCCGTACCGTCGTTCCAGGAAGTAAGTGGGTCGGAAGCGAAAGCAGCGATTGGAAGCAACAGTAGAGCAATGAGAATTCTTAGGAACTGTTTCATAGGCTATCCCTGGATTTGAATAGATTCTACTGTGGCCTGCGCGGCGAGCGCTTATGTGAGCCAGCGAGCGACTCGCCTTACTGGCCCACGGAACGTTTTGTGCCCGATGCGTCCTTTACACAGCGAAATCCGAGATGGTTTGTTCCCGTGCTGACTTCGCCTTTGCCCCGTGTGCCGACGATATAGCGGGAGCAATATTGATTGGTGCAAAGGAAGGAACCACCACGGTGTACTTTTTTCTTTTCCGTCGGCTCGGACGGATCAAATGGGGACAATGGACCTTGCGGGTTACGGGCCACGCCTCCCACAGCGGCGAGCCGCGCGTAGTAGTCAGGGCGATACCAATCGCTGGTCCACTGCCAGACGTTGCCGGCCATGTCATAGAGCCCGTAGCCGTTCGCAGGATACTGCGCGACGGGAGCGATGCCAACGTGGCCGTCATCACCCTTGTCCGTGCCCTTCACAGGGAATCTTCCCTGGTAGGTATTCGCCATCCACTTCTCCCCGGGGCGGAATTGATCTCCCCAGACAAACGGTTTTCCGGACAACCCTCCACGCGCGGCGAATTCCCACTCCGCCTCAGTTGGGAGGCGCTTGCCCGCCCATGTGGCATAGGCAAGAGCGTCTTCATAGGCAACGTGAACCACCGGGTATTTTTCCTTGCCTTCGATGTCGCTCTGGGCACCCAGCGGATGACGCCAATTCGCGCCGCGGACGTACGACCACCATTGAAAGTGATCATTCAACTGGACAGCATGATCGGGAGGAGAAAACACAACCGAACCAGCAACAAGATTTTCAGGCGGAGCACCCGGAAAATCCTCCGCGCGGGGCGTGCGTTCTGCGACAGTCATGTAGCCGGTGGCCTTCACGAACTTTGCGAACTCATCGTTGGTAACGTCGGTTTTGTCCATCCAGAAGGCGTCTACGTAAACGCGGTGAACCGGCCGTGAGTCAGTGGTGGCCCGCATACCGACATCATTCATGTCTTGAGCAGACTGCGCGCCCATGGAGAACTCACCGCCAGGAATCCAAGCCATACCGTCTTGCGCGCCGGCGGGCGCTGGAACTGTATTGGGGATGGTGGGGATGAAGTTTTCTGTCGCGGGCGGAAGCCCCGGCATGGACGCAGTCGCAATCGGGATGGCATTCGGCGAATGCCTGGATGCCGTCTTCCAGACTGCAGTCCCAACCAGCAGTGCAAGAATTGCAGCCCCTAGGCGCAAGATGACGCGCGTCGTCGAGACTTCCTGCGAGCGCTTGCTGGCTCTACCTAGCTTGCCCATTGCATACGCCTTTCCCACAATAAACATTTTTGTGACCAGCTAAGAAACTGATAGACATCATTCCTTCGAACCTTCGGCGTGATTGCAGTTCGGCGTCCGATGTAATCTCAAACAGCCAGCAGCATCCACGTGACGCGGTAGTTCGCAGCGACACTCTCGCCGGTGGGTCTTCAAATCCCATGAATTTGTAAGCTCGGGCCGCCTACTTCAGCACTTGTAACCGGTTAGCTTTCGGTCTGAACTGTGAGGGAGAAGGAGACTTCTTTCCGACTGGTAAAACACACAGGTGCCAGGTCAACCTTTGAAAACACCATTTCGGTGCAATCGAATTGCTAGCCCAGAGGCGTTTACTAGCGAGTTTTAGTTGCTGCCCTTAGGGGGACGCTGGAGCGTCTCCAGCACTTGATCGAGCGAGAAGCTACCCACCTTCTGGCTCGGTGGAAACTCCTTGAACGTGGCCAGGAACTGCGCAACGTATTCCTGCGCCGGCACTAGCACGAATAAATGGTCGACTCTCCAGTGGGCGTAATCCATGCTGACAATGCTGCCCTTCTCGAACGGATCGGAACGCAGGTTGAATATCTTAGGAAGGCGCAATACCACGAACGGCTCCTGCCAAACGTCGAGGCCCTCAGCACGCTGCTCGGCAAAGACGATCTTCCACGGGTTATATCGCAACCCCACGAGCGAGCCTTCATCATTGAAATAGAAGAACTCATGACGCGGATCAGGTCCACGGCCTGCGAGCGAGTCAGTAATGTTGTAGCCGTCGAGATGCACCTTAAAGTTTTTGTCTCCGACTTTCATGCCCTTGAGTAACTGCTCCTTCACATCGGGCACGCCCACCGCCGCCATAATCGTAGGGATCATGTCCATGTGGGAGTACATCTCGTTGCTGATGGTGCCAGGCTTGATGACGCCAGGCCAACGGATCGCGCATGGTACGCGATAGCCGCCTTCCCAGTTGGTGTTCTTCTCTCCGCGGAACGGTGTCGTGCCGCCATCGGGCCATGAGAATTCTTCAGCGCCGTTGTCGGTGGAATACATGACGATAGTGTTGTCCTCAAGCCCCAGTTCCTTCAGCTTGTCAAGCAACTGGCCAACCATCACATCGTGTTCAACCATGCCGTCAGGGTAGGTGCCGAGGCCCGTCTTACCCTGGCTCTCCTTCTTCAGGTGAGTGAAGATATGCATACGGGTAGCGTTCCACCACAGGAAAAAGGGCTTGCCGGACTTTTTCGCTTTCTCGAGATAATCGAGCGACGCCTTGGTAACTTCCTCGTCGATCGTTTCCATCCGCTTGGTAGTGAGCGGTCCGGTGAGTTCGATCTTCTGAGTGCCGTCCGGGTTTGCCCAGGTGTGAATCACCCCGCGAGTACCGTATTTCTTGATCATCGCAGGGTCTTTGAAATAATCGGCATTTTCTGGTTCCTGTTCGGCATTGAGGTGATAGAGCGATCCCATGAATTCGTCAAACCCGTGTGCGGTCGGCAGAGTCTCGTCGGCGTCTCCCAGATGGTTCTTGCCGAACTGCGCAGTCATGTAGCCCTGCGCCTTCAGCAACTGGGCGAGCGTTACGTCGCGCGCCTGAAGCCCTTCCTTTGCGCCCGGCAATCCGACCTTTAGATTGCCTGTTCGGAAGCCGCTTTGCCCCGTGATAAAGGCAGAGCGTCCGGCGGTACAGCTTTGCTCGCCGTACCAATCGGTAAAGAGCGCGCCTTCTTTGGCAATGCGGTCGATATTGGGTGTCTTGTAGCCCATCATTCCCAGATTGTAGGCGCTGATGTTCCAGTAGCCGATGTCGTCGCCCCAAAGGATCAGGACGTTAGGTTGGTTGGCCTGTGCCGCACCAGGGATCACGAGGCCAACCAGAACCATGGTGACAGCGGCGATCGCGGCTGTCCGTATTTTCATTGATTGTTGTGCCTCCTCGTCCTTAGCGATTTCCCTACCAGACGCACTGATGCCACGACGGTGCGCAAGTTTACAAAACCACTACTGGCATCGGAAACTGGTCGAAGTGACAGGCGACGCCCTTCCGACGTGAAACGCTCCGAATCCGCACGATTTTTTTGGGGGCAATAAGGGGGCACTAAGAGTTCCGCTCCATTCCTTTCAATTACTTAGAAGGCCAGGGTGCTCCGCAAAACTCCTTTGTTTCCATATAGCTGGTGGATTCGATCCCCACCGCCCCTACCAAATCCCCAGTATTTTGACAGGTTTCCCGCTTCCTAATTCTGGAAAGTACTGGTCGCTACTATTTGGCCGCAGAAGTACTGATTCAACCGCAGCCCTAACAATTAAAACGAAAAACTCCCGCGACCGCGCCTCCAAGTCCGCGCGCTTTTGGCGCCTGACTTGCCATAATTCTCACATCTAGATATCGTCTAGATATGCTGCGGTTCGATTGGGACGAGAGCAATCGCGCCAAGCACGGAATCTGGTTCGAAGAAGCCCAGAGTGTTTTCAGCGATCCGCATGGGCGTTTATTTTATGATCCGGAGCATTCCGATCACGAGGATCGTTTCATCCTGCTCGGCATGAGTTCCGCAGCAAGAATCTTGGTTGTGGTTCATGTTATAGGAACGCTGACTCGGTCAGGATTATTTCTGCGCGTAAGGCGATACGAAAGGAGGTACGCTTCTATGAAGAAGGAATATGATTTCTCCAAACTAAAGGAACTGAAGAACCCGTACCCGGGCAAGAAAAAAGCAGTCGGAATTAACTTGAGTCCCAAGGTTGTCGACTATTTCAAAGGACTGGCGGAAGAGACGGGACTGCCTTACCAGAAGCTAATTGATCTGTATCTGCTTGACTGCGCTAAGAAGCGCAAGAAGTTGGCAATGAAGTGGGTAGCCTAGCAGCGTCGCGACTGGAGTCAACTTCAAGTTCGCGTTCGACCGAACTCCTGTTTTCTTTGCGTAACTTGGCTCCAATTGGCTCCAAATCCTTTTAGAGAAGAGGCGTAGCACCATGACAACATGGGGCTTATAAGTCTTGGTCGACAATTCGATCCCACCGCCCCTGCCAATCATCCCATTTGCTTCGGATAATTTAGAATTGCCGGCGGCCGCTACCGTGACAGTCAAGCAACGTTTTGATGGGAAAAGGGTGCCTTCACCGCTCTTGCCAACCGGTGCTCATCGCACATAGCTTAGTCGGTGGGACTCCTGGAAGAAAGATCCGAGGTAGCCTGAACAACTCACTTTGGCACGACGTCGCTGAATGAAGCAAACTTCAACACAAATTTGCGCTGTTCCAACAGAGACTTTACGTGGTCTGCCTCTTCGATAGAGATCACGCCGAGTTGGATTGCGTGAATGAGAATGCCCGCGGTATTGAGCAACCGGCCCGCGCGACCTGCGAGCGACGCGGAACAGCGTTGCCGGATGGAGCTACGCCCCTAGCCTTCACCTCTGAATTCTACGAGGACAAAAACAAGATCAGGCAGTGGAAGGCTTTCTGCAACAAGAACAAGCCGCACGTCCAAGAAATCGAATTCAATACACTCATCGATCGGTTGGCGTCATTCCTCATTCCGGTGATTCGGTCAGCGCCCACATTTTCTCAGGGGTTGAAGGTAGCGCCCTGGCAAATCACTGCTTCCATACATCACAGTTGTGGGAAGCCAGGTCAATCAAGCAAATTGTGTAAGGCGCGGCGCGTTTTCTGCGCGCGACTAGGCTGTTCTGCGGCCCGTTAGGAAATGAAAGAGAAATGAGAGTACGGCAAGCACTAGCAGCACGTGGATCAGACCGCTAGCCACGTGAAACATCAGGAATCCGCCACCCCAGACGACCAGCAGAAGCAGCGCGATTACAAGAAATGGTCCAAATCTCATGGTATTCCTCACCAACTCTAACGATTCTAGCTCGTCGCTAGCTGCACGAAGGGTATAGCTCGACGGAGAAGCAATCCATACTCGCCTCTGTGTAAAAGAATTACGAATACCTGGTAAGCGGACTGCATTCGCGCTCCCGTATAGTCACCTTGGAACCATTGCTGAAACTTCGCGTCGGGCCTGAAGCTCGCCAGCTGACAGCCAGCCTTGACCACGCCGTGAGACAGCTTCTATCAACAGCCCTACACACAAGCATGCGTCGTCCCTACCCGTTCGACCGGATGGCAGCGCGAGCGCAAAAGTTGTTTCTTAGTAGATGGAACATCCCCTCGACGTGACGCGCTCGACGTTGGCAGATTGACCATGCGGTCGGGGTGTGTTTGGGTTTGAAATGTTAGGAGACACATGAAAGAAAATCGCTTGAAGCATCTCTATGTTGAGGAATTGAAAGACCTTTTCAGTGCGGAGAATCAACTTCTCAAAGCGCTGCCGAAGATGGCGAAGGCTTCGACGTCGGAAGATTTGCGTGCTGGGTTTGAAGAGCATCTGGAGCAGACCAAGGAACACGTAGCTCGTCTCGAAAAAATCTTCAAAGCTCTTGGAGAGACGGCTGGCGGCAAAAAATGCAAGGGTATGGCGGGCCTTATTGAGGAAGGCGCCGAGATGATCGCGGAAAACCCTGCTTCGGAAGAATTGGATGCCGGACTTATCTCAGCCGCTCAACGCGTTGAGCACTATGAAATCGCGGGTTACGGATGTGTCAGCGCGTACGCGAAACTCCTGGGAGAAGACCGGGCATTGCCTCTCTTAAAGCAAACTCTGGAGGAGGAAAAAGAAACAGATAAGAAGCTGACTGAATTGTCCGGCAGCATCAACGTGGAGGCCGCAGACTCTGTGGAGCCGGACGAAGACAGGGGAGACAAAAAGAAAGTGACAGCGAAGGCCCGGACGGCCAGAGCTTGATTCTGGCATGTTCAAAAATTCCAAAAGGAGAAAACTGAAATGAAGGAAAACTCAAGAAAGTTACACCGGTGGCTTTTGCCAGTGGGAGCTTTAGCTCTCGGAGCATCGCTGATGGCGGCGCCCGCTGTTCGGCAGCAAGACCCGCAGCAGCCGGCGCCGGATAACACGAAACGAAATAGGGACCAGGCGGAACCGAGCGCAGATCAACAGAAAATGAATCCTGCTGACCGCGCCATCACACAGAAGATTCGAAAAGCGGTCCACGAAGATAAGAGCCTCTCCACGTATGCGCACAACATCAAGATCATTACACAGGACGGTAAAGTGACACTCCGAGGGCCAGTACGGTCCGAGGACGAAAAGAGCAATCTGCAAGCAAAGGCCGCGGACATCGCAGGCCAGGACAACGTCACCAATCAACTGGAAGTTGCACCACCGAAATAACGGAGATCAAGGCTGGATTTCAGATTAAGGGAGAAATACAAAATGTCAGGTAAAAAAGTAGCAGTGTTTGAAATATATTCGACT
>Ga0268266_10003017_pt1 | contig 17300 bp, 14 predicted proteins | sample KBSS13metaG_FD_190356 | JGI IMG/M metagenome (GOLD analysis project Ga0268266, IMG submission 190356) | Switchgrass rhizosphere microbial communities from Kellogg Biological Station, Michigan, USA - KBS S1-3 metaG (SPAdes) (version 2) | ecosystem: Host-associated > Plants > Roots > Rhizosphere...
ACCGCCTCGCGCCTGAGCATCGCTTCCCTGCAGCGGTCGACGATGCCTGGGCTGCGACAGTCTGGGCCGCAGGACACGCTGCGGAAATCGATGGTGATGCTCGACGTCTCGCTGTCGCTGGCGACAGCGCGGGCGGCGTGCTCGCTGCAGGTGTTGCACTGCGCGCGCGGGACGCGAAGGGGCCCCGCTTGGCGGCGCAAGTGAACTTCTATGGCTCCTGTAACTATCCCTCGAACGTCACGGCTTCTGCACAAGAATTCGCGGATGGCCCGATTCTGCGTCGCAGCGACATCGATTACTTCTGGAGTCTGTATCTTGCCGATCCGGCGCGCGATCAGAATCATCCCTGGGCTTCGCCGATTCGAGCCCCCTCTCTGGCAGGCTTGGCCCCGGCGTTCGTCGGGACGGCCGAAATCGATCCGTCACGCGATGACACCGAAGCGTATGCCGCAGCGCTCGCGGCGGCCGGCGTACTGGTGCGACAGCGGCGGTATCCAGGCATGGTGCACGGCTTTCTGTCGTTCCTGGGTTTGATCGATGGCGCGCAGCGGGCTATGGACGAGTGCACGGCGTGGTTGAAGGAGCAGTTCGCACGGGCTGCGCCATGACCGGTGCGATGTTACGCGTGATGTTGGATGAGTAACGGCGGCACGAGGATGGCGGGGCCGCTCGCGGGACTCAAGGTGTTGGATCTGTCTCGCGTGCTCGCCGGACCCTGGGCTGCGCAGATCCTCGGTGACCTGGGTGCCGAGGTGTTCAAGATCGAGCCGCCGGGACAGGGGGATGACACCCGTCACTGGGGTCCGCCATTCCTGGAGGATGGGTCGCACGATTCGGCCTACTATTTGTGTACGAATCGTAACAAGCGCTCGGTTGCGATCGATCTCGCGCAGCCGGAGGGGGCCGCCATCGTTCAGCGGCTCGCGGGGCAGTGTGATGTGCTGCTCGAGAATTTCCGGGTCGGCGGGCTGGTCAAGTATGGGCTCGACTATCCGGCTCTGAGTGCGCGGCACCCCGGCTTGATCTATTGTTCCATTACCGGCTTCGGTCAGACCGGACCGTACCGGGAGCGCGGGGGGTATGACTTTCTGATTCAGGGGATGAGCGGTCTCATGAGCGTCACGGGCCGGCCCGACGCACAGCCGGGGGAGGGACCGCTGAAGGTCGGCATTCCGACCAGTGACCTCTCCACCGGGATGTATGCGGCGATCTCGATCCTGGCGGCGCTGCGTCATCGCGACGCCACGGGACGGGGCCAACACATCGATTGCGCGCTGCTCGACTCGCAGGTCAGCCTGTTGGCCAACCAGGCGTCCAACTTCCTCAATGGCGGGCGGGTGCCCCGCCGGCTGGGCAATGAGCATCCCAACATGGTGCCGTACCAGGATTTCACTACCGCCGACGGGACGGTACTGGTCGCACTGGGCAACGATCGTCAGTTTCGCGACTTCTGTGCGCTGCTGGGTCGTGAGGATCTCGCACGCGATGCGCGCTTCGCCGACACCGCGGGTCGCAGCGTCAACCGTGCCCCGCTGCAGCGCGAGCTGAGAGCCGAGCTCGCCAAGTGGCAGTCCGGAGACCTCCTCTCGCGCATGGAGGCCGCGAAGCTACCCGGCGGCCGCGTCAACGAGATCCCCGAGATCCTGGCAGATCCGCACATCGACGCGCGCGGGCTCATTCGAACCTTGCATAGGGATGATGGCACGACGGTGCGGGTTCTCGGGTTTCCCGGGAAATTCTCCACCACACCAGCGAGCTATCGCCAGCCCCCTCCCCGCCTGGGTCAGCACACGGTGGAGGTCCTTCGCGATGTCGCCGGCCTCGGCGTGGAGGAAATCGAGAACCTGGCGAATCGAGGCATCGTGGGCACCGATGGCTAGTTCAAGCGCACCGGCTTTCACGCTACAGGAGAGCTGCTTACTGCGAGCTCTGGCTTTGCTCGGCACCTCGCTGCGCGATCGCCATTATCATGATCAAATCAGCTTGCTGTAGTCGTACAGGTCTTTGCAGATGTAGCCCTGCCGGGACAGTGCCGCGCGGTGTTTGTCACTGAACTCAGGCGCGAACAACACTTTCTCGTGTTGCCAGCCTTGTAGCTCGCGGTGCTCCCGGGGATACAAGAACGCTTCGATATGCTTTTCAAACTTCGCGATGGCGGTCTCGTTATGCGACGATGCCGCCCGCTTGCACGATCCGAACCGGATGCGCTTATCCGGCTCGTCGAGTGCAACGAGATCGATCTCGATGCTATTCGTAGCATCGCGCGGCCGGTTCCAGTAACCGAGCCGCAATTGCGACAGCTCGAAATCGCCTTTGCCCTTGCGAGACATCTCGGTGTGGAGGCATCGGATGAGCTTTTCGAACGCAAACCCCTCTAGCGTCTCGAGTCTGCGCAAAGCAGGAGCGAGCGCCTTCTCGACGGGTTTCAACCGGGCCGCTTCACGGGCCGGTTTGGCGACCGCGAGCCAAGCCTTCAGGAAGTTGTCAGTGATGTAGTAGCGGGCATTGCGACTTTTGCTGTCGGAAAATACCGGCTGGAGCTTGTCGACCATCCCGTATCCGTTGACCAGGCGGGTGATGTGCGTACCCAGCGGTGTGCGATCGTGAGGGTCGTTGAGCGCGCTGACCAATTCTGCGTGGTTGCAACCGGGGTGGTCGGCCAGGTAATGGAGTATGGAGACCGCCCGGCCGCGGAGTTCCCGCAAGAACCAGGTGTCCGCTTCCTCAGAAAGCGGACTGGAGCCACGCAAGAACATCCGGATTAGCAGCTCGCCGGCGAGGTCCTGAGCGGGAACCTCGAAGAGACGCTGTTCGAATGCATCGTGATAGAACTTCGGTACACCCTCGAAGAATGTCCACAACGTGAGCCATTGTGTCGGTGTCCGCACGTCCTGGCTGCGAAAGACGCCCATGAGATCCTGGAAATCCCAGTGATCCAATTTCAGTTGAGCGGTAATGCGACCGTACAATGGCGCGGCCTTGTCCTCCAGTAAAGCGCTCATTTCCGAGTGCAACGATCCGAGAACAAACAACCCGCCGCGGTTCAGGCCGGCGCTTCGCAGTTTATCGACTTCGGCTTGCAGAAACGAATTAAAGGGACTCAGCGCCGCGCGCGTGAAGTACTGGAATTCATCAAGTACGACGACCATTCCCGCACGACATAGCTCACCGATCGCGGCGGCCATAGTTGGGAAGTCGATTACTGTGTCGGCGAGCCCTTTGACGTCTTCGCGGTCAGCCTCGCTGAGACTGCGTCGAAGGGTAGCTGCGACGTCCCGCTCGTCGGAATCGGGAATTTGCATGTAGATGAGCTGCGAGCTCAAGGCGTCGCTCGAGCGTGCGAGATGGCCAAGGAGAGTGGTTTTCCCGATGCGGCGCCGTCCTTCGATCCGGCAGAAAAACCAGTGCCCAGCCTCGACGATACGTCGCAGTTCGGCCAGCGGCTCGGTCCGGCCGTAAAAGCTCCAGTTCGGCATAAATCCCCTAAGATACTTTTTTGTATGTTACAGGGATTTTGAACGTAAGGCTATGATTCTTTGCGTCTTTTCCGTGGCTGACATGTCGATTGGTGACGGTTCCCGCACGAATTGGGGCTGCAGCCGGCAGCCGACCGGCGCACTGATCAGGCAGGGTGTATCGCGCCGCGTTGGCGGCTCGCCAGGAAAATCACGGCGACCATCCCGCAGCTCGTGGCGACCGCGGCCATCGTCGCAACGAAACCGCCGGTGATGTCGCGCAGAACCCCTGCCCCCAACGGCAGCAGGAAGTTGATCGGGACGGCAAACGGACCATAGAGCCCCAAGACGCTGGCTGCCTGTGCCGGCCCGAAAGTTTGCGTCATTGCCATAGCGACGCACGGATAGATCCCAGACCCGCACACACCGGCAACCAAGGTCGCCGCGACCATAGGTCCGAGTGTCCACGAGCACAACAGCGTGAGGTAGCTTCCGGCAAAACCCAACACAGTGATGCCAAGCGTGCGCATGCCCCCGAGGCGGTCACATACTCCGCCCACCAGCCAGGAGCCCAGCACGCTCGCCGCTCCCATCGCGGAAACGAGTAGTCCCGCGTGAGCTCTCTCAATTCCCCGCTCGATGGCAATAGCGGCAATCTGCGAGATTCCGATGGTGCCGGCGGCGCTCGCGACACCACCGCCTAGTACGATCATCCAGAAGCGGGGTTGCCTCAGGACATCGCGGGCGGACAGGTCAAGTGATGCTCCCGAGGTCACGTTTGCCGGGGGTAAGGTCAAACCTGCAGGGGTAGCCGGCGGGCCGTCGGACACACCCGCAAGAACCGGTAGCAACATCAGGTGGAACGCCGCTAAAGAGAGAAAGAACGGTGACAGCCCGAGCGAGTGGATCAGCGCGATCCCCAGAAGGGGAACCAGGGCGACAAACAACGGCGTGTTGGCGATCCCGACAGCCAGGCCCCGGTGGGTAGGGAACCAGGCACTCGCGAGCATGCTGGCGGAGAAGGGGCCAAACATCGCCACGCCAGGACCAATCAACAAGCCGAACGCGACAAGCATCGTGGCAATGTTCGCAGCCATGGCCAACAGGAGATAACCCAAGCCGGAGAGCATCGCGCCCACTATCAGAGTCATCCGCAGGCCCAGACTCTTGAGCATGCTCGCAACCCAGGGGGCCGACAGACTCATTGTCAACATGACCAGCGCGAGACCCGAAAAGACCGCGCCGCGGGAGGCACCGAATCTCTCCTGAATCGGTACGGCCGCGATGCCAAAGCCGCCAAAAGCTGCACCAATGGCGACGTTTTGCGAGAGAAATGCCCGAATCAACATGCCGGCAGCTCTACCGGATACGCTCACCGTGCATCCCTCACTGCGTATGATCGAGTACGGCACGCGTAACTTGGCCCGCCTTGAGCGCTGTAATGGCCGCCTCGATCTCCCCCAGAGGCCATATTCGTGTCACTTGCGACGCGAGATCGATCACGCCTTGCTGCGCGAGCCCGATGAGTGTCGGAAAATCCTCAAACGGATTGGTCGCGGCATTGAGCGCGGCCACCACCTTGCGCCCGAACGTAAAGTCAAACACGTCAAAGCGGGCCTCAGTACCCGGGCGCGGCATACCGATAAGAACACAGGTGCCACCCCGCTTGGGGGCGTCTATCGCTGCTTGCACCGCCAGTGGAGCGCCGCTGCATTCGATGACGACATCAAGCGCGTTGCCGGCGGCCTCGCGTAGACATCCAACAACACCCTGCACACTGGATTCCGGTGCGATCGCGATGAAGTGGTCGGCGCCGAATTGCCGCGCGGTCGCCGCCTTGCCCGCGAGGATGTCGACCGCAATGATTCGTGCGGCTCCCGCGATACGGGCGCCTTGAATGGCATTGACGCCGACACCACCGATGCCGATCACGGCCACATGGTCACCCGGAGCGACCTCACCCAGTCGTCGCGCGGCATTGTATCCGGTGGAGACTGCGCACCCGATCAGAGCCGCGCTGTTAGGGGGAAGCCCTTCCGTCTTGAAGAGTTGGGTGCCCTGCACCACGATCTGGCCGGCGAAAGAAGAGCAATTCGAGAAGGAGTAGACCGGTTGCCCACGCCAGGTGAAGGGCTGCCCGGGATTCATGCCGAAGGCGTCGTCGCAGTTTGTGAAACGGCCTTTGGCGCATTCGCGGCAATGAAGGCATGGTGTCTGAGAGCTCACCATCACGGCGTCGCCGACCCGGACGTTTGTCACACCCTCGCCTAATTCCTCCACGACACCGGCGGCTTCGTGGCCGAGGACGACCGGCGCTTTGATCATGCCGGGTAGCATCACGCTGAGGTCGGTGTGGCAGATTCCAGAGGCTAGGACGCGCAGCCGAGCTTCACCCGGGCCCGGCGCGCGCACGGTAAGGGCATCGGTGATCCGTAGAGCCTCGCCGTCCCACACTACGCCGCGCATATTACAACACCCCACTACGTCCGCGGGTCAACTCCCGCTACGCAACCGCTCGAGCTCCCGCGCCGTGAGTCCGAGGGTCGCCGCCTTCGCACTCTGCGTGAGTTGCTCAGGACGGCCCGCACCGATAATGGGAATCGTGAGGTGAGGTTGTGATGTGAGATACGCAAGCACCACCTCGTTCACCGATACTCCGCGCTCCGCCGCAATGGCGCTGACGGCTTTGGCACGACGGCGGTTGGTGTCGTTGAGATACATGGCCGCCAGGTGCTCGGGCAACTTCACTTCGCCGCCGGCGGCCAGTTTGGTGAAGAAGCCCCGACTCTGCCCCGCGTACGGAATGACGGGCAAGCCACCAGCATGCAACGCCGCGAAACCCTCGTCGTAATACGCTCCGTAACCCTGTTGGGTCGCGGCTTCCTTGTTGGGAACCGCCAGGCCCCAGAACGGCTGAATGGCCACGAAGCCTTCGTGACGGATCGTGCGGGCGTAGGCCTGGGCCTCGGTGATACGGGCCGGGGACCAGTTCGATGCGCCGAAATGACGGATGCGGCCCGCCTGTTGGTGTGCGATCAGCGCGTCGATGATCGCTGCTACCGGCTGGCTGGGGTCATCGGTGTGCAGCCACCAGAGGTCGATCCGGTCGATGCGCAGGTGATCGAGACTTTCGCTGATGTCGATTGCGATCGCTGTAGGATTCACACGCGGCGCCCAGCTCCCGGAGCGCATGTCCGCGAAAGCACCCTTGGTGGCGATGACCAGGCCCTCGCGCGAGTGGTTCGCGAGCCACGTGCCGATCGCCCGTTCACTGGCTCCCTTGGGCGCAGTCGGAACCCAGTCGCCATAGGAGCGCGCCGTATCGATAAAATTGCCCCCGAGCCTGATGAACGTATCGAGCAACTCGTTGGCCTGACCCTGATCGATCGCCGTGCCGAACATGTTGGTGCCGTAGCACAGTTTGCTGACGCTGAGGCCGGTCGGCCCGAGAGTGACCTTGGGAAGCATTACCTGTTTTCCTCGAATGGGGTTCGCTGTGGAAGGATCAGTCAGGGTGCGCGGGGATTGCTCGTGGGGATGCCAGTCTACGGCAATCGCGGGGCAGCATCCGCCTTCGCCCGCGTGCGGGACCGGGGCCGCCGCATGATACGCGCCATGCGGAAGTCATACTTGAAGCTCTCGACCGCGACGGACATTTCGACGCCGTGTACTCCCGGAAGCGGCAGGATTCGGGCACGAATCAGCTGGTTCACCTGCTCGACCGAGGTGAACAATCCGGTCGCCAGGACGCTGTAACGTCCCAGCAGCACGACCACCGCACCGATCTCCGGGACATTGCATAACTCTTCCGCCAGCCGCGGGACCTTGTCGCGATCGGCGTGGATACCGAGCATCACCAGGTTGGGCGAGCCAGCGAGGCGGAAGTCGGTCACCACGCTGAACTGGATCAGGCGCTCGTCCTGCAGGCGCTTGATCCGCGTGCGGATCGTTCCCTCCGTGACCCCCAGCTCGGCAGCAATCTGGCGGTTGGACACGCGTGCATCGTGGCCCAGCATCTCGATCATCTGGTGATCGAGGTCATCGAGATCAATGTCGCTCATGAGTTCCAAGGTAGCCCGCTCATGCACTCTGTCCCAACATCTGCACGACCTCTGCCAGGTGGCCCTCGGGGTCGGTGACAAACGCAACGCGCACGCCGTGCTCTGGGACGTCGTGAGGCTGTTGGAGCACCTTGCCTCCGGCGCCTTGTACGCGCCGGACGAGCGCAGCAAGATCGGCGGTGATGAACCCCAGAATCAACTCCCCGCGAGGCGGGGTCGGCCGGTTGAGGTATTTCAACATCACGAGGGACTCGGTGGACATCCGATCGCCGGGTCCCATGATGATCTCGCTGATCGGCTCGTCACCGATCCGGGCCTGCACCCGTTGCAGAGCATTCAGGCCATACACTTCGTGATAGAACGCGGCCATCTTTTCTACATCGTCCACAATCAATTTCGTAAATCCGAATGTCGCTTTGCGCGTTTCAGGCATCGAGAGATCTCCTTCCGATTGATCGCCACTGCCGCTTGCGCTGCGCTGCGCATAGCGCCTTCGATGTAGCCGATTTCCGCGCAGTCGCCGATCGCGCGGACCTTCAGACCGCACTCGCGGAGCTCGTTCGCGAGACTCGAGTCAGGGCGCGCCCCTCGCGCAATAATGACATGGTCCGCGGGTACCCTGTGGATCTGTCCCACCGAGTCAGTGAATGCTACGGACTTTCGCTCAATACTCACCTCGTGTACACCGGCGTGAAGGGCAACGGCGTGCTCACGCAATTCCGAGAGCAGACGCATCCGACGAACCGGTGTCAGACCTCTGCCGCATTTCGCGCCCTCCTCGATGACCGTGACGGCGCGGCCGCGCTCGGTCAGGAATTCCGCGAGCTCGAGCCCGACCAACTCACCCCCGATGATGGCGATGCGGGAACCGAGCGGCATCCAACGCCGCGTCGCGTTGCGCACGAACTCGAGATTGGCGTTGAGTCCGGTTGCGGCGCCCAAGCGCGTCAAAAGACGCGTCGTCACGCCCGTCTTGGACCTGAGTGAGTCGGAGCTTTCCCCGAGCAGGAGATGCCGGAGGTCCTCTCCGCTCAACACATGATCGAGCTCGACGCCCCGGATCGGGGGCGGCTCGCGAATCGCACCGGTCGCGACGACCACCTCATCAGGCTCGAGCGCTCGGATCCCATCGGGAGTACCCCGTGATCCAACACGCACGTCGACGTCGGAACTGGCGATCTGCCGACGCAACCACTCCAGGAGTTCCTCATTCGGCGCGTAGGCGAGTGAAGCGAGCCGGAGGGTGCCGCCGACGTCGGCGCCGCTTTCGAGCAGGATCACGCGGTGGCCGTAGCAGTCCAGCCGGCGAGCGACCTCCAGGCCCGCGGGGCCACCTCCCACCACAACGATTGGACGGCCCGCGCGGGGCAACCGCAGAGTCTGCGGGGAGCCGAGTGAGACCTCATAGCCGGTCTCGGGCCGCACCGCACAGCGCACCTGCTGGCGCACGTAAGCGGCGCTGACACAGGTATAGCAGTAGATACAGGGTCGAATGTCTTCGGTACGGCCTGCCGCAAGTTTGTTCGGTAGCAACGGATCGGCGAGCAGCTTGCGTCCCAACGCCAGGAAGTCAAACGCCCCTTCCGTCATCCGCACATCGGCCCGGTCGAGCTCGACCCGGCCGGCGGCAATGATCGGTACACGTACGCGCGCCTTGATCGCTGCGGCGGCCGGGATGTTGCATTCCGGATCATGTGGGATATTCGATCCGGAGTGGAGTTTCCCCTGACCTGTATCGTGATAAGCGCTGACCGCCAGCGCATCCACCCCTGCTTCCTCGAGAAGGACCGCCAGACGTTGCGCGTCCTCGAGCTTGATACCGGGATCTTTACCCACCTCGCGGGAGTCGAGCTTGCACCACATGGGAAAGTCCGGCCCAACCGCCCTGCGTGTAGCGCGAACCACCTCGAGCATCAGGCGGGCCCGATTCTCGAGCGAGCCGCCGTACTCGTCGCTGCGTTTGTTGGTTGCCGGCGAGAAGAATGAGGACAACAGATAGCCGTGGCCCCCGTGAATCTCGACACCATCAAATCCCGCCGCCCGGGCACGCTCGGCAGCCTGTGCAAATTGTTGGATGGCCTGTTGAATATCGGTGTGTGTCAGGACCTTGACCGAAGGTACGGCGGCGCCGGCGAACGCCGCTAGCTCTTCCGGCAGAAACGCATCGAGAAAATCACCTTTGAATGCCCCGGGCAAGGACGGCGCCCACAACGGATGGCCGGCCTGCGCAGCATGAACCGCAACCAGCCCACCGTGATGAAGTTGCGCTGCGATTTTCGCGCCGTGCGCATGCACGGCGCCCGTAAGCCGCTCGAGCCCCGGGATGAAGCGCTCTTCCGAAATGCCGCATTGATTGGGCATGACCGCCCCGACCGGCCAGGCCACGCCGGTCACACCGGTGACGATCAGGCCGACACCCCCTCTTGCCTGGGCCTCGTGATAGGCAATGAGGCGCTCGCCACACGTGCCATCCTCTTCGGCAAGACTGACTCCCATGGCCGCCACGATCATGCGGTTGCGCAGCTCGAGCTTGCCGATACGCCCGGGCGCGAGCAAAGGTCTTGGCAATGAGGGCGGCATCGGTGGGGGGATCGCTCGGGTGGCTGGATTTCGCGGCGTCTTGGATAACGATTGCGTAGAGCGCGTCTGTGTTACATGGCGAGGATGGCATCGCGCAACACGCCAACCAACGCCGCTTGCCGTGTAACCCCGGTCTTCGCAAAAATGGCTTTCAAACGGGATTTGCAGGTATTGCGACGGATTCCGAGCCGCTTGCCCGCCTCATCCATGCTGAGGCCGGCGGCTAACAGCCGCGCAAAGTGAACTTCGGCGGTGGTAAAGGCAAACAACGCCCGCAACACGTCCGCCGAGGACTCGACCGCGCAGCGCCCGTCACGAATGAACACCGCGACAGCGGGACGGTGTTGCGCTTCTACGCGTTGTGAGGGCGGGATGCTCTTTATCAGAATCCGCAAACACTCGCTCCGCGACGGATTCTCGATGGTAAGCCCGTTGATGGAAGGCGCGTCTGACGATGCTGCGAGTGCCTCCTCGATGGCCCGGCGCAGCCGCGAGGCGTTGTCCGTCTGGCGCGCGAAAAGACCCGTCGCGCTGATGTAGATACCCTGCTGTTGCGCCAGGATCACGCGCGCAGCGGTGCTGATGGTGAGTGGAGCTCCGCTCTCATCGAGGATGACAGTACCGACACCCAGGCGTTCGAGGCCGCCGGCATACAGAGTCCGCTCCACGTCCGCCACATAGAGCCGCGCGTGTAATTCAACCGCGCGCCTGAAATGGGGCACCAACATCTCGCAGAAATGCCGCTCCGCGGCGGAGAACGGTCCGCGGCTCTTGGGTCGACACATTCGCAAACGACACGGCTGTGGGCAAGGCTCGGGGTGAAAGTCGGCGCCCATCTCATAATAGATGTCATGAACCGCGAGATACTCCCTGAAGAACTCACTCGCGTGCCAGTGCTCGGCCCCGAGCATCTCCTCCGGTGTCGTGATCCGATCGGGCGGCAGATCGGTAAACGGATCCGACGAGTAGCGTTCGAACTGGGTGTAGTCGGCTGAGGATACGGTGACTTGCTGATGGTGGGCCTCGATGATGAGGGAAGGCTGCAGGCGGGAGGCCGGACGCAAGACGAGCACGGCCCAACTCGTATGCAGATTGCGCGTCAGCCATTGCAGAGCACTCGCCCAGGGGACGGGCTCAAAGGGACCTTCGTAGATCGAGCCAATCAGACTCGATAGCTCCTCGCTGTCAAGCGGCCGCATTGTCTATCCCCTCGCGCTCAGGTCGGCGACCCCAGCCAGTGTTTGCATTACCACCGCCGCGACTGCCGGCGGTTGTAGCGGTTGAACTCCGCGACCGCTCGAGGTCGGCCTGCTGGGGCTCCACACCGCTACGAGAGTAAGCCCTGTAAGTGGCTCATTGCAAGATCTTTGCGTTGCCATTACTGTCTGAATGTACGCAAATCGCAATCGACGTGGCGGTGCGGCCCGTCGGCGTGAAGGGATAGACACATTCCATACGCGCATACCGCACGAAGCGCACCAACGGGAGCTCACCATGCCGACTTCGGTTCCTGACCTCGGCCTGTCAGGCAAAATTGTCATCGTGACAGGCGGCACGCGCGGCCTCGGCCGCGTCATTGCCGAGACGTTGCTGGCGGCAGGTTGCGAGGTGGCGATCTGTGGCAGAAATGAGCCCACGACGCTGCCGCGAGCGGGGGACCGCAGCTCCAGTTTTCACCGCTGCGATGTTCGCGATCCGCAGCAGGCGTCCGGTTTCGTCGACGCTGTTGCTCGCCAGTACGGTCGCCTCGACATTCTCGTCAACAACGCCGGAGGCTCGCCCCAGGCGGAGGCTGCCACCGCATCACCCCGATTCTCGGAAGCGATCGTCGCGCTCAATCTCCTCGCCCCGGTGCATCTTTCGCAGGCGGCCTTCCGCTGGATGACAGCCCAGGAAGCGGGTGGATGCATCATCAACATCGCCAGCATCGCGGGTACGCGACCCTCGCCGGGTACGGCCGCTTATGGCGCCGCGAAAGCCGGTTTGCTGAGCCTGACACAGAGTCTGGCGCAGGAGTGGGGTCCCAAAGTGCGAGTCAACGCCGTGGTCGTTGGCCTGGTTCACACCGAGCTTGCCGAAGCAACCTACGGCTCGGCGGGCTCGCAGGCAGCCATTGCCGCGACCCTGCCGTTGAAAAGGCTGGGCAACGGTCAGGACGTCGCGGCCGCCGTGTGCTACCTGGCCTCGCCGTTGGCGGCTTATGTCAGCGGTGCGCGGTTGGCCGTCGATGGTGGCGGGGAGCGTCCTTTGTTCCTCGAGCTACTCGCCAGGAGCCCTGTAGCCCGCCCGTTGCTCCAAGATTCTACGCCTTATATGGATTTCTGACTCACTTAATATTGATTTGCGTATTGATTCGCCCTAGCATCACCGCATACTGCAGACCGGCGCCGCACCGGCGACGGCTGCGCCCGCCAGGGAAGCGCCTTGGACCTTGTACGGGCAGGGACGCGTGTTGTGGCGGCGACGTGAGGGGGTGGGAATGTTGACCAAGCTCGACAAGCGCCTGTCGATCGATGCGATCGTCGGCCGTCTTTCCGATGGAATGACCATCGGCATCGGCGGGTGGGCCACGCGGCGCAAACCCATGGCGTTGGTCCGCGCGATTCTGCGCTCCAACCTCAAGGACCTCACTGTGGTGTCGTACGGCGGGCCGGACGTCGGGATGCTCGCAGCCGCGGGCAGGATCCGCAAGCTCGTCTTCGCTTTCGTCTCGCTGGATCATTACCCGCTGGAGCCCCACTTCCGTGCGGCTAGACAGGCCGGGCTACCCGTGTTGGAGCTCGATGAGGGGATGCTCCATTGGGGGTTACGCGCGGCTGCCATGAGGCTGCCCTTTCTCCCGACGCGGATCGGAATCGGGACCGATATCATCAAACAGCCCGACTTTCGGATGGTGACCAGTCCCTACGAGGATGGCGAGGAGTTGGTCGCCATGCCCGCCATCAAGCTGGACGTCGCCCTGTTGCACGTGCACCGCTCCGACGAGCGCGGCAATGTGCTGACGTTGAGCCCGGATCCGTTCTTCGACGAGCTCCTGGCGCGCGCAGCCGGCCAGGTGTTCGTGACCGCCGAGAAACTCGTATCAACCGCGGAGCTCGATTTGCCGCGGCAGGCGCGCTACAACCTGATAGAGCGCACGATGATCACAGGCGTCGCCGAGGCTCCCTTCGGCGCGCATCCCACCAGCGCGGCTCCTGACTACCAGCTCGATCTCGCTCACCTGAAGACCTATGTCGACAGCGCCGCCACACCCGAAGCCTGGGCAGCCTACCGCAAGCAGTTCATCGAGGCTGCACCCGAGAGTTACCTGGCGGCGGTGGGCGGAGCCGGGAAGATCGCCGCGGCTCCCGTGCCGGTCTACTGACGGAGGCGCTCCATGACTGAGTTGCATTATTCGCTCGCAGAGTTGGTGATCGCCGCTGCCGCGGAGGCCTGGAGTCACGACGGCGAGATCATGGCGACGGGAATCGGGCCGCTCCCCAGGCTGGCTGCGAGCCTCGCCAAAGAGCTTTTCAATCCCGCCCTGCAGACCACCGATGGCGAGGCCTGGTACACCTCCAGTCCCGTACCACCCGGGCCGCGCCAGGGCGAGCCCCCGCAGATTGAAGGGCTTGCCAACTATGACCGCGTGTTCTCCACTCTATGGAGCGGTAAGCGGCACGCCATGGTGGCGCCCGTACAGATCGATCGCTTCGGTCAGACCAATATCAGCGTGATCGGCGCGCACGCCAAACCGAAGGCGGCCATGCTGGGGGCGCGCGGCTTCCCGGGCAACTCGGTGCATCACCCGAACAGCTTCTTCTTTGCCGCCCACAACACCCGGGCATTCGTGCCGGGCGAGGTGGATTTTGTTTGCAGCGCCGGTTATAACCCGCAACGCTATCGCAACGGGACTCCACCGGCCGGACTGGATCTGCGCCTGATCGTGACCGACCTGGCCGTGTTGGATTTTGGTGGGCCGCAGCACGCGATTCGAGTCCGCTCGTTGCATCCGGCCGTGACGTTCGAGCAGGTACAGGACAACACCGGTTTTCCCTTGTCACAGCCCGAGCACATCCCGGTAACGCGTGCGCCGACTGCGCAGCAGCTCGAGGTCATCGGTCGGCTCGATCCCAACCAGCTCAGAAAGACGGTATTCAAGGGCGACCCCGCCGGCGACCGCCGGGCGGCCTAAGGGGGCCATGAGCGACCGGGTCATCTTCCTCGAGAGGTGTATCCGGGTAGGTACCGTTCTCACCAGGAGCTTTTTTCATGTCTCAGGACCGTGAGGTCTTTCAGGGTGGCGTGGCCGTGATTACGGGCGCCGGGGCCGGGATTGGCGCGGGGCTGGCGCGGCGCGCCAGTGCGCTCGGTATGAAGGTCGTGTTGGCCGACGTCGCAAAAGACCGGATCGACGCGCTCGGTGCCGAGCTCCGTGGACTCGGCGGGGAAGCTCTGCCAGTGGCCGTCGACGTGTCCCACCCGGAGGAGGTCTATCGGCTGGCGGAGACGGTCCACGCCACGTGGGGCGATGTCCGCTTGCTCATCAACAATGCCGGGATCGAGACCACCGGGCACATCTGGGAAATTCCGCTGGCGCGTTGGGAAAAAACGCTCGACATCAACATTCACGGTGTAGTGCATGGTGTGCGCGCTTTCCTGCCGCGCATGCTGGAGAGCGGCAAAGTTGCGTATATCGGTAATGTCGCCTCTGTGGGCGGCTTCGGGCAGATGCCCTTGCAGACCGCCTACATCATGAGCAAACACGCCGTGCAATCCTTCACTGAATGCCTCGCCCTGGAGGTTGACCTGGCCGGCAAGCCGATTCACATCTCGTCGATCATTCCGGGCATGGTCAAGACGCGGATCTTCGAGCCCACTGCCGCCAACGAAGGCGAGAACGCCGCGGCGGTGCATCACCGCAAAGTCATGCGCGAGATGATGGCTGCGTATGGGATGGACATTGAGCCGGCCTGTCGCACGATCCTCGAGCAACTTGCGAGCGGTGCCTTCTGGGTCTCGACACACCCGGACATGACTGACCAGATCGTGGCCCACCGGATTGAGTTCCTCAGCCGGCGCGACAAGCCATGGCTGGCCGAGGGCGCGCGTGCGATTCTGGAAGTCAAATGACCCGGGCTGGCCTGCGGGCACGTTGCGGTGGCTGACGTCAGTTGAGCAAGGCAAAGCATGACCCTACCGACTTGGGACCAAGAGACCGATCTCCTCATCGTCGGCTCAGGCGCCGGGGGCCTGCTCGCGGCCGTGGTCGGCGCGAGCCGCGGCGCGAAGGCGCTGGTCATCGAGAAGACCTCGGAATACGGCGGCACGTCCGCGACCTCGGGCGGGGGAATCTGGATACCGGGCAGCCATCTCGCCGCGGCGGCAGGGCACCCGGACTCCCCTGAAGAGGCCTTTCAATATATCCGGGCACTGAGCGCGCAGAACGTGCCGGACGAGAACATCCGCGCCTATGTGCACCGCGCGCCGGAAATGTTGCGTTGGGTGGTCGAGAACACGCCGGTTCGCTACCAGTCTCTGCCCTATCCCGACTACCACGCGGAGCTTCCGGGCGGACGAGTCGGCTACCGGACGCACCTGCCGTTGGAGATGGACGGGCGATTGTTGGGAGATGACGTCCTGACCCTGCGCGCCGCCTCCCCCGCGGCATCCCTATTCAACCGGATCAACTGGAGATTCAGCGAAACCTACCAGCTGATGTTCCGGATGAAGGGATGGCAGCTCACGCTGCTCAAGATGCTCACCCGCTACTACCTCGATGTGGGTCAGCGCTTGCGCTCGCGTAAGGATCGCTTTCTGAGCCTGGGCACAGCGCTGGTGGGTGGCTTGCGAGTTGCGTTGAATCAGTCAGGCACCGAGTTGTGGCTGAACAGCCCTTTGATGGAGTTGGTCCGTGAGGGTCCCCGTGTGGTGGGCGCGGTCGTACGCCACGAGGGCAAGTCGCTGCGTATCCGGACCCGGGCGATCATCCTGGCCACGGGCGGCTTCGACCGGAACCCCGAAATGCGGCAGAAACATGTCCCGCACCTGCCGGATCCCTCGCGCAGCGGCGGGCAAGAGGGCAACACCGGGGACGGAATCATGGCCGCCCTGGCGGTCGGTGCGGCGACGATGAACATGCGGCATACGTGGTCCGCGCCGGTGCTGTCGATTCCCGGTGAGTATCGCGGCCGCCTGTCGACGACGGAGCGGGCGTTGCCGGGCTGCATCATCGTGAATCAAGCCGGGCGGCGCTACATGAACGAGGCCGCGTCCTACCATATCGCGGGCCAGGCCATGGTGGCGGCCGACCGCCCGGAGGCGCGCACGAATCCGTCATGGATGGTGTTTGATGCGCGGTACCGTCGCAAGTACCCGCTCGGGCCGGTGCTGCCGCTGGTTCCCGATTGGTTGTTGCCCCGGCCAGTCCGTTCGATTCTGTACAAAGCGCCGGATATTGCATCGCTGGCGCGCCGGCTCTCGCTCCCTGCCGACGTGCTGCAGGCAACTGTTCTTCGCTTCAACGAAGGCGCCCGGTTGGGTCGAGATGAGGAGTTCGCACGCGGTGCTGCAGCCTATGACCGACTCTATGGCGATCCGAGTGTCACGCCCAATCCGACCCTCGGGCCCATCGAGCATCCGCCCTTCTATGCCTTCCCGATCTACGCCGGCGACATCGGCACCTGTGGCGGTATGGTCACCGACGAGCACGCTCGAGTTCTGGATGCCAATGGGCACTGGGTCGAGGGGCTCTATGCGGTCGGGAACAACGCCGCTTCTGTCATGGGAGGCAGCTATCCGGGTGCAGGCTCGACCCTCGGACCCTCCATGACGTTTGCCTATGTTGCCGCGCTCGATGCCACCGGGTCGACGGCAGCCTGAGCACTTGGGTCAGCAGCTACGATCGCCGCGCACATTGCGAAAAGTAGCCCCTTGCTGCGCCTGGTCATCTGTCGAGTTAATGGGACAATCGACTAACTTCGATAGAGGTCGATGCGGTCGGCAAATCAGGCGTCGACACTTCCACCGTACTCGTACCGGTATTTTTACCTGCTCGAATTACAGCCACCGCGCGGCCGTGATATGTGGAGCGCTGGCCACTCTGAAAGCTCTCCAGAGCCACCGGATTTCCATTTCCCACGCCGGCCAGTATTGCAGCGCCGTTCACTTTAAAGGTGAGCAATTTATCCTCCTTTTCTCGCGTTACGCGCACCCCTTTCGCATC
>Ga0268266_10003020_pt1 | contig 17288 bp, 12 predicted proteins | sample KBSS13metaG_FD_190356 | JGI IMG/M metagenome (GOLD analysis project Ga0268266, IMG submission 190356) | Switchgrass rhizosphere microbial communities from Kellogg Biological Station, Michigan, USA - KBS S1-3 metaG (SPAdes) (version 2) | ecosystem: Host-associated > Plants > Roots > Rhizosphere...
TGGAACAATCGCGACTGGCGCACCGGCGAAGTCAAGTTCGACATGATCTTCGGCGAAAGCGCCGAACAGAAGTTTGGTGCGCCCTATCTGCTGGCGCATCGCGGTGATTTGCACGCGGCGCTGGCGAGTGCTGTTCCGGATGAATGCGTCAGGCTCAATCATAGACTGGTCGGCCTTGACGAGGCCGGTGAGGGCGTCCGGCTTTCCTTTGCCAATGGCGCAACCGCAACTGCGGACGCCGTGATCGGCGCCGACGGCATCCATTCGCTCGTGAGGGACATTCTGTTCGGCACCTCACCGGTCAGCTTTACTGGGCGCATCGCTTACCGCACCACCTATCCCGCCGCGTTGCTCGGTGGTGAAAAGATCGACGATTGCACCAAATGGTGGGGCGAGGACCGCCACATCGTGATCTATTACGTCAAGCCGGACCGCAGCGAGATTTACCTCGTCACCAGCCAGCCGGAACCGGATTTCCGCATCGAGTCCTGGTCGGCGAAGGGCGACGTCCGGGAATTGCGCAAGGCCTTTGCGGGCTTCGATCGCCAGGTCGAGCAGGTGCTGGCCGCGTGCCCCGACGTGCACAAATGGGCAATCGTCGATCGTAACTCGCTGGAGCGCTGGACGGACCGCAACATCACGCTGCTTGGCGACGCCTGCCATCCGATGACGCCCTATATGGCGCAAGGCGCTGCAATGGCGATCGAGGACGCGGCGGTGTTGTCGCGTTGTCTCGACGGCGTAGAGCGCGACGGTATTGCGAACGCGTTTTGCCGCTTTGAGGCGACCCGCAAGACGCGGACCGAGCGCATCCAGCAGACCTCGCGCGCCAATACTTGGCTCAGCGGCAAGACCGACGCCGACTGGGTGTATGGCTACGACGCCTGGACCGTGCCGCTGGCGGCGTAGGTTCTCTCAAGCCTGAACGCGCAACAACTCGCTGATGATCCGCGGCTTCATCCAGCCGACGTTGTCCACGATCTCCCGGCGAATGGCGTCCTGCTCTGCCTCGAATTGCTCCCGGGTCATGCCCTGGCCGCCCGTTGCCGTGATTCCGTATGCCTCCAACGCGGCTTCATAGCGCCGCTTCCATTCGATCACGCGCTCGGTCATGACTTGCGTAACCGCAGGCACCGTGCCCGGATGGCCCGCCAGGTCGCAGGCCTCCTTAGTGCGTTCATCCGCCGCCAGCATCAGTACGTTCCATTCATCGTACCCTACTAGCTTTAACTGGGCGTACAGAAATGCACCATGTTCGCCGTCCCAGATCGTGTGGTCGATGACCAGGAAGGGCAGGGCACGGCAATAGCCATGGCGCGCCGTCATTTCACTGTTGAAGGTTTCGGTGCGCTCATCCAGCCGCTTTTTGGCTGCGGCGAAAAGCGCAATATAGTCTTCCGCCGTCGGCAGGATGTTGCGGGCGTCATCCGGCGCAAAGCCGACTTCCCGCAGCAATGCGCCGACCTTCGGATCGTCCCAGAGCTCGCTGGGGAAAACGCGCGTCACGCCATCTGCGTCCGGCGTCGGACGCATGGTTTCCTTGAACTCGGTAAAGCTTTGCGGCTTCCTGCGCCCGAATATCGCCACGGTGCCTCGCGCCAAAATCGATCGCGGCAACTCTATGAGCAAGCCCATTAAATTGCATTAATATGAAACTGAAATCACGATCGAATTCGTCAATCTCCGGGTAGTCAAGATGATTGCCTGCTGATGCGGCACCGCGGCCGACCGGCGCTGCAGCCGACTAGCCTCCGTCCAAGACGGCCAACCGCTCCGCCTCTGCAATGTCATCCATGGTGTTGGCATTGAAGAACGGGTCGAGCGGCGTGGTTGGCCACGCGACCGTGGCGAGCCTGAATCGCGCAGTCCAGCGATCGATTTTCCTGATGTCCTCGACCACGAGGGCGTGACGGAGCTGTTCGCGCAATCGCACGCTCCATAGTCCGATAACGGGATGCGACTGGCCGTCGGAAGCGGCAACGGCGAGTTCGGCATCCTCCGCTTGGAGCGCGTCGTGCAGCCGCGACACCAGGTCACGCGGAAGGAACGGGCAGTCACCCGCGGCGCTCAATACAAACGCCACATCAGGCCGATTGGCCGCGGCCCAATCAAGTGCGGCGAGGATACCCGCGAGCGGGCCCGGAAAGTCAGCGACGCCGTCCGCGATCACCGGCAGCCCGAACGACGCAAAGCGCGCCGGATCGCCATTGGCGTTCAGAACGAGGCCGTCGCATTGCGGCTTCAGCCGCGCGATCACGCGGTCGAGAATGGTGCGGTCGGCGATCGTGCGCATCGGCTTGTCGCCGCCGCCCATTCTGCGCGCCAATCCGCCGGCAAGCAGCACGCCGGGAATGTCAGTCATCGCTTTCGCCCTTGCGCTTGTGCCGCGCGGACTCGTCCTCGACATAGTCGAGGTTCTGGTCAAACACGATCCGCTCCTGTCCAGACAGCGCGATGAAGCGCTTGCCGCGCGCGCGCCCGACCAGCGTCAGCCCGACCTGCCGCGCCAGTTCGACGCCCCATGCGGTGAAGCCCGAGCGCGAGACCAGAATTGGAATTCCCATCCGCACCGTCTTGATCACCATCTCGGAGGTGAGACGACCGGTGGTGTAGAGGATCTTGTCGGCGGGATCGACGCCGTGGCGGTAGATCCAGCCTGCGATCTTGTCGACGGCATTATGGCGGCCGACATCCTCGGTGTAGCAGACCGGCCTGCCTTCCTTGCATAGCACGCAGCCATGAATCGCACCGGCTTCCAGATAGAGCGAGGGCATGGTGTTGATCGCGTGCGTCATCTGGTAGAGCCAGGACGTGCGCAATTCCGCCTTCGGCAGCGCGACGCTTTCAACCGCCTCGAGCAGGTCGCCGAACGCGGTGCCTTGCGCGCAGCCCGAGGTCTGCGTGCGCTTCTTCAGTTTCGCCTCGAAATTGGTGTGATGTTCGGTACGCACCACCACCACCTGGAGGTCGTCGTGATATTCGACCTCGGTAACGACGTCGTCGTATTTCAGCATGTTCTGGTTCAGGAGATAGCCGAGCGCCAGATATTCCGGATAGTCGCCGATCGTCATCATGGTGACGATCTCCTGCGCGTTCAGATACAGCGTCAGCGGCCGTTCCACCGGCACCCGGATTTCGACAGCGGCGCCGGTCTGGTCGGTCCCGGCGACGCGCTCGGTCAGCCGCGGATCCTCGGGATTCGGCACGATCAGGGGGGCAGGGGCTTTGTCGATTTTCATCATATCCGGGAGGTTAGCATGACTTTGGCTTTGGGCTGATATAAGCACCAAGGTTAACAAGTCACGGTTTGCCCGTCATGCCCGAGACAAGCCCGGGATGACGGCGATACTAGCGCCGCCGCCGGAGTATGTAATGAAAGTGATAGGCCTCGCGGGATGGAGCGGCGCCGGCAAGACCACCTTGCTGACGCGGGCGATCCCGCAATTGCAGAAACAGGGCCTGCACGTGTCCGTCATCAAGCACGCCCATCATGCTTTCGATGTCGACGTGCCCGGCAAGGATTCCTGGAAGCATCGCGAGGCCGGCGCGGTCGAAGTGCTGGTGTCCTCCAGCCAGCGCTGGGCCCTGATGCACGAACTGCGCGGTGCCCGCGAGCCGCGGCTGCCGGAACTGCTGGCGAAGATGTCGCAGGTCGATCTCGTCGTGGTCGAGGGTTTCAAGCGCGAGCCGCACCGCAAGATCGAGGTTTTTCGCGCTGCGAATGAGAAGCCGCTGCTGTTCCCCGATGATCCCGGCATTGTCGGCATCGCGACCGATACAGCGGTTGAAACCACGCTGCCGACTGCCCATCTCGACGATATCGAGGCGGTGGCGGCGATGATGCTGAAATCGGCGATCTCGCTCGAAGACGTGCTGGCGAAATCCGAAGCTGAGGGCTGATCAGGCACATGGCGCAATTGTCCGACGATTGCTTTGCCTTCGGCGGGCCGATGATGTCGGTCGATGAGGCCGTCGGTCTCATCGCGACGCGCGTGACCCCGGTCGTGGACGTCGAGACGGTCATGCTCAATCGCGCCGATGGCCGCATTCTCGCGCACGATATTCCGGCGCCGCTGCCGCTGCCGCCTTTCACCAATTCCGCCGTCGACGGCTACGCCATTTCGAGCCGCGACCTGCCGCAGCAGCAAGAATCTGCGCTTCCGGTTATCGGCCGCGTTCAGGCCGGCAGCTCCGCATCTGCACCGCTCCGGGCGGGGCAGGCGACACGCATCTTTACCGGCGCGCCGATGCCCGACGGCGCCGACACCGTGTTCATGCAGGAAGACGTCCGCGTCGAAGGCGACAAGGTCGTGCTTCCCGCGGGCCTCAAGCCCGGCGCCAATGTTCGGCCCGCGGGCGAAGACATCCCATCAGGCTTTGCGGCGCTGAAGGCCGGCCAGCGGCTGCGGCCGCAGGATGTTGCGCTCGTCGCTGCCTTTGGCCTGACACAGATCGAGGTCGTCAGGCGTATTCGCGTCGCGGTGTTCTCCACCGGTGACGAACTGGCTTCGCCCGGCGAAGCCCGCGCCGCGGCGCAGTTGTTCGATTCCAACCGCTTCATGCTGATGGCGATGCTGGCCCGGCTCGGCTGCGAGGTCAGCGACCTCGGCATCCTCAGGGACGACCGTGCCGCGCTCGCACGCGCTCTGCAGGAGGTCGCCGGCACGCACGACCTGATCCTCACCACTGGCGGCGTTTCGACCGGCGAGGAGGATCACGTCAAGGCGAGCGTCGAAAGCGTCGGCAGGCTGGTGCTGTGGCGGATGGCGATCAAGCCCGGACGTCCGGTCGCGATGGGAATCATCGGCGGCACGCCGTTCATCGGATTGCCGGGCAATCCGGTCGCGAGCTTTGTCACCTTCGTTCACGTGGTGCGGCCGACCATTCTGGCGCTGTCGGGTGCGCGGCCGGAGCCGTTGCTGCCGCTGCCGGTTCGCGCCGCCTTCAGCTACAAGAAGAAGATTTCGCGCCGTGAGTATGTCCGCGTCAGCTTGCGCAAGGCGGCCGATGGCGCGCTCGAAGCGATGAAGTTTCCTCGCGAAGGTGCGGGCCTTCTATCCTCGCTGGCGGAGACCGACGGTCTGGTCGAGCTTGGCGAAGACGTCACGCAGGTCACGCCCGGCCAGATTATCGGATTCCTGTCCTATGCAAGCCTCATCAATTGATGTCCGTTGACGATGCGGGTCTCCTTCGCCATGGTCGGTGCATGACGACGACGAAACTAGATCTTGCCGGGCTGAAATGTCCGTTGCCAGCATTGAAAACGCGCAAGGCGCTGAAGACGCTGCCGCCCGGCGACAGGCTGGAAGTGCTATGCACCGATCCGCTGTCGGTGATCGATATCCCGAACCTCATTCGCGAAACCGGCGACAAGGTCGAGATCACCGAGCGCAGCCAGGACCGCATCGTGTTTTTGATTGAGAAAACAGATGGTTCCGCTGGGACTGCCGATGCCTGATCGGTATCGGTAGGGGGCAAAGTCTTTGCTCGTCAATTAGACGACCGAGCGATTGCCGGGTGCGAGGTTCGGTCCTACAACTTCCGGCATGAACTTCGCGACATCGAAGGCGAGCCAGGCGTCAGCTCCTGCCATGGGCAATGAACCCGCGACAAAACTCGGCAAATCGACGAGCGGCGCCGAGTTCGGTGCGCTGGCGCAGGCCTCGATCCTGATCGTCGATGACGAGCCCGGGATGCGCAATTTTCTTGTGCGTACGCTGGGGCCGCGCTGCAAGCATATCGAAGAGGCGGCTGATACGGACGAAGCCTCGCGCATGCTCGACAAGAGCCGGTTTGACGTCGTCATTCTCGATAACATCATGCCGGGCAAGAATGGCGTCGACTGGCTGGCGGAGCAGCGCGCGGTCGGTTTCTTTGCCGATGCGATCCTCATCACCGCCTATGCCGACCTCGACACAGCGATCCAGGCGCTGCGCGCCGGCGCGGTCGATTTCGTGCTGAAGCCGTTCCGTTCGAACCAGATATTGAACGCGGTGGCGCGCTGTCTCGACCGGGTGCGGCTGCAGCGCGAGAACTACGTGCTCCGCTATGCGCTGCGGGCTTCATCCGACCGCACATTCCTGCGCGATAACCTGATCGGAGCGTCGCCGGCGACCCGCAGCGTACGGGAAACCATCGCCCGCGTGGCCCGCCTGCCGACATCGATCCTGCTCACCGGCGAATCCGGTACCGGCAAGGAAGTCGCGGCGCGCTCGATTCATTCGCTGTCCGACCGGGCCGACAAGCCCTTCGTGCCGGTGAACTGCGCAGCGATTCCGCCCGAGATGATCGAGGCCGAACTGTTCGGGCACATCAAGGGAGCCTTCACCGGCGCGGACAGCAGCCGCGAGGGCCTGTTCCTCTATGCGCATGGCGGCACATTGTTTCTGGATGAAATCGGTGAGCTGCCGCTGCCGATGCAGAGCAAGCTGTTGCGTGTTCTGGAGGACCGCCGCGTCCGTCCCGTCGGCTCCGAGCGTGAAGTGCCGGTCGACCTACGCGTCATCTTTGCGACCAACGCCGATCTGCAAAAGGAAGTGGAGCAAGGACGCTTTCGGGCCGATCTCTACTACCGCCTGAACGTCATGCAGATTCACCTGCCGCTCCTGAAGGATCGCGGCGACGACGTGCAGGAACTCGCCAGCATCTTCATGAGCAAGCTTTCGGCGCAGCTCGGCATGCCGCCGGTCCCGATCGACGGCTCGGTTCGCGCCGCACTGGCAAGCTACGACTGGCCGGGTAATGTGCGGGAATTACGTAACCTGATCGAGCGCACACTGATCCTCGGTGCGTTCCCGGACGATTTCGCCGGCCCGCGAACCGATGGACAGGTCGCCACCGCCGACAGTCTGGCGGACCTGGAACGCCGGCACATTCTTTCTGTCCTGAAGGAGACCGGCGGCAATCGCGAGGAAGCGGCGCGGCGGCTCGAGATCTCGCGCAAGACCATCGATCGCAAACTTGCGTTATGGAATGGCTGATCGGGCAGCAGACAGCAAGGACGGACCGGTTCGCGGAGGATCCGTCCGCTTCCGGCTGCTCGCAATTGCATTGTTGCCCATGCTGGTCATCCTGCCGCTCCTGCTGGGCGTTGCCGTCTATCGCTGGAATGCGAGGTTCGACGCCACGCTGATCTCGAAGGTGAATGGCGATCTCACCATCGCTCATCAATATCTGGCTCGCATTCTCGAAAAGACCGGCGTTCAGATCCGGGGACTGAGCCTCTCGGCTCGCTTCCGCGATGTGGAAGAGCATGATCCGCTGTCTGCCGTGAGCGATCTCCTCGCGGCCTCGCGCAAGGAGATTGGTCTCGATTTTCTCTACTTGATGGACGCGAACGGAAAGATCCTCGCCTCGTCACCCGCGCTTGCTGAGCGGCCAAAGAGCGACTGGCCGATCATCGCTGCCGCATTGTCGGGGGAAGCGCCGTCTGCCGGCATCGACATTTTCACCAATGACGAGCTTGCGGCGATTTCACCGGCGCTTGCCCAACGCGCGCGTCTCGACCTGGTGCCGACGCCGAACGCGGTACCGACCGACCGCGGCGCGGAAACGCACGGCATGGTCGTGCATGCGGCGAGCCGGGCGACGACCCCCGGCGGAGCGCCGGCTGCGCTGGTCGGGGGCATCCTGCTCAACCAGAATCTGGAGTTCATCGATACGATCAACGATCTTGTGTACCGGGAGGCCAGCCTGCCAGAGGGCAGCCGGGGAACGGCAACGCTGTTTCTCGACGACGTGCGGATCAGCACCAATGTCAGATTGTTCGAGGGCCGGCGCGCGCTGGGAACGCGGGTGTCGGCGGCAGTCCGGTCGGCCGTGCTGGGGGAGGGACACACCTGGCTGGACAGCGCTTTCGTCGTCAACGACTGGTACATTTCTGCCTATGAACCGTTGGTCGATAGCTACGGCAAGCGGGTCGGCATGCTCTATGTCGGGTTCCTGCAGAAGCCGTTTAACGACGCGAAATTCGAAACGCTGCTGATCATCGCGCTCGCATTCATCGTGATCACGGCGGCGACCGTGCCGATCTTCCTGCGCTGGGCGCAGTCGATATTCATGCCGCTGGAGCGCGTCACGGCGACGATCGGCGAGGTGGAGAGCGGCAACCTGTCCGCCCGCACCAAATTGCCGGAGTCGACCGACGAGATCGGCCGTGTGGCGGTCCATCTCGATACCCTGCTCGACCAGATCCAGGAGCGCGATCGCCAACTGCGCGAATGGAACGAGGAATTGAACATCCGCGTGCGCGAGCGAACGAGAGATCTCGAACACGCCAATCTGAAGCTGGAAGCGACCACCAAGCAGCTCATCATGTCCGAGAAGCTTGCCGCGATCGGCGAGATTACCGCCGGCGTCGCCCATGAAATCAACAATCCGATCGCGGTGATGCAGGGCAATCTTGACGTCATCCGCAGCGTGATCGGCGCAGAAGTGGAAAAGGCCAAGGTCGAATTCCGCCTGGTCGACGAGCAGATCTATCGCATCAGCCAGATCGTCACCAAGCTCCTGCAGTTTGCGCGGCCGGAAGAATATGCCGGCTATGTCGAGCGGCATGCGCCTGGAAGCGTCGTGGCGGACTGTTTGCCGCTGGTGCAGCATCTCCTGAACAAGACCGAAATCAGGGTTGCACGGGAAGACCGCGCAAGCCGCCTTGTCCTGATGAACCGCACCGAACTGCAGCAGGTGCTGATCAATCTCATCGTCAATGCGATCCACGCGATGCCGGACGGCGGGACGCTTGCGTTGCGGACATTCGATGCCGAGCGGGACGGCAATCCCGGCATCGTCATCGAAGTGGCCGACACCGGAGTTGGCATGGGCGCGGACGTTGTGGAAAAAGTCTTCGATCCCTTCTTTACAACGAAACGCCAGGGCGGAACCGGTCTCGGTCTTTCGATAAGTCAGACGTTGATCAAGCGACAGCGCGGCCAGATCACTGCCGAAAGCGAAATCGGTCGCGGGAGTACATTCCGCGTCTGGCTTCCGGAGGTCGACTAAGTAACTAGTCGGACATTTTGTCCGACGAAGTCTGGACATTTTGTCTTCGGTTGCAGTGCGGTCGCTCGCAAGTCATTGATTTCTTGCATCGTGCGATTTGGCACACGGATTGCTCACCCCTCCTTAACAACTTGAAAGGGAGGAACGATGAGCTGGGTTGTCGGCGGCGCATAGCACACTGGCAAAATCTCACCTCAATTGGCTGGCAAGGCCGCGCGCAAATCAAAACATTCAGGGTGGTTGATATTTCCGAATGCGCGTGGCGATCCCCGTGCGTTCCGGAGGTGCATGGAACGGCGGATGGGGCTGTTCGCTGCATGGGCGATACGGGATCGAAGACGGCAAAACGCCCAGTTGAACAGTGGGCTGCAGGGGAAAATAGCGATGACATCAATCAGTAGCGCCGGGACGATATCCGGTGCCGGAACGGGATTCCTTGACAAAGAGCGGACGATCGCAACAGCCGGCTTCAATCGCTGGCTGGTGCCGCCGGCCGCGCTTTGCATTCATCTGTGCATCGGCATGGCCTACGGCTTCAGCGTGTTCTGGCTGCCGCTGTCGCGCGCGATCGGGCTGAGTGCGCCGAAGGCGTGCCCCGACATGTCGCTGGTCCAGGAACTCTTCACGACGACCTGCGACTGGAAGGTCGCCAGCATGGGCTGGATGTACACACTGTTCTTTGTCGTGCTTGGCGTTGCGGCCGCGGTGTGGGGCGGCTGGCTGGAGCGCGCCGGTCCGCGCAAAGCCGGCTTTGTCGCCGCGCTTTGCTGGTGCGGTGGGTTGTTCCTCGGCGCGATCGGCATCTACACCCATCAGCTCTGGTTGATGTGGCTCGGATCCGGCGTGATCGGCGGTATCGGCCTTGGCCTCGGCTACATCTCGCCGGTCTCGACCCTGGTGAAATGGTTCCCGGACCGCCGAGGCATGGCGACCGGCATGGCCATCATGGGTTTTGGCGGTGGCGCAATGATCGGCGCACCGTTGGCAAACCTCCTGATGAACTACTTTAAGACCCCGACCTCGGTCGGCGTCTGGGAAACCTTCGTCGCAATGGGCGTGATCTATTTCGTCTTCATGATGATTGGCGCGTTCCGCTATCGCGTCCCGCCGGAGGGCTGGCGCCCGGAAGGCTGGACCCCGCCGTCGAAGGCCAATGCGATGATTTCGCATGCCAACGTGCATCTCGACAACGCGCACAAGACGCCGCAATTCTGGCTGGTCTGGTGGGTGCTGACCCTGAACGTTTCAGCCGGTATCGGCGTGATCGGCATGGCATCGCCGATGCTGCAGGAGATCTTTGCCGGCAAACTGATCGGCTTGCCCGACGTCGGCTTCAATCAGCTCGACGCAGCACAGAAGGCGACGATTGCCGGCATCGCCGCAGGCTTCGCCGGACTGCTCTCGCTGTTCAACATCGGTGGCCGGTTCTTCTGGGCATCGCTTTCGGACAAGATCGGCCGCAAGAACACTTACTACACGTTCTTCATCCTCGGCATCGTGCTCTACGCGTTGGCGCCGACGTTTGCGGAAATGGGCTCGAAGCTTCTATTCGTGCTCGGGTTCGGCATCATCCTGTCGATGTATGGCGGCGGCTTCGCCACCGTGCCGGCCTATCTGGCTGACCTGTTCGGCACCCAGTTCGTCGGTGCCATCCACGGCCGGTTGCTGACGGCATGGTCGACCGCGGGCATCATCGGTCCCGTGGTCGTGAATTACATCCGCGAGTTCCAGCTTGCCGCCGGCGTGCCGCGCGACCAGCTTTACAACACAACGATGTACATCCTGTGCGCGATGCTGGTCGCGGGCCTGATCTGCAACTATTTGATCAAGCCGGTCGACAAGAAGTGGCACATGAGCGATGCCGAAGTAGCCAAGCTGCAAGCGGCAACGGTCAGCACCGGGAACTCGGGTCCTTCGGGCTCCTACGGCATCGGCTTCGGCGGACTTGACGCCAAGGCTGCGCTGTTCTGGGCCTTCGTCGGCATTCCGCTCCTCTGGGGCGTGTGGAAGACGCTGGAAAGCGCCGTCAAGATCCTCTGACGACAGGAGCGCCGCGGGACGCCAAGCAGCGCCTCCCGCGGCGCCTTCCGACTTCCAAGTTTCTATGCGGCCGATCGATAAGCTTTCGCAATCGCCACATAGGATAGCTTTATTGATATTGCGGTCATTTCGCGTTCTGATCTGTCCTCAGGCAGGCGGAGCGGCGAGAATCGGCCCGCGGAGCGCTTGAACGCGCAAACCGCGCCGCCGCCAGCGATTTGAAATTCCTATTAAATCATCACAAGCCTCTTGGCATCTGGCATGCCAGAGATTAGAGTCAATCTAATCCAGGGACAGAGAAACGAGACGCCATAAATGACCGCCCATAACGTGCAAGAGGTCCGATCGTTCGAACATCCCGGTCAGGGCCGAAAGCGCGCGAAAGCGACCCCGAAGGGCCGTCAGATTGACCCCACCGCAGCCCACGAAATCGAACTTCTGCTCGGTGACCGGCCGCGGCGGCGCGATCTCCTGATCGAACATCTGCACCTGATCCAGGACAAGTATCACCAGATCTCGGCGGCGCATCTTGCCGCGTTGGCCGACGAAATGAAGTTGTCATTCGCGGAAGTATTCGAGACCGCGACGTTCTATGCGCATTTCGATGTGGTGAAGGAGGGCGCGCCCGATATCGCCCCCTTGACCATCCGCGTCTGCGACTCGCTCACCTGCGCCATGCTGGGTGCGGAAAAGCTGCTGCACGAATTGCAGGACAAGAAAGGCCCCGGCGTTCGCGTGGTCCGCGCGCCGTGCGTCGGGTTCTGTGATAGCGCCCCGGTCGCCGAAGTCGGACACCGCTATGTGCTCAACGCGACGACGGCCAAGGTCCTCGATACCGCGGCGCGGGGCGAGACCCACCCAATCATCCCGTCCTATGTCAACTACGAGACCTATGTAAGCCAGGGTGGCTACAAGCTGCTTGGTGACTTGCGCGCGGGACGGGTCAGCAAGGAAGACATTCTCAAGGTTCTAGACGACTCCAGCCTGCGCGGGCTCGGTGGCGCAGGCTTTCCTACCGGTCGCAAATGGCGGGCCGTGCTGGGCGAGCCGGGACCCCGGCTGATGGCGGTGAACGGTGACGAAGGCGAACCTGGTACGTTCAAGGATCGCTTCTATCTGCTCCGCGACGTGCACCGTTTCCTCGAAGGGACGTTGATTGCCGCGCATATCATCGACGCGGAGGACGTCTACATCTATCTGCGCGATGAATATCCTGCTGCACTAAAGCTGCTTCCGCTCGAGCTTGCAAAGCTTCCCGCAGGCGGTCCGCGAATTCACATCCGTCGCGGCGCCGGCGCCTATATCTGTGGCGAGGAGTCTGCGCTGCTCGAGAGCATCGAAGGCAAGCGTGGCTTGCCGCGGCACAAGCCGCCTTATCCGTTCCAGGTCGGCCTGTTCGGCCTGCCGACGCTCATCAACAATGTCGAGACCTTGTTCTGGGTGCGCGACATCGTCGAGAAGGGCGCCGACTGGTGGAAGAGCCACGGCCGCAATGACCGCGTCGGCCTGCGCAGCTATTCCGTTTCGGGCCGCGTCAAGAATCCCGGCGTCAAGTTGGCGCCGGCCGGCGTCACCGTGCGCGAACTGATCGACGAGTTCTGCGGCGGCATGGCTGACGGCCATACCTTCCACGCCTATCTGCCCGGCGGCGCGTCGGGCGGCATCCTGCCGGCCTCGATGGACAACATCCCGCTCGATTTCGGCACGCTGGAGAAATACGGCTGCTTCATCGGTTCCGCCGCCGTCGTCATCATGTCCCAGCAGGACAGCGTGAAGGGCGCGGCGCTGAACCTGATGAAGTTCTTCGAGGATGAAAGCTGCGGCCAGTGCACGCCGTGTCGTGTTGGCACCCAGAAGGCAGCGATCCTGATGGAGCGCCCGGTCTGGAACCGCGAACTGCTCGACCAGTTGAGCCAGGCGATGCGCGATGCCTCGATCTGCGGACTTGGACAAGCCGCCTCGAATCCGCTGGCATCAGTGATTAAATATTTTCCGGAAGAATTCGTGCCGAAAGAGGCCGCGGAATGACCAAGATCAAGTTCGAACTCGACGGCCAACAGGTCGAGGCCAACGCCGGCGAGACCATCTGGCAGGTCGCCAAGCGCCACCAGAAGGAAATCCCGCATCTGTGCTATTCGCCGGAGCCGGATTACCGGCCCGACGGCAATTGCCGCGCCTGCATGGTCGAGATCGAGGGCGAGCGCGTGCTGGCCGCGTCCTGCAAGCGCACGCCAAGCATCGGCATGAAGGTCAAGACCGAAAGCGCACGTGCGGTCGCCGCGCAGAAGATGGTGATGGAACTCCTGGTCGCCGATCAGCCGGCGCGCGAGACCTCGCACGATCCCGATTCGAAGTTCTGGCACTGGGCCGAAAAGGTCGAGGTTACCGAGAGCCGTTTTCCCGCCGCCGAGCGCTGGGCGGGCGACGCCAGCCACCCCGCGATGCGCGTCAACCTCGATGCCTGCATCCAGTGCGGCCTGTGCGTACGTGCCTGTCGCGAGGTGCAGGTCAACGACGTGATCGGCATGGCCTATCGCAACCACGACGCCAAGATCGTGTTCGACTTCGACGATCCGATGGGTGAGTCCACCTGCGTCGCCTGCGGCGAATGCGTGCAGGCCTGCCCGACCGGCGCCCTGATGCCGTCGGTGATGCTGGACGAGAACCAGACCCGCGTCACTTATCCTGACCGAGAAGTGGATTCGCTGTGCCCGTTCTGCGGCGTCGGCTGCCAGGTCACCTATCAGGTCAAGGACGAGAAGGTCATCTATGCCGAAGGCCGCGACGGCCCGGCCAACCACAACCGGCTCTGCGTCAAGGGTCGCTTCGGTTTTGACTACATCCATCACCCGCATCGGCTGACCAAGCCTTTGGTACGACTGCCCAACGCGAAGAAGGATGCCAACGATCAAGTCGATCCGGCCAATCCGTTCACGCATTTCCGCGAAGCCTCGTGGGAGGAGGCGCTCGATATCGCGGCCAGGGGGCTGGTGAAGATTCGCGACGAGAAGGGCGTCAAGGCGCTGGCAGGTTTCGGCTCCGCCAAGGGCTCGAACGAAGAAGCCTACCTGTTCCAGAAACTGGTGCGCACCGGCTTCGGCTCCAACAATGTCGATCACTGCACGCGGCTGTGCCACGCCTCGTCGGTCGCCGCGCTGTTCGAAGGTCTGAGTTCGGGCGCGGTGTCGGCGCCGTTTGCGGCGGCGATGGACGCCGAGGTCATCATCGTGATCGGCGCAAATCCGACAGTGAACCATCCGGTCGCCGCGACCTACATCAAGAACGCGGCGAAGAAGGGCGCGAAGCTCTTCGTCATGGATCCACGTCGGCAGACGCTGTCGCGTCACGCGACCAAGCATTTGCAGTTCAAGCCCGGCTCCGACGTCGCCATGCTGAATGCGATGATCAACACGATCATCACCGAAGGCCTGACCGACGACCAGTACATTGCGGGCTACACCGAAGGCTTCGAGGATCTGAAGGAGAAGATCAAGGAGTTCACGCCGGAGAAGATGGAGCCGATCTGCGGCATCCCGGCGCAAACCCTGCGCGAGGTCGCCCGAACCTACGCACGGGCAAAATCCTCGATCATCTTCTGGGGCATGGGGATCAGCCAGCACGTCCACGGCACCGACAACGCACGCTGCCTGATCGCGCTTGCGCTGATCACCGGCCAGGTCGGTCGCCCCGGCACCGGGCTGCATCCGTTGCGCGGCCAGAACAACGTGCAGGGCGCATCCGACGCCGGCCTGATCCCGATGTTCCTGCCCGATTACCAGCCGGTCAGTCGCGACGACATGCGAACCAATTTTGAGAAGCTGTGGGGCCAGGAGCTTGATCCGGTACGCGGCCTGACCGTGGTCGAGATCATGAATGCGATCCACGCCGGCCAGATCAAGGGTATGTATATCGAGGGCGAGAATCCCGCGATGTCCGATCCCGATCTCCAGCATGCGCGCGAGGCGCTCGCCATGCTCGATCATCTCGTGGTGCAGGATCTCTTCGTCACCGAAACTGCGTTCCATGCCGACGTCATCCTGCCAGCCTCGGCGTTTGCGGAGAAGGAGGGCTCCTTCACCAACACCGATCGCCGCGTGCAACTCGCGCGTCAGGTGGTCAGGCCGCCGGGTGACGCGCGGCAGGATCTCTGGATCATCCAGGAGATCGGCAAGCGGATGGGGCTGCCGTGGAACTATTCCGGTCCAGGCGATGTCTTCACCGAGATGGCGGAACTGATGCCGTCGCTCAAGAACATCACCTGGGAACGGCTGGTGCGCGAGGGCGCGGTGACCTATCCGGTCGACGATCCCGACAAGCCGGGCAACGAAATCATCTTCACCACGGGCTTCCCGACTGCCAGCGGTCGCGGCAAGATCGTGCCGGCCAAGGTTATCCCGCCGGATGAATTGCCGGATGCCGAATATCCGATGGTGCTATCGACGGGCCGTGTGCTCGAGCATTGGCACACCGGCTCGATGACCCGCCGCGCCAGCGTGCTCGACCAGATCGAGCCCGAGGCAGTGGCGTTCATGTCGCCAAAGGACATGCGAAAGCTCAGCGTCTGGCCCGGCGACTTCATCCGCCTGCAGACCCGCCGCGGCGCGGTGGAGGTCAAGGTGCGCTCCGACCGCGATGTGCCGGAGAACATGGTGTTCATGCCGTTCTGCTACGCGGAAGCGGCAGCGAACCTCTTGACCAACCCGGCGCTCGACCCGTTCGGCAAAATCCCCGAATTCAAATTCTGCGCCGTGCGTGCGGAAAAGGCGGAACTGCAGTCGGCGGCGGAATAGCGCAGTTCTCGGCCGACTGCTGCGTCACTGCGCGATAGCAAGGCAATCCATATCTCGACTTGCTGCGAGATGGATTGCTTTGTCGCTTCAGCGCAAAATTGCTTTGCAATTTTGTCGCGAGTTCGTCGCAATGACGACCGACTCATCCAGTCAAGTTGAGCGAAGCGATACCCTGGACCAGTGAGTCTGATTCACTGCGAGGGAAGGACAAGGATCTGACCTGGATAGATCAGGTTGGGATTGCGGATCTGTCCCTTGTTCGCTTTGTAAATGACGGCGTAGCGCGTGCCCGCACCGTACGAGCTTTGGCTGAGACGCCAGAGGCTGTCGCCGCGGGACACAGTTGTGGTCGTGATTTTCGGCACCACCACGGTGGATGCCGGTGAGCCACTGTCCGGAAGGACGGTGCTCCCTCCCGCGGCCGCAAGCTGCGGCTGTTGTGTGGCTGCCGAGTCCGGGCGCTTGGACGCAGTGGCCTGCGCCGATACCGATGCAGTCGTTTCAGGCGCGTTGAACGGCACCTCGGCGCGTGCGCGCACAGTGCCGGAAGCTGACGCCTCGTCCACCCTGACTCGGTAGTTGCCCGCTGCGACGCCTTCATTGATCGTGACCGCGAAACGTCCATCAGGGGCAGCCGTTACCGCGGTGATAAAGCTGTCGTTGAGATAAAGCCTCAGCGCCGCGCCCGGGCGCGCCTGTCCACTCACGTGGAACTTGCCGCCCGGCTCGACCTCGACCGCCTCGACAACCACTGCGCCGGCCGTCGGCTTTGCATCAGCCGGTTGCGACAGCACGACGGTGGGCTTGTTCGGCGTGACCAGCGCCACGACCGGCCGTTCGGTCGATTTCGGCTCAAGCACCACCGCCACGCTTTGTTTGGACGTGACCTGTTTGCCGTCGGGCTGCCTGGCGCGCAGCGTCAGGTCGTAGGTGCCGGAAGGAAGCCGGGGCGCGATCATGACGAATTGTCCGGATTGATCGGCCACCGCGCGATCATGCGGTTCGCCGTTGCGAAGCAGTTCCACCGTCGCGCCCGGAGCCGCGCGGCCCGCGATCACGGCTTCGCCCGTCGGCTCGATGCGGGCAACGTCGAACGACGGCACGCCGTCGTTGCTCTCCGGAGCCGGGGGCGGTCCGATCAGAGCGTTGACGACGGCGTTTGCTTCCGTCTGCGCCGCTGCGAGCGGAGCCGGGCTCTGCTCCGGCGCGGGTTTCGAGCTTGTGGGCGCAAGGATTGCAGCCGTGGTGTCAACCGCCGGCTCGCGGCGGACGTGCTGAATGGCGAAGGCAAGCGCCACGCCGCAGGCCGCAACAAGCGCCAGCAGTGGGATAATCAGTCGGTTCGCCGATATGGCAGTCATGGTCCTCACCTGTCTGCCGGATCGATGGCACGCCGGTATTCTATACCGTCTCCCGCGAGGTGGGTACCGGTTTGCGTTGAGAAATCACGGCTTTTGG
>Ga0268266_10003022_pt1 | contig 17281 bp, 9 predicted proteins | sample KBSS13metaG_FD_190356 | JGI IMG/M metagenome (GOLD analysis project Ga0268266, IMG submission 190356) | Switchgrass rhizosphere microbial communities from Kellogg Biological Station, Michigan, USA - KBS S1-3 metaG (SPAdes) (version 2) | ecosystem: Host-associated > Plants > Roots > Rhizosphere >...
GCGCCGCAGAGTGGCAGACCCGGGTCGATCTCGCCGCTTGTTATCGTCTGGTCGCCGCCCATGGCTGGGACGATCTGATCTTCACGCATATTTCTGCCAAGGTGCCGGGCACCGAAGATTTCCTGATCAACCCGTTCGGTCTGATGTTCCATGAGATCACCGCGTCGAGCCTGGTGAAAGTCGATCAGGCCGGCAACAAACTCATGGACAGCCCTTACGAAATCAACCCCGCCGGCTACACCATCCACAGCGCCGTGCACGAAGTGCGGCACGATGTGGTTTGCGTGCTGCATACCCACACCGCGTCCGGTGTCGCGGTGTCGGCGCAAAAGCAGGGCGTACTGCCGATCAGCCAGCAATCATTGTTCGTGCTGTCGAGCCTGGCCTATCACGCCTATGAAGGCGTGGCGCTGAACCACGAAGAAAAGGCGCGCTTGCAGGCCGATCTGGGCGAAAACAATTTCCTGATGCTGCACAACCACGGTCTGCTGACCTGTGGCGGCACCATCGCCGACACCTTTCTGATGATGTTCACCTTCCAGCGCGCCTGCGACATTCAGGTCATGGCGCAAACCGGCGGGGCTGAACTCATCGCCATCGAACCGCAAATTCTGGCAGGCGCCAAAGCGATGATCGCCGGCGTCACCAAAAGTGCTCAAGGCATGGGTGGCGCGCTGGCCTGGCCAGCGTTGCTGCGCAAACTCGATAAACAAGACCCCGGATATAAACTCTAATGCCTCTTGCCGAGATTCCTCTGTGTGTCTGGCGTAAACGCAGCCAGACGTTTGTCTTTCGTGGTCAGCCAATCCGTTACTGGACGGCGGGGCAGGGTGAGCCGCTGCTGCTGATTCACGGCTTCCCGACCGCCAGTTGGGACTGGCATTACCTGTGGCAGCCACTGGCCCAGCGTTATCGGGTGATCGCCTGCGACATGCTCGGCTTTGGTGATTCGGCCAAACCGCTCAATCACACCTACAGCCTGCTGGAGCAGGCTGACCTGCAACAGGCATTGCTCGCGCATTTGCAGGTTGAACAACCGGTGCATGTGCTGGCGCATGATTACGGTGACAGCGTTGCCCAGGAACTGCTCGCCCGGCACTACGAAGACAAGATCGAGGTCGCCAGTTGCGTATTTCTCAACGGCGGATTGTTTCCGGAAACCCATCGGCCGGTGCTGATGCAGAAATTGCTGCTCAGTCCGCTGGGCTGGATGATCGGCCGCGCGTTCACGCGCGATGCGCTGGTGAAAAGCTTCCGGCAGATCTTCGGCCCGCAGACCCGGCCGACTGAAAGTGAGCTGGACGATTTCTGGAGCCTGGTCGACAGCAATCGCGGGCCACGGATCATGCACAAGTTGATCAGCTACATTCCCGAACGCCGGGTGCAACGTGATCGCTGGGTGATGGCGATGCAGCGGGGCGAGATTCCGTTGCGGGTGATCGATGGTGAAGTCGATCCGATTTCCGGGGCGCACATGGTCGAGCGTTACCGCGAGTTGATCCCGGACGCGGACACGGTGCTGTTGCCGGGCATTGGTCACTATCCACAGACCGAAGCGCCGGTGCAGGTGCTCAAGCACTATCTGGCGTTTCGCGATCGTTTTGTGCTGCCACCGCGCAAAGTCGCCTGCTCCTGAAAGATCAAAGGATCGCAGCCTGCGGCAGCTCCTACACAAATCCAATGTAGGAGCTGCCGAAGGCTGCGATCCTTTGATCTTTTGTTTCTTTGACGGCCTCATCATCCCCCAACCTTATCGCACACCATTCAGCCTCAGCCGTATTCATTGTGACCAAAAGCTGTGTGCCTGACACTCAGGCTCAATACTGGCCTGCTGGAGTTGCTGCGATGAATGAGTCTGTGCGTTTCGAAGATAAAGTCGTCATCGTCACCGGAGCCGGTGGCGGCCTCGGACGCGCCCATGCATTGTTGTTTGCCAAGCAAGGCGCCAAAGTGCTGGTCAACGACCTCGGCGGCTCGACCCAGGGTGAAGGCGCCAATGCCTCAGCCGCCGACCGTGTGGTGGCGGAAATTCGTGAGGCCGGCGGTATCGCCGAAGCCAACCACGACTCGGTCACCGACGGCGACAAACTCGTACAAAACGCCCTCGACGTCTTCGGTCGCGTCGACGTCGTGGTCAACAACGCCGGCATCCTGCGCGACAAGACCTTCCACAAAATGGACGACGCCGACTGGGATCTGGTCTACCGCGTCCACGTCGAAGGCGCCTACAAAGTCACCCGCGCCGCGTGGCCACATATGCGCGAGCAAAACTATGGCCGGGTGATCTTCACCGCCTCCACCTCGGGCATCTACGGCAACTTCGGCCAGTCCAACTACGGCATGGCCAAACTGGGCCTCTACGGCCTGACCCGCACCCTGGCCATCGAAGGCCGCAAGAACAACATCCTCGTCAACGCCATCGCGCCAACCGGCGGCACGCGCATGACCGAGGGCCTGATTCCGCCGCAGGTGTTCGAGCAATTGAAACCGGAACTGGTCAGCCCGTTGGTTGTGTATCTGGCGAGCGAACAATGCCAGGAAACCTCCGGGCTGTTCGAGGTCGGTGGCGGCTGGATGGGCAAGGTGCGCTGGGAGCGCAGCCTCGGTGCCGGCTTCGATCCGCGCGTTGGCTTCTCACCGGAAGATGTCGCGGCGCACTGGCAGCAGATTTGTGATTTCGAAGGGGCGGCGCATCCGAAGGACAATATCGAGGCGCTGAAGGAAATGATGGCGAATTTGCAGAAGTATTCGTTGTAAATGGAGAACCAAGCGAGCAGGCCAAGATGCCTGCTCGCTTGGTTGTTATTCTTCAGGTTTGAAGCCAGGTTTTCCGTTGGCAGCGCGCCATTGTTTTATCGCTGTCAGCACACCAGTAGGGCTGTCTTCGACACCGTCTTCAGGATAATACAAAATATTTGTCCCATTGGGATGCTGCGATGTATCCACAATGTTATCGACTATCGCGTCGTGTTCTTTTTCTGAGGAGTAATTTCCCTCAAATAATCTGTTGATAAGGCTCGCATATTCCGACTCTGTGTACTCTTCAAGTTTGCTTTTTAGTTTGATCATGGAGTCTCGCCTTTTTTGGAATGTGCATCGATATGCTGCTTCGGTGTTAATAGGGTCAGGTTGGATATATCGTAGACTGAGCCACCCTCATTTATCGGATTGATATGGTGGATTTCAAATTTTCTTCTCTTGCCAATGTGTTCTGCAATGTCTGCACTTGGTGACAGGCCTTTGCTCATATCAATTTTGTTAATTTTAGTGAACTGATTGGCTAAGGATTTTTCGTTTGCTACGGCCTTCCAAAACGCCTTTCGAAAAGCCCTGAAACTCGAAAACTCCCGTCCTCTCAGCTTATCCGCGATCTGCATCGGAATAGGTGCACCTTGCGGTGTCGCAGCGGCCCCCAACCAATTGCCCGAAACCGGTTGTCCGATACCGCTGGCAAAGCCGGGATCCTGCCGCCGATCCCTGAACATCGTGAAAATCGGCGGGATTCCGGAGTCGACCGGAAAGACCGTGATCCATCCACCAAAACCATACAGATCCATCTCGGGAAATGGATCGATCCGTCCGCTGTCGGGTGTGACATTCGCGCCTTCATAGATTGGCAAGTCTGGATCGGCGACAGGTAATTGCGTCGAAGGATTTGGCGGTTCCAGCAACGGCCTCCAAGTGATTACAGGGCCTTTGGCGTCGGTTGCAGAGGCGGAGGAAACGTAAACGTTTTTAAGTGCGTCAAACCGCGCTGATACAACCGGCACTTTGCTGGGCACAGTCACTCCATCGGTGCTGACGACAACCACTTCGACTTTGTTGCCTATCGTCCTTGAGCCAAGCCTGACCGGCAGATCGACGTCTGCGCCTATCCTTGCCAGTTCGTAGAGATCGTCCTCCAGATCAGGAGCAAGGTCGGACAGTGGCACGCTTGCAGCAAACAGATCGCCGTTGCCCAGCTCGGAGGGAACGAGCAAAGCGGCAAATCCCACTAGCACCGGGACTGCGCTGGTCGAAATCGCTGCAATCGCGATGGTGACGGCCGAGCGCAGTGACGTTCTGAGTGCTTGTGTGGTTACCGAGTTGTGGCTTATCGCGCCGAGTGTTCCCGAGAACGCGGGGCCGAACGCCGCGTGGGAACCGAAATAAGCGAATTCAGGACTATTCCAGCGTGCTTGTGTCTGCGTGTGCCAATGGGCGTGCATGCGTGCTTGCTCAGCACGCTGCTGGGCCTCTGCCTTGGCTTGCTTGCGCGCTTGCCGCTGGCGTTTACTTTTTGCCGCTCTTGCGGCTTTTTGCTGTTGTTCAAGGCGAGCCTTTTCAATCTCCAGTTGCTTTTCCTGTTCTATGCGCAACCTTTGCACTTCAGCCTGACGTTTCGCCAATGCCGTCAATTTTGCCTGTTCAGAGGCTAATTGCCGTGCAGCAGCTTCGGCAGCGATTCGTGCTTGCTCGGCTGCCTGCCGCTGAGCCTGTGCGAGCGCAGCGAGCCGTGCTTGTTCGCGAGCCCGAACTTGCTCCTGTTCTAGGCGTGCCGCTTCGGCCAATTCTCTCTGGCGGTTTTGTTCGGCGGCGATGCGAGCATTTTCGCCAGCCACGCGCTGGGCCTCTGCCGCTGCCGCTTGTGCCTGATCATTGCCCTGCACCGCAGCCAGCCACCTGTGCACATCGATTTGCTGTTGATTAAGCAGATGAATGGTTTGCAACAGTAAATTTGCTTCGTGTGCCGCCCTGTACGATACGACCCAGGCATCAGCAATACCCAGAACATAAGTTCGTCTGCTGTGGCTGACTTTTACGTAATAGTCATGAAAGTTTTTATTAAGCGGGGAGTCCCCAAAAAACTGATTGGCTACTGCTGTTTTCTGATGATACTCGGCTGTTTTTCTGGCGATTAACGTGTGGCGAACTTGCAGCTCCCGCATGATCGCCTGCGCGGGAGGAAGCGGGTGAGTCGTGCCTTCCAGGCGTGTCGCGGCCAGCTCCTGTTCAATTGAATGAGGCATTTGCTCTGTGCGAGTTTTAAACTCGTGAGTGATTTGCGCCGTGTGGTCGTTAAATTCAGCAATATTGGCTCGAGTGGCGCTGACCGAATCGAACGCTCCGCTGTTCGGAATGTTCGTAATAGTCGCAGGTATTATGGGTATTCCGGCGGGTGCTATTGCCGTTGTATGGACAGCTTCGGTCAATTCCCATGGTGGAGGCTTTTGCATATTCATATCCTTTTGAATGTGCGCGATAAGTCGCCGGCAAGTCAGTGCGGCCAATAGTGACGTCCATGTCACCGGCGAGTGTTTGAGGCGTTTCAAGTTACAACAGATTTCAGGTTGCAAAATCTGAGAACTTCGTAAGTAAACAGGTTTTGTTTTGGAAGAACTTTCCAGGACTTTCAATTTGTCGGTCATCGTTCTCCTGCGAACAGAGAAACGTCCGACATTGTTCTCGGAAGTTTTTCGCTGAGTGAGGCGTTTAACTTTTCATCAGGCATAAAAAAGGCCGCTGCAAACGCAGCGGCCAAGGTAAGACGTTGGATCAAGGAGCTACAAATCAACGTCAGTGAACACCGGGGCGATAAACCGAACCTTCGATTTATCTGAAATCTGATGCCAATCGCTTCAGTCATTCAGCGGAGTTGGCTTCGTGCGTTACGGCGTGTCCCGTGAAAGCGCGTTCAGAATAAGGTCTTGAGCGCGTAGGAAAAATACCGATTCCGGACATGCACTGTTGCGGGGCATGCAACAGTCCCACGAACCCATGCGCACCATGCGTGGCACTGATGATCGTTCATCCAGCCGATCCATGAGCGGCGCAAAGCCCCGTCCCGCAAGGCCATTCATCCTTTCGAGCGACAACACGAATACCTCCTTGGTGCGCTTATCGACGCGGTTGCCCGGCAGTAGGGTGGGGCCTTCTGTCACTCACCGGGGAAGACGCATGACAAAAACAACAATGCGCGCCATCTTCACACCGCAGGCGCTGGCAGCCGCGGTGGCTTTGGGTTGCTGCGCCCAGGCGCAAGCGGTTGCGTTCAACATTGGCGAAATCGAGGGCACCTTCGACTCGTCGCTGTCGATCGGTGCGAGTTGGGGCATGCGCGATGCCGACAAGTCGCTGGTCGGCACGGTCAATGGTGGTACCGGGCAATCTTCGACCGGTGATGACGGGCGTTTGAATTTCAAGAAGGGCGAGACCTTCTCGAAAATCTTCAAAGGTATTCACGACCTTGAACTCAAGTACGGCGACACCGGCGTCTTCGTACGTGGCAAGTACTGGTATGACTTCGAGCTGAAGGACGAAGACCGCGAGTTCAAGCCGATCAGCGACAGCGGCCGCAAGGAAGGCGCGAAATCTTCCGGCGCGCAGATCCTTGATGCATTCGTCTATCACAACTATTCCATCGCCGATCTGCCGGGCACCGTGCGCGCGGGCAAGCAGGTCGTGAGCTGGGGCGAAAGTACCTTCATCGGTAACTCGATCAACAGCATCAACCCGATCGACGTTTCGGCGTTTCGTCGTCCCGGTGCGGAGATCAAGGAAGGCCTGATTCCGGTCAACATGCTGTTTGGCTCGCAAGGCCTGACCGATCAACTGACCGTTGAAGGTTTCTACCAACTGGAGTGGGACCAGACCGTTCTCGACAACTGCGGCACCTTTTTCGGAGTCGACGTCGCGGCGGACGGTTGCAACAACGGCTACACCGTCGGCAACCCGGCAATCGCACCGTTTGTCCCGCTGACCCAGGCTTTTGGCCAAGGCATTCAAGTGACTCGCGAAGGTGTGGTGATCCCCCGTGGCGGCGACCGCGATGCGCGGGATTCCGGGCAGTGGGGCACGGCATTGCGCTGGCTCGGGGACGACACCGAATACGGTCTCTACTTCATGAATTACCACAGCCGCACGCCGACGGTTGGCACTACGACGGCCGGTCTTTCGACATTGGCAGCATTGCCGGGCATGGTCGGCATCGCCAATGGCCTGGCCCCCGGCAGCGGTTCCGGTTTGGCCCAGAGCGTGATGCTCGGACGCGGCCAGTACTACCTCGAATACCCGGAAGACATTCGTCTGTACGGCGCGAGTTTCTCCACCACGCTACCCACCGGCACCGCGTGGACCGGTGAGATCAGCTATCGCCCGAATGCTCCGGTTCAGGTCAACACCAATGACCTGACGCTGGCGCTGCTCAACCCGATTGCCGGTGGTACGGCTTCGCCACTTTCGACGTCGCCGGGCTCTGACAACAAAGGCTATCGGCGCAAAGAAGTCACGCAGATCCAGAGCACGCTCACGCATTTCTTCGATCAGGTCTGGGGCGCTCAACGGTTGACCCTGGTCGGTGAAGCCGCGGTGGTGAGGGTTGGTGGCCTGGAGTCGCGCAACAAGCTGCGTTATGGCCGCGACTCGGTTTACGGGCAGTACGGTTTTGGCGGCGACACCGACGGTTTCGTGACCTCGACCTCGTGGGGCTACCGCGCCCGGGCGATCCTCGATTACGCCAACGTGATCGGCGGGATCAACCTCAAACCCAACCTGTCTTGGTCGCATGACGTCGCCGGTTATGGCCCCAACGGCCTGTTCAACGAAGGCGCGAAAGCGATCAGCGTCGGCGTCGATGCCGATTACCGCAACACCTACACCGCGAGCCTCAGTTACACCGACTTTTTCGGTGGCGACTACAACGTCCTCGAAGACCGTGACTTCGTGGCCCTGAGCTTCGGCGTGAACTTCTGATCTGCCCGAGAAGGATGACTGCAATGCGCAAAATGATTCTGCAATGTGGCGTGCTGGCCCTGAGTCTGCTGGCGGCCAACGTGATGGCGGCGGTGTCGCCGGATGAGGCCAACAAGCTCGGCACCAGCCTGACGCCGCTCGGTGCCGAGAAGGCCGGTAACGCCGATGGCTCTATCCCGGCATGGACCGGCGGCATCCCGAAAAATGCGGCAGCGGTGGACAGCAAAGGCTTTCTCGCTGACCCGTTCGCCAATGAAAAACCGTTGTTCACCATCACCGCGGCCAACGTCGACAAGTACAAGGACAAGCTCTCCGATGGCCAGGTAGCGATGTTCAAGCGCTATCCGGAAACCTACAGGATCCCGGTCTATCCGACTCACCGCACCGTCGCCGCACCGTCGGAAATCTACGAATCGGCCAAGCGCAGTGCGCTCAACGTGACCACCATCAACGACGGTAACGGCCTGGCCAATTTCACCGGCAATCGCTACTACGCCTTTCCGATACCGAAGAACGGCGTCGAGGTGTTGTGGAACCACATCACCCGTTACCACGGCGGCAACGTCAAACGCATCATCACTCAGGTGACCCCGCAGACCAACGGCAGCTATACGCCGATCCGCTTCGAAGAAGAGATCGCCGTGCCGCAACTGATCAAGGATATCGACCCGGAAAAAGCCGCCAACGTGCTGACCTTCTTCAAGCAGTCGGTGACCGCGCCAGCGCGTCTGGCCGGTAACGTATTGCTGGTACACGAGACCCTCGATCAGGTGAAGGAACCGCGCCTGGCGTGGATCTACAACGCCGGTCAGCGCCGCGTGCGTCGTGCGCCGCAAGTAGCCTATGACGGTCCGGGCACCGCTGCCGATGGCCTGCGCACTTCAGACAACTTCGACATGTTCTCCGGCGCACCGGATCGCTACGACTGGAAACTGGTCGGCAAGAAGGAAATGTACATCCCGTACAACAGCTACAAACTCGATTCGCCGAAGCTCAAGTACGACGACATCGTCAAGGCCGGGCACATCAATCAGGATCTGACGCGCTATGAGTTGCACCGGGTCTGGGAAGTGATCGGCACCGTCAAACCGAATGAGCGGCATATCTACGCCAAACGCCACATGTATATCGACGAGGACAGTTGGCAGGTTGCACTGGCCGACCACTACGACGGTCGCGGTCAACTCTGGCGCGTAGCCGAAGGCCACTCTGAATATCACTACGAGCATCAGGCACAGGCATACACACTGGAAGCGCTCTACGACATCATTGCCGGCCGCTACATTGCCTTGGGGATGAAGAACGAAGAGAAGCACAGTTACGAATTCGGCTTTGAAGCCAAGGCTGCCGACTACACGCCAGCGGCCTTGCGTGCAGAGGGTGTGCGGTAACGGTTCTGATACATCAGTTGCACAAAAGGCGACCGCTCGGTCGCCTTTTTTATGGACGCCAATCAGCGCGCTGAATACTCGTCAACAAGCGCGCGGGAGAGGGCTAGGGTGAGCGCACAACGATAAGAAGGCTCACTCGATGACTGCCATGACCCCGTGCCTGGATCGACCCGGATTTTTGCCCAGACTTTCTTCACATCATCAGCTTCGCAGTCGCTTGAGTGCGCCTCTTCTGGCTTCGAACGCGCGGGTCAGGCTGTTGTGCGCACCCGCTGGCAGTGGCAAAACCGCACTGCTCAGCGAATGTTTTCTGCAGGTGCGTGCAGACTGCGAGACGATTTGGCTGCCGCTGGCGGGAGCAGCGCTCAGCCGCGAGGAGTTTTGCCTGCGTCTGACTCGGGCGCTCGGACTGATCGAAGACCTTGACGCTACGCAACTGATGGCGCAGCTGGCACGTTGGTCCAGAACGACTTCGCTGTTTATCGACGATTACAGTCGTCTGCCGGATCCGGCTCTGGATGCTTTACTGGATCGTTTGTTGGCGGTCAGCAGCCCGGCGCTTACCTGGTGGATCAGCACTCGTCGCCGGCCGCAGTGCAATTGGCCGCGCCTGTTGCTCGATGACGAACTCTACGAATCCGAGCGCGCCAGCCTGGCACTGACCCACGATGAGGTTGTACCGGTGTTGCGCCATTTACCGCCAGACCAGGCGGACCGTGTCGCCGCCCGTATCATCCAGCGTACCGGCGGCTGGTGCGCGGGTGCGCGCATGGCGCTCCTGCAAAAATGCGACTGGTCGCAAAACCTGCAGCCACAACAGCGTGTCGACACCTTGCTCGACTATCTGCAGCACGAACTCTTCAGCAACCTGACGCCAGAGCAGAATGAGGCATGGCGTGTTCTGGCTCACCTGCCACGGTTCAACGCGCCATTATGCGAGCATTTGTTCGGCCCCGGCGAAGGCGCACAGCTATTGCATGATCTGCAAGTGCTGGGCTGCTTTATCGAGCCTTGGCAGGAGTCCGCCGATTGGCTGCAGGTCTTTCGCCCGCTGTCGCGAATCATGCAGGAGTCGCATTGGCCGTGTGCGCGTTCGTGGCACCGGCGCGCCTGTCAGTGGTTCACTGCGGTGCAGGATTGGCGAGCAGCGTTCGAGCAAGCGTTGTTGGCCGAAGAGTACGAAACGGCCGTAAGCCTGTTGCAGCATTTGAGCTTCGAGGATTTGCTGGAAGACCAGACGGTCGTCCTGCTGTTGCGCTTGCATGAGCAGCAAAGCCGCGAGCTGACCTTGATGACACCGCAATTGATCGGGCTGGTCACCGGGGCATTACTGTTCGCCGGCCGATTCGAACTGGCCGCGCAATGCATGGCCCATCTCGTCCGCTTCATGCCACAGCCGACGGGACATCTGGAGCAGCAACTGCTGGCACGTTGGCAGGCGCAACAAGGTTGGCTCTGCCACTTGCAGGGGCAAATGGAGCCGGCGCGCGCCTGTTTTCAGGAGGCATTGTCAGCCCTGACCGACGATGCCTGGCAGGCCCGTCTGATGTGTCTGTCGGGACTGACGCAGCAGGCGTTATTGTGCGGTGAACTCGATCAGGCCCATGCCCTCAACCGCGAGGCGCTGTGCCTGGCGCGCGCGCATGGCTCCTTGTTGTTCGAAGGGTTGCTCGAGCTTGATCATGCGCAATGGCTCGAGCAGCGAGGAGCGCCCGTGCGTGCCGAAAGTCTGCTGGTGGACATTGAGCATTTGCTGCGCCAGCGCACCCTGGTGCCCACGCCGCTGCTGGGCCGAATTGCCCTGCGACGAGGACGGCTGGCGCTGTGCATGGGGCTTGAAGAGCAGGCTGCGGATCTGTTCAGCCGAGGCCTTGAAGATTGCTTGCGCAGTGCAGACAAGCGGGTCTTGTATGGCTACCTCGGGCAGGCTCAATTGGCCGGCAATCGAGGCGATTATGCCTGCGCTTTCGAGCGCCTGCGCGAGGCCGAAAGGGTCATGCAGCAGCGGCAGATTCCCGATACGGTCTATCGCGGTGTCGTGCTTCAGGTCAGCAGCCAGTTCTGGTTGCAGCAGGGGCGACCGCAATTGGTGCAAGAGGCGTTGGGCCGGCTGTTACGGCATTACCGTGGACCCTCTGCACTCCAGGCGCCGCCCGCGACATTCGAGCTGATTATCCGCATTGAATACCTGCTGGCCTGCGCGCATACGCAGTTGAATCCGGATGAAAACTGTCTGCCAACCATTGAACGATTGCTGAATCAGGCCCAGGCCAGAGGCATGTTGACGGCGGAAACGGAGTTGCTGCTCGCCTTCGCCCAGTTGGCCGAATCGAACGGTGACACGGAGGCGGCGCAGCAAGCTTTCCAGCGTGCCGGAATGCTGGTGGAACGCTGCCAATTGCAGCACGCCATGCGGGAGTGGGAATTACGCCGAGGCAGTCTCGGAGCGGTGCCTGCCAAGCAGTTTCCTGCCAGGCAATGCGATAACCGTGATCTGACGTCGGGCCTCAGCCGGCGTGAGCGTGAAGTGCTGATGTTGATTGCTCAAGGTGCTTCGAATCAGCAAGTTGCAGAACAACTTTTTATTTCGTTGCATACAGTAAAAACACATGCGAGACGGATTAACGGAAAGTTGGGTGTGGAGCGCAGAACTCAGGCTGTGGCAAAAGCAAAGTTTATGGGGATATTGGTTTAGTGTTGTGATTTTCTTATGGTGTCAATGGTTGTGGTTGTTTGTTGGCATGTTTTGTAAATTGTTCGAGCTTCATGTTGATTAAAAAAGAAACTACCTTGCGACCCTCTGTGTGGCTGCACTCGCAGCTCTGGATAGTCAAGTAAGGAGATGTTGTGGCTAAGTTATTTAAAAGTTTGATGCGTGGTTCGTTGGGTGAACAAGTTACGTGGGCTGAAGAGTGGGAAAAGGCAAGCCAGGCAAAAGCAGGTCTATTCAGGATCATCGACGCCATGCCAAGCGTGCTGGATATTCTTCGCAACATGCTTGAAAGTGAATTAAAGCGTTTGGGTAAAACAGTCGATATCGACAAAGTCTATGTCAATACGGATCCTGCTTTCCCCGCCAATGAAAATCGACCTTCGGGCACTCTTTGGGACGTCACTGTTCATTGTCTGAATAATAACGTCAGCCCCGCTTACATAATGGGCGGCGATGGCGTTTTTTTTCTGCCGGACACGTTCAGTGAGCAATTCAAAGTCAATGTTCTGAATACGCTTATTGTCGAAGACCTGATCGCTGCTGTAGCTGCCGGACTGGAAAAAACGTTGCGAACCGAGATCGCAAAGTTCTGGGCGGCGCCAGCGAAAACCATTCGCCGGGACACTGCACCGCTGTCGAATAAGCAAACTTTCATCGAAGCGTACGCCGTAGTCACGAGTGCAGAGCTGTCCCTGTCAGTCATGGCCCGGATTTTTGATGCCCGGTTGGGTGAGCGATTCGCCCATCTGCTCGACGCAAACGCCGGTCGCGCAGTGTTCGAAGTGAAGTTGCAACCGGCGCAGGATTACCTTCTGTCGCTCCTGCCCTGTTTCGTTCTGGACAACGCCGAGCGTCCGGACGCAGAAATGCGGCTAGTCAACGAGTCGACCTCTTACCTCATGCACACGCCGGAAAACGGCTTCGAGTTCTTTGAAAAAAATACCGAGCTGCACAGCAAACTACAGCAGCGGCTGTCTTTGGGTAGCGACCAGATCCGATACCTGAAAGCCACACAAAGTCCTCACGCCTTCTGCGTAGAGACGCACCTCAAGGGCCAGCTGGAAAGCGTGTCATCCTTGCTCGGTGGCCGGGAACAACTGGAAAGTCCGCTCACCTCCGTGCTGCAGGAGAATCAAGGCTTGCACGTGCTGCGCTACGGTATCAACACTCGCTTCTATCTGCTTTGGGCTGCATTGAAACGCACCGACTGGCCGCTTTGGCTCCATGCCGCCGGTAGCGATATTCAACAGCGATACAAGGAGCTTGAGGAATCCAGGGATGAATACCAGACTGCTTATTCAACCGTCTTCGATGCGTACTTTTCGTTTAAGGATTATGTGGTGCGTACGTTCGCCGAATGGGCGGACAGGACGCTCGGGGAACAGCTTGATCCAGAAACAATTAGTGTCCATAGCTCGTACACCCTGCAAATTGCCGGACGTACTGTCGAACAGGAAGACACCCGAACGCTGACGGAATTTCTCGTTTTTGGACTGCATGACAATGGTTATAAAGCCACTCTGACTATCATTGGCGCTCCCGAGGGAAGTCGGCTGACGAGTATGGCGCTTGAGCAGTGGCTGGAAAATCGTAACCTGCGACTGGCATTTACCGGCGGCCTTGCATCCTCGCCCTCGGTTGATTACCAAGAGGCTTACCGCAACTACCTGTTCAGCCAGATAGCGTTTGCAGTTTTTGTTGCTCGCCACTCCGGAAAGCTGGACTCCACCGATGCGAATATCATCGCGCGAGCCATGGCCAATGACTCAACGGTGACTATTCAGGGATTGAGAATCAGATCACAAGTACCCGCGTTGAAAGATGTTCTGATCATTTCGGCCAGAGAATATGTACCGTCGCTGATGTTGGTGAAAACGCCTGGCGGTGAATTTGAACTGCAAAAATTTTCCGATGTTAATGCGGCGAACCGCTGGCTGGAGACAGCATTGTCCGCAGATCGTGAATACGCTGCATTGCTGATCCATCCAGACTACCTGCAAGAAGCAGGTAAGTTGCTCGGCAGCGATTCCAGACAGCTGAACTACCGCTACACGCTCGATGGCCGGCCGGTCGATCTTGGCCTGAATCTCAAGGCACCGTTGGCAGACTACGTAAATATCGCTTACCGAGCCGAAGTTGCCCTGCGCAAGGCCATTGCTCCGGCAAGTTATCGGGCGCTTGGTATCGAAGGCCGCAAGCGCTATTCGCGTCTGACAACCGAACTCAAGGCACTGTCTACGATTGATGCACGAGATAATGGTTTTCCGACATTCGAGCAGTTTACTTATGACTCGGTGAAAGCTCAGATAGAAGACATTTTACGTATTCGTGGGAGCAATGTTTCGGTCAACCCCGACCAGATCATTGTTCAAACCGAAGCGTTTCGTAAGAGCGTTACCGATGTTTTGCTTGAGGGACTCGCCTTTGAAGCGGTGCATCCGGCTTACGAAACTAAATTCAGCCCGAAATACTATTTGGTGAATGGCCATCCCAGCGTTGAAAAACTGGATATCCGAGACCTGTCCTCGCTGTCGAAAACTTTCCGTCCCGGCGACAGATATGCCGCGATGCTGAAAGCGCAATATCAGAACAAGGCTCATCCTGATTACGCGTTCAGGCGCGCAGTACACGCGCGAAGAATTCGCTGTGAAATGTACTGCGGTGCTTTGGCCGACTTTACCAATGGCAGACTGTCAATAGAGTCTTTCTCTGCTATCCAGCGGACTATCGATAATCTGAAAGAAAGTGGCGGCTATCAGTCAATTGTGGACAGCCTTACCGAAGGTGACGTCGGGCTGTATAAATTCAATATCGGTACGCTGGGTTTGACGACTGCCTGGGACCGCACGGTGGGCGGCGTTTATATTTTCCGGCTGAAGTTGTCTTCAGGGTTCCTCGATTTGCTCTATACGCCTGACGCGCCGGATCTGGTCAGCTTCCGGCCAATCGCTGAGTTCATTCCTTCGATTCGTTTTCGACACGGCCCGTTCCGGGACTACTACAGCCAGCGGTTACTGCTGGTCGACCAAAAGGTGATCAACGACTATTTCGACAATCTGGTCGCAACCGTCGATACCAAACCGGTTATTCGCACGCAGCGGCGTTCATTGCTGCCTGATCTGTTCACTTTCCATGACGAGCGAGTGCGCCGTGTATTGAGTGATATCGACGAACGCACCACCAGTCTCAATGAAATAATCGCCGGTCTTGTTTACGACAACCTGTTGAAGGCCGCGAACATCATAAGCCTGCTGGTGCCTCCCGTGGGCACTGTCGTGGTGGCTGTGCAGATGATGAAAAGCATCTACGACGCTTCGCAGTCGCACCGACGGGGTGATTACTCCGCTGCGCTTGGACATGTACGGGATGTATTGAGCGAACTGCTGACATTGGGTCAGGCTGCGGCGGCGGGCGCACCGGTTAAAGAACTTACTCGTGCGCAACGCTCGTTCCTCAGTTTGTTTGAAGACGCTCGGACAGTCGCGGAACTCGTTACGTATTACACCGGCCACCAGGACCCTCAGGATGAGCTGCTCGGTTTCTTCAAGTCACTGATGGAAGATGCTGGTTCCGCATTGAGCAAGACCACGGTTCGTTGAGCCGTTTCGAGCGCTCTTAGCCTGCGGATTTATCTTTCATAACCCATCCGCCAACTCACGGCCCGCGTCGCCGCCAGCAATCGCTGCGCCGCCGGGCCGTTTTCGTCAGCATGGAACAGCGAGGTCGGGCCAACGATGGTCAGCACGGCGGCGACCTGGCCAACGGCGTTGAACACCGGGGCCGATAACGCATCCACCCCCGGCATCAGCAGACCATGCACATGATGCAGGCCGCGTTCGCGGATCTGTTCACACAGCGTCGTGTAGGCTTTTTCGTCCTTCAAAGGATGATCGACTGCGGCGATTTCCAGTTCGCGCAAATCGTCGGTTTCCCGAGGCGGCAGGTAGGCGCTGAAGACCAGTCCGGTCGATGAACTGAGCAGCGGCAGCACTGAACCCAATTGCGTCACCACCGTCACCGCGCGCACTGCAGGTTCGATGTGCACCACCGTTGCGCCCTGATTGCCCCACACCGCCAAAAAGCAGGTTTCGTTGAGTTCGTCGCGCAGTTCGGCCAGCGGCAGGGCGGCGACTTTCAGCACGTCCATACTGTTGAGTGCAGCCAGGCCGACACGCAGCGCTTCGCGGCCGAGACCGTAGTGGTTGGTCGCGGTGTTCTGCTCGGCAAAACCCGAGGCGATCAACGCTTGCAGATAGCGATGAACCTTGCTCGCCGGCATCTGCACATGTTCGGCCAGACGCGACAACGAAGTCGATGGCGACAACTCGGCCAAGGCCTTGAGGATGTCGGTGCCGACTTCGGCGGAGCGGACTTTCTGTTTGCCGTTGCTGTCGCTGGTTTTTTCCATGGTGCGGCCGGGTTCCGAAACGAATGGGCGTCTTTATAGCTTGACGCTGGATAGCGAGCAAATTACGTTATGCGTAATCGAATTACGAAAATAACAACCCCGGCGTGCCGAAACCTCTGAGCCAGAGCGATGGGCCACTGCCGACTCCCTGTTCAGGAGGCTCCATGAACCTCGATTCAACCGCGCAGGTGCTGGCGTATCAGTCCGGTTTCGGCAACGAATTCAGCACTGAAGCGTTGCCCGGCGCGCTGCCCGTCGGCCAGAACTCCCCGCAAAAAGCCCCGTACGGCCTCTACACCGAATTATTTTCCGGCACCGCGTTCACCATGACCCGCAGTGAAGCGCGGCGCACCTGGATGTACCGCATTCAGCCGTCGGCCAATCACCCGGCCTTCGTCAAACTGGAGCGGCAACTGGCCGGTGGCCCCATGGGTGAAGTGACGCCCAATCGCCTGCGCTGGAACCCGCTGGAGATCCCGGCCGAACCGACCGATTTCATCGACGGACTGGTGAACATGGCCGCCAACGCCGGCGCGGAAAAACCGTCCGGTATCAGCATCTACAATTACGTCGCCAACCGTTCGATGGAGCGCGTGTTCTTCAACGCCGACGGCGAACTGCTGCTGGTGCCGCAACTCGGCCGTCTGCGCATCGCCACCGAACTGGGTGTGCTGGAAGTCGCGCCGCTGGAAATCGTCGTACTGCCACGCGGGCTGAAATTTCGCGTTGAATTGCTCGATCCGCAAGCACGTGGCTATGTCGCCGAGAACCATGGCGCGCCGCTGCGCCTGCCGGATCTGGGGCCGATCGGCAGTAACGGTCTGGCCAATCCGCGCGACTTCCTGACCCCGGTCGCCGCTTACGAAAACCTGCAACAGCCGACCACGCTGGTGCAGAAATTCCTCGGCCAGTTGTGGGCTACCGAACTCAATCACTCGCCGCTCAACGTGGTCGCCTGGCACGGCAACAACGTGCCGTACAAATACGATCTGCGCCGTTTCAACACCATCGGTACGGTGAGTTTCGATAACCCGGATC
>Ga0268266_10003026_pt1 | contig 17271 bp, 13 predicted proteins | sample KBSS13metaG_FD_190356 | JGI IMG/M metagenome (GOLD analysis project Ga0268266, IMG submission 190356) | Switchgrass rhizosphere microbial communities from Kellogg Biological Station, Michigan, USA - KBS S1-3 metaG (SPAdes) (version 2) | ecosystem: Host-associated > Plants > Roots > Rhizosphere...
AAGTCGGCGTGGGCTTGGCGCTCGGTGGCGTTGAGGGGAACGACCATGGCGTCGAGCTGGGCGCGGGCCTGGGCGGCGTCGGGACTGAGAGGGAAGTTCGCGTAGATGCTGCGGTAGATGGGAGCAGCGTGTCCGGTGTCTCCTAAGAGCTGATAGGTACGGGCGAGGATGTAGCGGAAGTCGCTGTGGCTGCCGACGGGAGTGTCAATGATCGGCTGGAGGGCGGCGAGCGCTCCCTGAGGATTGTTCTGCTGGATGTAGGCGTTGGCCAGAAGCACCGGCGCGTTTGCGATGAAGATGCTGTCGGGATGGCGCTCGGCGAAGCGGTCGAGGAGAGCGTAGGCATCGGCTCCGCGAGCAGCCTGAAGCGCGGCCTGCGCACCGAGATAGTCGGCGTAGTCATCGAGCGCTTTACCGCTGGCCTTGGCTTGCTGGAAGGCGGAGTAAGCATCGTTATAGCGACGGTCGAGCATGTAGGCGTGGCCGAGTGCGAGCCAGGCAGCGGCGGCGGGTTCGCCGGGATGCGAGTGCGCGTAAGACTGAACTCCTGCATAGGCAGCGGCGGAGCGGGTGGCGGTGAGCTGCTGGGCCATGGGGCGGAGCTGCTCGGTGGCGTGAAAGGCCGAGGTGAGGTGTACGGTCTCGGCGGTCGCTTTTTTCGAGCGGCGAGTTGGGAGGCCTTTCTTGCCGGTCTTCGATTTCGACTTCGGGGTGGTCTTGTGGGTTGTCGACGGCTTCGAGGTCGAGCCGGACTTTTTAGTTGTAGAGCTCTTTTTGGAGGTAGAGGTCTTGGAGGAGGGTTTGGGTGCGGTGGATTGCAGTCCTCCCGCAGCTCCTAACCCAAAGGAGCTCGTCAGCAGAAAACCAAGCAGCACAACAGTCTGAAACCGGATACGAACGTTCAACCTTGCCTCTCTTCGCGGAAGCCCACTTCATTACTGTAAGGCGCATCGTGGCGCCTGAGGGTTTGACTGACGAAAGCGGAATCTGGACAGGTACATGAGGATGGTTATCTTAGGGCTCTCTGGGTGGGGAATCCTGGGGGCCAGGGTTTGGCGGTAGAGAAGCGGGTTTCTCCACTGCGCGCTTCGCGCTTCGGTCGAAATGACGATATCTATCGGGGGCTTATGAAATGACGATATCTCTTAGGGACTTTATGCCGGAGTGACGATGTCTATTGGTGGCTTTCTCTATATCTACAGAGGGCTTCGGTTCGAATGTGTTCTGTTTGCATCCAGTAGATCCGGCTTCCCCTTGTATTCTGCAAACCCACCTTAGTCCGCTGCGCGGACGAAGATGGGGCACCCGTCTGGTGGATTGGGCCCTTGAGTGGAGTGGCGCTCCCAACGAAATGCGGGGGTTCCTCGACGGCCTTCGGCCTCCGCTCGGAATGACACTTCCTGAAGAAAGGTTGACGGCACACCACCGCATATCCTTCGAATGCGCTGCGCTGCGCTCAGGATGACATTTTTCGTGGGGTAGCTGGCGACTGCTCAGGATGGCATCTCAGTCTGGACGGACTTAGTGGGCACTTTTGGCGAAATGCCGGAGTTTTCTGACGCTTCCTGATATGGGGGCCGTACATCCTTTGCCCGGGATGCCCGGGCCATTTATGATAATGCAAGCGCCTTTACACAAAAGCTGAGTCATTTAGACATAGCTCGAATTGGGCGCACCTTTTTGCTCATGCCAGCCATCCAATCACCAGGAACGGAAGAGATCCACCCGGATGTAGCGTTAGTAGCGCGCGCTCGGGAGGGTGACACAGCTGCTTTCGAGCAGCTGGTCCGGCAGTACGAACGCCAGATCTTCCGCGTAGCGCAGCATATAACGCAGAACCGTGAAGACGCTGAAGACATCACGCAGGATACCTTCCTCAAGGCTTACGAGAAGCTGGAGCAGTTCCAGGGTAACTCGAAGTTCTCAACCTGGCTCGTGCGGATTGCGGTCAACGAGAGTCTTATGCGGCTGCGCAAGCGCAAGACCTCAAAGACCGTCTCCATGGACGAAGACGTCCAGACCGATGAAGGATCTATTCCGCGCGATTTTGCCGAGTGGCGACCGAACCCTGAGCAGATCTTCGATCAGAACGAGCTTAACGACATTCTCAAACGGACGATCCAGGGGCTTCCTCCCGGATTCCGAACTGTCTTTACGCTTCGGGATATCGAGAATCTCTCCACGGAAGAGACAGCGGAGGCACTTGGCTTGAGTATTCCTGCGGTCAAATCACGTCTGTTACGTGCTCGTTTACAATTGCGCGAACGTTTGAGCAGATACTTCCGGCAACGGAAGGAAGGACAACCCGCATGAACTGCACCGATTTTCTAAGTCAGCTAACGGATTACTTTGACGGACACATTCCGGCAGATCTGCTGGTAGAGGTGCGGGCCCATTTGGCGGAGTGTCATCACTGCGAGGTGGTGGTAAACACAACGCGTCAGACGATCGAGGTCTACCGTGGCAACGAGATCTACGAGATCTCCGACGACCTTCGTGAGCGTCTGCACTCGGCGATTATGACCAAGTGTCTTGAGAAGAAGCGCGCCTGACCCGCGCCAACATCGGTCACAATTCTGCCGGGCATTTTGTAAAGGGCAGCGATTCGAACACTTTCCATTGACTAAACTCCCGAACATCCATTGTTTGGGAGTTTTTTCATGCACTCACTTTTGTTGGCGTTTACGGTCGTCATGACTGCTTTAGCCGCGCCACGGGATATCACACCCATCACTCAGCAGGAGCTGGTGCAACACACGCAGCAGCTCTCCGACGCAGTCGCTATTGGAGATAAGACGCCGTGGCAGCTCTACTATGCCGACGACGCTCTGTACTTCGATGAGAAGGGCCGCGCGATGGACAAGAAAGCGCTTCTCACAGATCTGACTCCCCTGCCCAAGGGCTACTCAGGGACGATCCACGTGGTTAAACCGCAAAGCCGTTTGCTGGGCGATACGGCCATCCTCGCATACGATCTCGATGAGACGGAGACCATCTTCGGACAGAAGCTGCACGCACGCTACCACGGCACCGATACATGGATGTATCGCAACGGCAGATGGCAGATCGTGGCGACGCAGATGCTGCGCTACTACGAAGACCCCGCAGCCGGGACCATCAAGACTTCGCTTCTGAATGACTACACCGGCACCTACCAGCTTGCCCCCGGAGTGACCCTGAAGATCACGCGCGAGGGTGACAAGCTTTACACGCAACGAGGCGATCATCCGCGCGATCTTCTGCTTCCTGAGGTGGCGGATCTCTTCTTCCGCGCCGGAGTGGAAGGGCGGCGGCTCTTCCATCGCGATGAGAGCGGAAGAGTGGACTCCCTGATCGATCGCCGCAACAATGAAGATCTTGTATGGAAGAAACTTTAGCGAATTGGGAGCTTCCGATGCATCAGGCGCATGGCTGATAAGGTGATCGCCGCGATGCAGAGCGCGATGATCGTTCCCCTGAGCCAGGACGCCGCCTGAAGGCTCAGGTCGATGCTGGTGAAGAGAGCGATATAGGCGGCGACACACATCGGGCACTTCGGAAGCAGCAGAATCAAAGCTGGAGTGCTCCACTTGGCAGCGGCCTTGTAAGACTCCGGTTGTCCGATGAAAGATTCAACTCTTTTCGCTCTGGAAGGAGGCCATCGAAAGGCGATTTCTACCGCGCGGGAAGAACGATTCGAGGTGTCCTAACCCGCAGAAAATTGGCGGGTAAACCATGTCTTCTCAGCCATTACAAAAGTCTTACATCCGCTTCTCCCACATCCTGTTAGCTTCAGAAACAGGAAGTTCTAACAAGGAAGAAACAGACCTATGAGCCCCTCGCTGATCCCCACTGAAGAAATCGTCCAGACTCCTGTAGTCGATACGGTCCAATCTGCTCCCTCCGCAGCCCCTCACGTCGCTCGCAAGGTTCGTGAAGACCTTCGCATGGGTCGTGAGTATCAGGAAGGCCGCATCAACTGGATTACCGCCGTCGCGATGGGACTCTTTCACGTGGGAGCCATCGCTGCACTGTTCTTCTTTTCGTGGACGAATCTCGCCGTTGCCGCCGTCATGTACTTCTTCGCGATCAATGTGGGGATCGGCATGGCGTACCACCGTCTGCTGACGCATCGCGGCTACAAGACGCCCAAGTGGGTTGAGTACTTCGTGACGACCTGCGGCACTATGGCTCTTGAGGGTGGACCGATCTTCTGGGTAGCCACGCACCGCGTTCATCATCAGAACTCGGACCATGAGGGCGATCCTCACACTCCTCACGACGGAACCTGGTGGGCTCATGCCGGATGGATTATCTCCGGCCGGGCGCTTCACTCCGAGACAGCTCTTCTTGGCCGCTATGCTCCCGATCTCACCCGCGATCCGGTCCACGTCTGGCTCTCCAAGTACCACTGGCTGCCCCTTACCATTGCCGGCTTCCTTCAGCTCGCCCTGGGCGCTGTGCTTGCGTCGCCCGGACATCGCATCGTCGGCGCAATCGGCATGATGCTCTGGGGAACCTTCCTGCGCGTTACGCTCGGCCTGCACGCTACCTGGCTGGTGAACTCGGCCACCCATCTGTGGGGCAAGCGCCGTTTCGAGACGCGCGACGACTCCCGCAACAACTGGTGGGTCGCCATTCTTACCGGTGGTGAGGGATGGCACAACAATCACCACGCTCATCCGGTGAGCGCCCGCCATGGCCTTGCATGGTATGAATTCGATGTGAACTACTACGGAATCTGGCTTCTGGAAAAGATGGGACTCGCGAAAAAGGTCCAGATCGCGAAGTTCGATCCGGCCGATCCTAAACCTGCTGGAATGTAGCTCTCTTCCATTGTTTTTCAGGAAACGGCACAGACTTCGGTCTGTGCCGTTTTTGCGTCTGCTCAAAGATAAGATGTTTCACAGTAAAGCCTCTGCTGTGTGATACATATACTTATTTTGCAGAACTCGCATCCCATTGAATGGCAGGAATGTGCGGAGTTTTAGAATCCGCAAAACCTTTTCTGGGTCCTGTGGTTCGGCAACACACATTTTTCTGATGAAGAGGCTTACATGACTCCTAAGGTTCCATTTTGGTCACTCGTCTTTCTTGCCGTTCTCGGCTGCGTATCTCTGATCAAGCCCCACGTTGCTTATGCCCAGGGTCAGACCATCTATTGCGCCTCCGACGACGGCAAAAGGAACTATTGCAGCGCCAACACGCGTGGTGGCGTACAGATGACGCGTCAGCGTAGCGGCTCAGCCTGCACCCAGGGGAGCACCTGGGGTTGGGATAACCGCGGCATCTGGGTCGACCGTGGCTGCCGCGCCGAGTTCGCGGTCGGCAACGGTGGCAACGGCGGGAACTGGGGCGGTGGCAATGGCGGAAACTGGGGCGGAAATAATGGCTCCGGACAGACCATCTACTGCGCCTCCGACGATGGCAAGAGGAACTACTGCAGTGCCAACACCCGTGGCGGAGTGAGACTAACCCAGCAACGCAGCGGCTCATCCTGCACCCAGGGAAGTACCTGGGGTTGGGATAATCGAGGCATCTGGGTCGACCGTGGCTGCCGCGCCGAATTTGTGGTCGGCAACGGCGGAAACTGGGGCGGCGGCAATGGCGGGAACTGGGGCGGAAATAACGGCGGGAATGTAGGCCAAACCTTTACCTGCTCTTCCGACAACGGAGGCAGAAATTATTGCAACCTGCCGCGAGGCGTCAACCCCAACAATGTCGTCTTGTCCCGTCAGATCAGCGGCTCAGCCTGCACCCAGGGACAGACCTGGGGCGTGGATCGAAGAGGCGTCTGGGTCGATCGCGGCTGCCGCGCCGAGTTCCGCTCGAATTTCTAACAACCCTACCAGCCCAAACCAACCAAAAGCCCATAGAGAGATCTTCTCTACGGGCTTTTGGTTTTAATCACGCATCTTCACTTTCTGCGCCACAGACTATCCCAATTTTGCTTTGTGCTGACCTTAGGAACATTCCAAAGGTGATCGCCGAGCTAGTCCCTCGTATACTTCGCAGAGGGACTGGGGCATGAACATCACACGACGCCGCGGAACGATCGCATTCTTCATCACCCTCGGTGTCCTTCTTGTCGGCCTTGCCGTCACCCTGCAGATCGGCTGGGTCGTTCTCAATGAGCGCACCGTTGCGCTCGCCGTCCTGGGGATCATTCTCTTCGCCCTGCTGATCGCTGGCGTTGTTCTCAACACGGTCTTTCTGGTGCGCGAGATACGCCGCAACGAACGTCAGGACTCCTTCCTGAACGCGGTCACACACGAGCTCAAGACGCCCATTGCCAGCATCCGGCTCTACCTCGAAACGCTGCAGCGCCATCCTGTAGAGGAATCCCAGCGCCAGCAGTTCTACGCCACCATGCTCGCCGACTCCGACCGCCTGCTCGCCACCGTCGAGCAGGTACTCAAAGCAGGCCAGCTCGGCCAGCGCCATCGCCTGCAAAGCCGAACCCTTATCGATCTCCAGCCGCTGGTCACCGAGTGCATCAAGATCACTCTGCAGCGCCACCATCTTGCTCCCGATGCGATCGTCCTTGAACCCGTCTCCGGAGGCATTCGCCTTCGCGTCATGGGAATTGCCGAAGACCTGCGCACCGCCGTTCTCAATCTGCTTGATAACGCCGTCAAATACTCCCCTGAGGGAGTCCATGTGCGCTGTTCCCTCTCCATCACGCACTACACCTGGGCGACGCTGCGCATCACCGACACCGGCCTGGGGCTCCCGCCGAACCAGCATAAACGCATCTTTCACCGCTTCTATCGCGTTCCCGGGCGCACCATGCTCCGCATCAAGGGAACCGGCCTCGGCCTCTTCCTGGTTCGAAGTATCGCGCGCCAGCATGGCGGAAACGCAACCGCTTCCAGCCCGGGGCTGAACCGCGGAACAACTGTAACGCTGACTCTTCCTCTCGCCAACGCCGCAACCTCAAGCGAGACCACCACCTTCTCCGTCGAGAGCAAGCAGCCGGAGGGAGTCGAGAGAATATGAGCGACCTCCGCACGAAAGAACAGGCTCCCCTCATCGCTGTTATCGAAGACGAGGAACACCTCGCTCAGGGGCTCCTCTTCAATCTTCAGGCTGAAGGTTATCGAACCCATCATGAAGCCGACGGCGATGCGGCGCTCGAATATCTTCTCGGAGACGACAACACGATTGCCGCCGTCGTGCTCGACTGCATGCTTCCCGGCACCGACGGCTTCGAGATCGTCCGTACGCTCCGCGAGCGAAAGCGCTTCACTCCGGTCCTGATGCTCACAGCGCGCTCCCGCCCTGAAGATGTTCTCGAGGGCATCGAAGCCGGAGCCGATGACTATCTCTCCAAGCCCTTCGACCTCAACATTCTTCTGGTCCGCATAAAGTCGCTCCTTCGCCGAACCGCGTGGCATCGCAATCATTCCACGTCGTCCGAGGAGACTCGTCCCTCCGAACCGTCGGAATCGACCCCGCCATCCCCGGAGTACGCCTTCAACCATCGCACCATCCGCTTCGATGAGCTGGAGCTGGTGGCACCGAATCGCACCACGCAGCTTACCGTCATGGAGGCGGACCTTCTTCGCTACTTCACCGAGCGCGAAGGCCAGATTGTGTCTCGCAAAGAGATCCTCGAACAGGTCTGGCGTGTCCATGAAGACACCGACACCCGCGCCATCGACAACTTCATCGTTCGCCTGCGCCGGTACATCGAGGACAACCCCGCCAATCCGCAGCATCTGGTCACAGTGCGAGGCGTAGGGTATCGTTTTGTAGCGAATCCTTAATCAGAACCACCGTCGATTTACACGATCTTGATCAGCCAGCCGTAGTCTCTCTTGAACCGCAGCTTCTTAGATACAGCTCCGCAGAGGAATTGATGAGCGATTTCATGAACTCCGGAACCTCCGGCAGCCTCACCGCAAAACTATGGCGTGGCGAGCGCATGTGCCTTCTCGGCATGGATGTCAAAGATCCTGAGCCTGACTTCGTCGGCTTCTCGATTGAAGTCAAAAGCCCCGGTAAGAAAACTTACTCTCCACTGCGCAACCGCATCGCCTTCTCCTACGACAAACCTGCGACTGATGCCGTCAATGGCTTTCGCAACTACGCGTCTCTCGAGGCTCCGTTTCAAAAGTTCCGCTGGATGCACTTTCCTTACGATCCTAAGGACGGCACCTACCGATACCGCATCACCAAGCAGCACATGCCGTCGGACAACAAGCTCGTCGCGGGCGACAGCAAGGTCGTTGATATCCCTCTCTCCAAAGAAACCTATAGCAACTTCCTGGATATCGGATTCACACGCAGTTTTGCCTCATCGCAGGCCTACGTGGACAAGTTCCAAAACAACCCGCACGTCATTCCCTCCAACACGGCCTCCGGCCTCTCCTTCGACAAGACAAAATCACCCGCTGGAGTCTACGAGTGGCTCGGCTTCGAAGCCTACGACCTTCTCATCTCTGCGCTGGACGAGGTCGTCAACGACAAGAGCCTTTCGCTCGATGTCTTCGCCTACGACCTCGATGAGCCGGATATCGTCGGCCGCTTCGCTGCTCTCGGATCGCGTCTTCGCATCATCATCGACAACTCCGCCGGCCACGCGAAGACGACCAACGATGCCTCCCTTGCAGCGGAAAAACTGATCGCCACTGCCGGAGCTGCCAATGTCCATCGCATGCACTTCGACACGCTGCAACATAACAAGGTGCTGATCGTGAAGAAGAAGGGAAAGCCCGTCAAGGTTCTGTTCGGCTCAACCAACTTCAGCTTTCGCGGCATCTATATCCAGGCGAACAATACTCTGCTCTTTACGTCTGCGGACATCGCCGGGCTCTTCTCGCAATACTTCGATCTCGCATTCGCCAACGCTCCCGACTTCACCTCGAATGCCTTGTTCTCGTCCTGGCACGCCGTGACGGTACCGGGAAAACCGGACCCACAGATCTGCTTCGCTCCGCACACCTCCGCAGATCTCTCTCTCGGCCCCATCGGCCAGGCCATCGATCAGGCCACCACCTCCGTCTTCTTCGCGATCGCGTTTCTCTATCAAACAAAGTCAGGTGCAGTCCGCGAGGCCGTCGATCGACTAATGAAGCGCGATCTGTTCAGCTACGGAATCTCTGACAAGACCTCTTCGCTCGAGATCACGAAGCCCGATGGCAGCGTCGCCCTGGTTCCTTTCGCCTATCTCGCCAAGAACGCTCCGCCTCCCTTCTCGGCGGAGTGGAGCGGAGGCTCCGGCATCAACGAGCACAACAAGTTCGTCGTCACCGACTTCAATCTTCCCACCGCGCGCGTGTATACGGGCTCCTCCAACTTCTCACCCTCAGGCGAGACCGGCAACGGAGACAATCTCGTCGTCATCCAGGACCAGAGAGTGGCGACCTCTTACGCTATCAACGCACTGCGCATCTTCGATCACCTTCACTTCCGCGCACGCATGAAGCAGGCCTCTACCCTCGTCGCGCACGATGCCCAACAGGCCCTCACGCTGCAGAAGCCAATCGCAATCAGCGGAGCGAAGCAAAGTTGGTTCGCAACCTCCTACATCTCAGGCAATCAGGACCAGCGGGACCGCCTTCTCTTCTCTCACTAGGGATCAGGCTGTCGCCCTAAAAGTCCCTGTTTCAAGGAAATACCATTCAGAGCGAAGGCCTTAGCGGAGGAACTCCGCATTGTGCTGTGACGCCACAAATGCCTCCACCGTCACTCGTCACAAACTATCTCCCTCCTATTGCAATCCCATATAAAACCCTTCATACTCCTATGGCAAAACAATAGGAGATGGAATGGGCGACAAAACCGATGTCTGGCAAGGCACCCTGGCACTGATGGTCCTTAAAACGCTTGAAAGCATGGGAGCTCTTCACGGTTATGGCATCGCTCGCCGCATCGAGCAGACCAGCGGCGACCTGCTGTCGCTGAACTATGGCACCCTCTACCCTGCACTTCTACGGCTGGAGCAGGAAGGAGCCATCAAGTCCGAATGGGGTGTCTCCGATAACAACCGCCGCGCCAAGTTTTACTCCCTCACCCGCACCGGCCATCGCCTTCTGCACAAAGAGACGCAAAGCTGGGAGCAGACCACCGCCATTCTCTCTCGCTTTCTCACACCGTCGGAGGAATCATGAGACGCATTCGTGCATGGTTTCAGAAGTTGTTTGGGATTGTTCCCAGTCAGCAACAAGAACAGGACTTCTCAGACGAGCTCGCCAGCCATCTTCAATTGCACATCGACGATAATCTCCGTGCAGGCATGTCGCCGGAGCAAGCCCGTCGCGAAGCTCTGCATAAACTTGGTGGCGTCGAACGTACCCGGCAGGCTCATCGCGAAGACCGCACCATCCCTTTCCTCGAAACTCTCCTGCAGGACATTCGTTACGCTCTTCGGCAGCTTCGCCGTAGCCCCGGCTTCACTGTGACAGCGATTCTTATGCTCGCGCTGGGCATCGGGGCCAGTGTTGCCATCTTTAGCTTTGTCGATGCGGCGCTTTTAAAGCCGTTGCCCTATGCAGATCCAACAAACCTCGCTGACGTTGCCGAACACGGTGCCGCCTTCCCTCGCTCCAATCTCTCCTACCTCGACTTTCGTGACTGGCAGCGGTTGAATAAAGTCTTCACCTCCGTCGACGCATATAACGGAACGGGATATCTTCTTGCGACTCCCTCCGGAGTCGAACCCGTTCTTGCTGTACGTGTCACCGACGGCTTCTTTCGTACTCTTGGTGTCCGCCCCATTCTCGGTCGAGATTTCTACTCCGGTGAAGACCAGCCTAACGCTCCAGCGACCACCATTCTTCCGTACTCCACCTGGCAGAATCGTTTCGGGGGACGCAAAGATATCATCGGCCAGACGGTGTCTCTGGACGGCAATCCAACCACAATCGTCGGTATCCTGCCGCAGGGCTTTCAGTTCGCCCCCCGCGGCAATGCGGAGTTCTGGACTACGACCCGACAGCTCACCAGCTGCGAACAACGCCGTAGCTGCCACAACCTCTTCGCCATCGGCCGTCTTAATGAAGGCATTAGCGTCGGGAAAGCTCAGACCGAGATGGCCGCAATCGCGAAACAGCTTGAGATCCAGTATCCCGGATCGAATCGCGATCAGGGCGCTTCTATCACGTCGCTATCAGAATTGATCGTTGGAACCATCCGCCCGATCCTCCTCGTTCTCCTTGCAGGAGCCTGTCTTCTGCTCGTGATCGCATGTGTCAATATAGCCAGCCTTCTGCTGGTTCGTTCCGAAAGCCGTCGGCGTGAATTCGCTGTCCGCGGGGCTCTCGGAGCATCGCCTGCGCGGCTTATCCGTCAGTTCATCACAGAAGGACTCGTCCTTATCTCCGCCGGAACCATCGCAGGCCTTGTCGTGGGGTCGTTTGCTATGCACTTGCTGCTTGGGCTCGTCTCTAAAGACATGCTCTCCAGCATGCCGTATCTCAACGGTCTTAATCTCAATTCGCATGTGCTTTTGTTCGCCGCCATCGTCTCGGCCTTGGCCGCGGCCATCTTTTCGCTTACCCCCGCACTGCGTCTTCCGATCTCCTCCATGCGCGAGGCTCTAAACGACGGCGACCGCGGTTCTGCCGGGACACTGTGGCGCAGGCTCGGGACGAACCTCGTCGTCCTCGAGCTCACCATCGCGGTTGTCCTACTCGTAGGCGCGGGCCTTCTTGGAAAAAGCTTGTATCGACTTCTGAATGTCGATCTTGCCTTTGAACCGTCCCACCTGGCTACGCTCTATGTCTCGATCCCCAGAAAGAGCTACCCCAAGGATGAGGATCTGATCGTCGTCACACGCAAAATCATCGCTCGCACCTCAATCCTGCCCGGCGTCACCTCTGCTGCCGTCACCAGCGTCCTCCCTACCAATGGCAATGGAAACACCGACTGGATCCGTGTTGTCGGCCATCCCTTCCATGGGGAACACAACGAAGTTAACGAACGTGATATCAGCGTCGACTATTTCAAGACCCTGCAGGCACGCCTGTTGCGCGGACGCATCTTCACTGACCAGGAAGATCGCACGCAGCCACGCGTCGCCATCATCAACAAAGCCTTTGCCGATAAGTACTTTCCCGGAGAAGATCCAATCGGCAAAAAATATGGCGGCGGCGATCTGAAGCCTGACTCCATCAAACAAGTTATCGGCATCGTAGATAACATTCGCGAAAGCTCCCTTGACGGAGACATCTGGCCCGCTGAATACAAGCCGTACAATCAGGACTCTGACTCCTTCTTCGCCCTCGTCGTAAGGACCTCCGGCGACGACAAGTCCCTGCTCCCCGCCCTTGCCAACGCCGTTCGCCAGGTCGACCCCGGAATCGGCACGATGGATCCTCAGACCATGCAGCAGCGCATCGACGGCTCGCCTGCCGCCTACCTCCATCGCTCTGCAGCCTGGCTCGTTGGGGGCTTTGCTGCCCTCGCTCTTCTGCTTGGAGTCGTCGGGCTCTATGGCGTCATCGCCTACTCTGTCAGCCAACGGACTCGCGAGATCGGCGTTCGCATGGCCCTCGGTGCGGCTCGCGGCTCCGTCTACCAACTCATTCTCAGGGAAGCGGGCATTCTCACCGTCGTTGGAATCGTGGCTGGCCTCCTCTGCTCCATCGCCTCGGCAGTCTTCCTGCGCAAGCTCCTCTTCGGAATCCGCTCGTGGGATATACAGACTCTGATCGGAGTGGCACTCCTCCTGGGCGCCGCCGCGTTGCTGGCCAGCTTTATTCCTGCTCGCCGCGCCGCTTCCATCAACCCCGTCGAAGCCCTGCGCGCTGAATAGATACGGGCGTCTCTACACACTCGGAAGGAGGGGAGGGAGATCGCGTAAACTCAACATAGAACAAGAAGCATGCGCATCTTCACCCGCTACATCCTCCGCGAAGTAACCTCCCACGCCCTCCTGGGCGGAGCTCTCTTTACCTTCGTGCTCTTCATGCGCGAGCTCGGTCACATTCTCGAGCTGGTCGTCCGCGACTCCGCCTCGCTCACCGATGTTCTGCGCATCTTCGCTTACCTTCTGCCGAACTTCCTCATCGTGACGATTCCGATGGCGGTTCTCGTCGGCATTCTCCTCGGCCTCTCGCGCCTCGCCGCCGACTCCGAGATCACGGCCATGCGCGCTTCGGGCATGGGCGTACTTACTTTCGTGCGCATCGTCTCCATCGTCTCGGTGATCGCCGTGGCGCTGGGCCTGTTCAACTCGCTCTATCTCGCGCCGCGATCCGCGGCTGCGACACTGCGGCTCCAAAATACGCTGAAGTCTTCGCAGGTAGCCTTCGAAGTACAACCGCGCGTCTTCTATGAGGACTTCCACAACTACGTTCTCTACATCCAGAATGTGACGCCGGCTGCAGGCGCCGCTCTCTGGCAACACGTCTTTCTCGCCGACCTCACCCAGCCGGCGAACCCAAACATCACCACCGCCGATCAGGCCGTCGTCGTCTCCAACGATCCGCAAAGCATCCGCCTGCACCTGCTCGACGGAGGCCAGCACGAGACCTCGCCGACCGATCCGAATCAGTACAACATCTCCACCTTTGCCTCCACCGATCTGCCCATCCAGACCGGCACGCAGGACGAGCCTCGCCTCGGACGCTCCGACACTCCAATCCTCGCGCTCTCTCTCCCCGAGCTCTGGCGACTGGGGAACATGCCGGACAACGCCGTACCCGGCAAGCTCGCGCGCATCTATCGCATCGAGCTCAACCGGCGATTCTCCTATCCCTTCGCCTGCCTCGTCCTCATGCTGATCGGCGTTCCTTTGGGCATCGCGTCCAAGCGCGGAGGAAAGTCCACCGGCTTCGTCCTCACCATCGTCCTCGTCTTCGTCTACTACACGCTCTCGCAGGTAGGAATCGCCTTCGCGAAAAACGGAAAGCTTTCACCCTTCCTCGGCGTCTGGGGAGCAAACCTGATCTTCGCCGCTGCCGGTGTAGTGCTGCTTTATCAGATGTCTCGTGGAGGCATCGCTCTCGGGATCGTCTCTTCGCTCGGCGTGGGGCTCAACAAGCTCCTTTCGCGCTTTCCTCGTGGACAAGAGCTGGCTTCGTCGAGCCGCAGGATCAGCATCTCAGCGACACTGCGCCGCTTCCGCAATACCTTCCGCATCCAATTCCCTCTGCTGCTGGACGATTACGTCATGCGCGAATACATGACCAACTTCGCCATGATCGTCCTCTCCTTCTCTGCGCTCTTCCTGATCTTCACTTCCTTCGAGCTGGTCGGAGACATCATCCGCAATCGCACACCGCTGGTCACAGTGGGCGACTATCTGATCAACCTGATTCCCTTCATCCTCTACAACGTTACTCCGCTCTGTGCCCTGGTCGCCGTCCTGGTCACCTTCGGCGCATTGAACCGTTCCTCAGAGCTTACGGCGATGAAGGCGACCGGCATCAGCCTCTATCGCATCATCACTCCCGTACTGGTCACGACGCTGCTTATCGCGGGATGCCTCTTTGCGTTCGATGAGCTCTACCTCCCTACGGCCAACCGCCGACAGGAGGCCCTGCGCTCCATCATCAAAGACAAGCCCGCACAGACCTTCCTTCGTCCCGACCGCAAATGGATCTCTGGTCAGGCCGGCCCCTCCGGTTCTCCTACACGAATCTTCTACTATCAGTTCTTCGATGCCGGCAGAAATGTCTTCGCCAACCTGACTGTCTTCGAATTCGATGCGAACACCTTCGCGCTCAAGCGCCGCATCTTCGCATCTTCGGCACACTGGAACGAACGCGTGGGCCAGTGGGTCTTTGAGAACGGCTGGCAGCGCACCTTCGAAGGCGACACCATCGCGTCCTACCAACCCTTCACGGTTACGGCGTTTTCTGAGATCCACGAAATGCCTTCCTATTTCGTCAAAGAGGACCGCCCTGCGCAGGAGATGAACTACAACGAGCTGTCCCGTTACATCTCCGATCTCAATCAATCCGGCTTCGACACCAAACGCCTGAGCGTGCAGCTCAATCGCAAGCTCGCCTATCCGCTCATCACGCTGGTCATGGCGATCCTCGCGATTCCCTTCGCCTTGTCGATGGGCAAACGAGGCTCTCTCGCGGGAATCGCAACCGCCATCGGCCTTGCCATCGCTTACTGGGTGGTCGATGCTCTCTTTCAGGCCATGGGCAACGTGAACACCCTCCCTGCCGTGCTCGCCGCGTGGACCCCGGACCTTCTCTTCGGGATCGCAGGAACTTATCTTCTTCTGCGGACCTCAACCTAAGCCGTGGTTAGTGGCAGTACTTGTGGAGCGAGGACCTGTGGGGCCTGGGGCCCTATGGCCTTATCAGCGCCCCCACACTAGTAGTTATTTCATTTCCGTCCAGCCTCTCTTTCGCACAGGAGTCAGTAGAAATCCACGGGTCGTGCCGTTGTGAAAGCCTATCCCGACGATCTGCCCGGCACTGTTGATCCCCGTGGCAAACCTCAATTCCCATCCAGAATCCGCCGGAATCATACTTTCCAGATCGTACATAGTGCCGTGGGTGTAAAGAAACGCGCGAGATACGAAAAGATTAGAGCAGGAACCCACAACGTCTCCAGCATCGTTGATGCCTCTTGCAGCGCTATTGGGAAAGTCTGGAAGGGTGCCGAGGTCCTGCATAAACCCGTGACTGTACAAGAACGCGTGGTAATTGATCTCAGAAATTGTCGAATATCCAGCCACGTCTCCGGACTCGTTGATCGCATCTCCACCACTCGAACTTCCTCCTGGCAGCGTCCCCAGATCCTCCATCTTGTCGTCGCTGTAAAGGAAGGCATGGTCGAACCCTGAGGCAGTGCTCGAATAGCCTGTTATTTGGACCTCGTTATTTCTACCTTTCCCCCGACCGCCGTTGATACCGGTCCCGAAGCTTGAGCTACCCCCCGGTAGTGTGCCCAAGTCCTCCATGTTGCCGTTGCGGTACAAAAAGGCGTGCTGGTTCATGTAGGTGCGCCCTGGATCTTCAACACCCGACCATCCTGTCACCTGCCCAGAGGAGTTGACTGCAAAACCTTCGCTATCCGCCCCAGAAGAGAGCGTACCTAGATCTCTCATGCGGCCCTTACTGTAAAGAAATGCATGGATGGGACCACAATCAGAGTGCACGCATGATTGGGTATAGGAGTAACCCGTCACCCAAATCCGTCCCTCATCTTTGCCCCCGCTGATGCCTCGCCCATCGCTCCGCGTTTCGTCCGAGAGCGCTCCCAGATCATGCATCTTTCCGTTCTTATAGAGGAACGCATGTGAGTAGCAGCCCTGGCATGAGAGGTATGCAGAACCTGTAACGTCCCCCGCCTCGTTGATGCCAGATGCGATCGCTTGGGTTCCTCCCAGAGTGCCTAGGTCAGTGACGGTGTATCTCTGGGCTGTTAAGGTTGGAGCTACAAACAGAACTACGCAGAGATTTCGTACCAGGAAAAGATAAAACCGGCGCATGGGTCCTCCTTAGTGGTGAAAGATTGCCACGTAGAGGCTAGGAGTATGCTGTGTAAGGGCGGCCTATTGCGGCTTCACACTAAGCTTGTAGCCTCTTTGGTGTAACGCGCTGGGAACCATAAACGGGATACAGGGGACTATGAATTGCGGTGATCATCTCCGTCTGTACGGAGTCGCACATAGCGGCCCGGATAGAATGGTGAAGGACCCCGATGTATCTGGCTCCTATGGTCCGTACCCACAAGCCACGGTTGCATGCTCTCGTAAATCGCCATATGAGTTATGTCTTAAACAAACAAATAACTCACCCCTCCATAGCGATCAAAGATTGGTCCTTCAACTTGAAACGTTCCTATTGATCCGGGTTTTTACAGCCCGGCCGTTGCGGGACGATTCAATCTCGCCGACAAGATCGATCAGTAACGGAAGCGTCCTTGCCGCAGCCAGCAACATCCACTACGCCGCTGGAACAACGAATCACATCCGCGCCATCGTCAATCGCATCGATAACAAGTTTGCTGAGCAGGTGGCTCCAACCTACGAACGACCTCTCCAGGGTCGAGGCTGATGATGCCCGCCTGCTCGGAGCGGAAGGAGTAGGTGGTTCCATGATGATCTTGTCCTGAACAAGTGATGTTACATAGGTGGAATATTTGTTAGAGGAAGTATGCGCGCCACCCTCCCAACCGATTGAATCTGAACCCCTGAAGATTCCGTGTAGCGGTCGGCTTCGCTGCACCCGCTACACAGAATCGCAGTTCCCTGCATCCCAGCTTTAGCGCCTCTGGCCTACACTAGGAGCCAAGATGAAATTTAGATCCTCCGTCGCACTGGCAGCTCTCATCACCGCCACCGCAGCCGCCCAAACCACCACGGGAACCACACAGAAG
>Ga0268266_10003029_pt1 | contig 17259 bp, 18 predicted proteins | sample KBSS13metaG_FD_190356 | JGI IMG/M metagenome (GOLD analysis project Ga0268266, IMG submission 190356) | Switchgrass rhizosphere microbial communities from Kellogg Biological Station, Michigan, USA - KBS S1-3 metaG (SPAdes) (version 2) | ecosystem: Host-associated > Plants > Roots > Rhizosphere...
CTCGCGCGCCATGCGCCGCCATTGCACGAGACCCAGGCGGTTGGTCGGCTGGCTGCCGAGAAACACGTTCTCGGCCACGGTCAGGTCCGGCGCGACACTGAGCTCCTGATGAACCATCGCGATTCCCGTCGCATGCGCGTCGCGCACCGATCGAAAGCGGGTCTCTTTTCCGTCCAGCACGAACCGGCCGGAAAAATCCGCATGCACACCGGCGATGATCTTCATCAGCGTACTTTTGCCCGCGCCGTTCTCGCCGACGAGACCATGGATCTCGCCGGCATGCAGCGCGAAGTCGACCCCACGAAGGGCTTCGACGCCGCCGAAGGCCTTCGTGATGTCGTGCAGTTCGAGGATGGGCTGGTGTCCCCTGGGCATGGGAGCTCAGATCAGGAAGTGATCCTCCATCCACTGCATGCCGGCGGCGTTGGCTTTGGTCACCACCGGCCCGTCGGTGATGACGTGCTTCGGGATACCCTGTCCGCTCTTCTCGCCCGCGGTCACCGCGGCGACGCCGGCGACGATGGCGCCGCCATGGATGCGGCAGGAGGGGTTGCGGACAGTCGCGAACATGCGGCCTTCGCTGACGGCCTGGATCGCCGGCGGCATGGCGTCGACGCCGCCGATCAGGATGTTGGTGCGATTGCGCGCCTTCATGATGTTGTAGGCAGCCAGCGCCATGTCATCATTGTGGAAGAAGGCTGCATCGATCTGCGGATACTTGGTCAGATAGGTCTCCCACAGCCGGGCCGTCTTCGAGACGTCCCAGTCGGCGGGCTGGGTGTCGAGCACCTCGATGTTCGGGAACTGCTTTACGACAGACTCAAAACCCTTGGCGCGGCCCTGTGCGCCGGTATGGCCGAGCGCGCCTTGCGTCATGATGACCTTGCCCTTGCCGCCGATGGCGTTGCAAAGCGCCTGCGTTACGGATGCGCCCATGAATTCGTTGTCGGGCGCCAGGAACGAATGAACCTTGATCTGGTCGAGCGGTGCGATCAGCGTGTCCATGTCGATCACGGGCGTGCCGGCATCGATCATCTTCTGCACGGGCTGGGTCAGCGTGCCGATGCCGAACGCCTGGATGGCGACGAAATCCCATTTCTGCGAGGCCATGTTGTCGATCGCGGCGCGCTGCTTGACGGCGTCGAGCTGGCCATCGAACCAGGTGACCTCGACGTTGAACAGCTTGCCCCACCATTCCGCCGCCTGCTTGCCCTGGGCGCACCAGGTGGCCTGCAGGCCCGCATTGGAGAACGCCGCCTTCAGCGGTTTCTCCGAACGTGCCACCGCTGCCATCGCCGGGTTGATGCCCAACCCGCCGAGCAGGGCGGTGGATGCGCCGGCTGCTGCCGCCGTTTGAAGAAGATTACGCCTTGTCGTAGAGGATTTGTCAGTCCCGGACATCGCTCGCTCCCTCGATTGTTATTACCAACGGTGTCTGTTGCACGCACCGCGGATCGAGGCAGTCTTTCACATCCGACGCGTTCCCGCCACCGGCCGACTTGATCGCTAGTATCAATGAGATCGCGACGTTCGTCGCTTCACTGCGCTGCAACGAGAGCTGCGATCTCGCCGAGCAGCTTTCGCCACGCAGCATCGATTTCGTCCGACCAGTCCGCGCCGAGCACTTCGCGCAGCGTCTGCGCAATGATGGCGAAGAACGCGATGAACAACTCGCGTGGCGTTCCATAGGCGTCGTGCGAGGAAACTTCGGACGTGATCAGGCGGAAATGGCCCGTGCGTTCGTCGGCAAAGTCGAGGATCGCGTCAATCGTCATCGCCAGCATCGAACCCTTGACGAGTTCGCTGCCCTCGGTGCGGAACATCGTCCGTGCTTCGGGATGCGCATCGAACAGGTGGCGATAGACCAGCGGCGTCAAATCCTCGCAACGCTCGGCGGCCAGTTCAAAACTTCGCTCGATTGGATTTGACGATGCCGTCATTGCCGTCTGCAATCGTCTCAAGGAAAGGTGATCTTGAAAAAAAAGAGCAGGGCTCGGAGCCCTGCTCAAAAATTGTGTCGACCCTTATTTCCTCGAAAATTTGGATTTGATCTTGATTGTCGAGGCGACGCTGCTTGTGCGCGTCAGGGCTCCTCCCGAGACTTGGACCACCAAGCTTGAGCCTCTCGGCCAGCCTGAGGTTGCAGTCGTAGACCATCTTTTTCGACTTGTCACCATTTTCAGCAACGTTTGTTCAAAATTCCAGCATTCTGCGAAATGATTGGGAATTTGCTACTGATGGTTGTGGATTTACTCGCAGTTCGCCCGATGCTTGGTATCGGGGTATGGCGCCCTTCAAAAGCTGCAAAACGCATCGCTTTTCGCCAGCTTTACTCCCTAAAGCGGCGACATAGTTCCGGGAACCTGTTCTCGACTTCGGACTCCAGAGATGATTAAGGTCTGAAGCGGATGGGATAGCGATGCGCCGGCGGCTGAAGAATTTTCTGCCAATCGTCCTGATTGCCCTGTTGGTGCAGATTTTTGCACCGATCGGCGCATGCTGGGCGGCGAGCATTGCTGCTTCCGACCCACTCGCCGGGGCGGTCATCTGCCATGGCAATGCCGCACATGATGCAGGGCAGACCAATCCGGGTAGCCACCGCGCCCATGACGGGTGCTGTTCGGTCTGCAGCGTGCTGCAGACCGGTGCGCCGGTCGATGTACCCGAAATCGCGGCGATCGATATCGAACGGGTTGCCGAGCAGGTGGCCTGGTTCGATTTCGCCTTCCGGCTGACGAACGCCCGCGCCGGTTCGCACGCACAGGCGCGCGCGCCGCCCTCCATTTCCTGACGACCTAGAACATCCAATGATCGGTGCGGCAACAGCCGCGCCGGTTGGTTCAGTCATTCAAGCCGGCCAAAGAGCTGGCGTCAGGAATATCTTATGTATCGTTATCATGCCTTGGGTGGCGCGAGTCTGCTTGTGCTCGGCAGTGCGCTGTCGCTTGGACCATCGACCGCAGAGGCCCAGACGGCGTTGCCGGCGGTGACCGTCGAGGCGCCGCGCGGCGCAGTGGCCAGAACGGCAGCCCGAAAGCCGGCTGTGCGCTCGTCCGCCCGGACGCAGGTGCGGCCGCCTTCTGCGAACCCCGCGCCCGCCGCTTCGCTAACCGCAGGCATCACGCCGAGCGTGGCGCGCGCGCTGCTTTACCAGGCGCCCAACGGCCAGACCGAGACGACCATCGACCGCAGCCTGTTCGAATACCGGCCGGCATTCTCCGTGGCCGACGTGCTGCGCGAGAGTCCCGGCATCTCGATCAAGCAGGGCAACGGCCCGCGTGACATGGGTATCTCGATCCGCGGCTCCAATGCCCGCAACGGGTTTGCGATCCGCAATATCGTGATCTTCGACGACGGCTTTCCGGTTACCCAACCGGACGGGCTTTCCCGCAGCGACCTGATCGATCCCAAGGCCTACAGCGCGATCGACGTCATCCGGGGACCGTCGTCCGCGCTGTATGGCAACTACGCTACCGGCGGCGCGCTGAATTTCCGCACCCGCCCGGGCCGCACCATCGACGGGGTCGAGTACGGCGTCGAGGGCGGCAGCTTCGGCTATCTCAACAACTACCTCGCCGCGGGCAAGAAGGTCGGCAATTTCGAGTATTCGCTGTTCACCAGCGATGCACGCGGTGACGGCTTTATCCAGAACAGCTGGTTCAATACCCAGACGGTGAATTTTCTGGGCACATTGCAGGCGACGCCCGACGATCGTTTCACATTCAAGTTCATCAACAACAATCTCGATGCCCGGCTCCCGATCCGGCTGTCGCTTAACCAGTACTATCAAAATCCGTTTCAGCATGGCTGCGAGATGGCCGGCATCACCGGCTGCGGATCGGTCGGCCTGCTCAACAATGGCTTCAACGGCGCGCGAACTCCGACCACCGCCATCCAGGCGGGGCTCGGCCGCGAAGATCGCCGCACCATCGTCGGCGGCAGGTGGGAGCACGATTTCGACAACACCACCACCTGGCGCAACCAGTTCGTGTTCGACGACCGCAATATCAGCCAGCCGACGGGAGCCACCAGCGCGATCGGCGATTTCCCGTCCTACAACTACATGAGCGACATCACCAAGCGCGGCGAAATCTTCGGCATGGAGTCGACGACGTATTTCGGCGCGTTCTACAACACGCTGACGGCGTCGAGCGACACGCGCAACGTCGTGCCGGGCGGCAACGCGAGGCTCGGCCTCCTGCAGAGCAATCTCTTCAGCAGCACGACGAATTACGGCGTCCGGGCGCGCGAGGAATTGAAGCTGGCGCCGAATTTGACCGCGATCGCCGGGATCGGTTGGGAGACGACGCAGCTGAAGGGAATCAACAGCGTCTACAATTACGGCAACGCGCCAATTCCGAATCCTGTGATCGTTCCGACAACCGCCGACCGGCAATTCCAGAACATCGCGCCGGAGTTTGCGCTTCTCTACAAGCTGAATCCCGAGTGGTTGTTCCGCGCGCGCGTCGCCGCCGGCTATGGTACGCCGCAGGTCAGCAACCTGTTCGTGCTTGCCGACGGCACCAACGGCAACAACACGCAGCTGCAGACCCAGAAGAATATCGGCTACGACATCGGTTTCGACTGGACGCCGAACAACACGCTCAAATTCAGCGCGACCGGCTTCTACGAATTCTTCAGGAACGAACTGGTGACACAGGCTACCCAGGTCAACGCGCCCAATGCGACCTTCACGTTCAATGCGCCGCGATCGGAGCATCGCGGCGTCGAACTGGCGGCCGACTGGCAATTCCTGCCGGGCTGGCGGTTCACCGCAGCCTACACCTATCTCGACCAGTTCTATACCGAATACACCGAGAACCTCGTCAACGGCGCGACGTTCAGCTTCAACCGCGCTGGCAACAAGATCCCGGGCATCTCGCCGAACGAACTCACGGCGCGGCTCGGCTATGACCAGATGTGGGGGCCGCTTGCCGGCCTCGGCGCGTTCGTCGAGGTCCAGTGGAAAGACTCCTTCTACATGGACAACGCCAATCTCCTGAAGGCGCCCGGCTACGAGTTGGTCAATCTCAATGTGCACTACAACACGGATCTCAAGTCCGATTATTTCAAGTCGTTGAGCATGTATGCCGAAGTCAGGAACGTGTTTGACCGCACCTATGTGGCTTCCGCCAACAACATCTCGAACTCGGTCACGGCCGCCGGCCTTCAGAATGGAGCGAACGTGCTCGCGAACACCACCAATTCGATCTACGCCGGCTCGCCGCGCGCATTCGTGGCGGGAATAAAGCTGGCGTTCAAATGATAGGACAACCTGCAGAAGGAGTACGGCCATGCTGCGAATGAGCTTGCTTGCGACGCTCGTGTTCTCGCTTTGCCAAACCACAGCGCATGCGCAAATGAGCCATCATCAGCACGCCTCGGAAGCGGCGTGCGAGGAGGTTGAGCTGCGTTGCGCATCGAAGGTCACGCCGGCCTTCGCGTCAGATGGAACGCTCTGGCTCGCATGGACGGCGGGAGGTCGGATCTCGGTGGCGAGCTCGAAGGATCAGGGGCGCAGCTTTTCGGCGGCGGTCCAGGTGACGAAAGGAAAGCTCAACCTCGATTGGGGCCCGGATGCGCGGCCCCAGATCGTCGTCGAGAAAACCGGCGGCATCGCGCTGGCGTTCTCGATCTTCAGGGACAAGGCGTTCAACGGACAGGTGCTCGCCACCCGGTCGATCGACGGCGGCCAAAACTTTGCCGAGTTGCAGCCGATCACGGCGAACAACGAGAGCCAGCGTTTCGTGACGCTCGGTCTCGATACGGATGGCTCGGTGTTCGCGGCCTGGATCGACAAGCGTAACCGGGTGCCTGCGCAGCAGGAGGGCAAGAAATACGAAGGGGCAGGGCTGTTTTTCGCGTCATCGAAAGACGGCGGCGCTGCCTACGCAGACGCGCGGCTGGCAAGCGACAACACCTGCGAGTGCTGCCGGCTCGGTCTGGCGTTCGCAGGTCCAGGCCGTCCCGTGGTGGTGTTCAGGAATATCTTCGAAGGCGGTGTGCGGGATCACGCGGTCATGACGTTCACTGACCCGGCAACGCCGGGCGAGGTTCGCCGCGTCAGCAACGACGACTGGCAGATTGCCGCGTGCCCGCATCATGGCCCCAGTCTTTCGATCTCGCCCGCGGGTACCTATCACGTCAGCTGGTACACCAACGGCAAGGCCCGCAAGGGACTGTTCTATGCCCGCTCGCAGGACGAGGGCCGCACGTTCTCCGATCCGCTTCCGCTTGGCCGCTCCGACCGCAATCCGACGCGGCCGTACGTTCTTGCCAACTCGCAGGGCGCCACCATGGTCTGGAAGGAATTCGACGGCGAAAAGACCTCGGTGAACGCGATGATCTCGCATGACGAGGGCAAGAGCTGGTCAAAGCCGGTCGTTATCTCCACGACGACGGATACATCCGACCACCCGTTGCTGGTCAGCGATGGGCACGCGACTTACCTTTCCTGGATGACCAAGGCTGACGGATATCGTCTGCTGCCGATCGGAGACGGATCATGAAACGCTGGCTGCTGGCTGCCATATTCCTCGTTGTCTTCCTGGCCGCCGCGCCGGGAGCCGAGACGTCTTCCGAACTCAAGCCGTTCGTGCGGGGAAGCTGGCAGGACGTGCTGCGTTCTCACGCCGGCCGTCCGACGCTGGTGCACTTCTGGGGCGTTACCTGCGGCCCTTGCAAGATCGAACTGCCGCTGCTCGGAAAATTCATGAAAGATCATTCCGAGCTTGCCGTCGTGATGATCAGCGCTGATCTGGTTCCGAACCTGCCGGGCGCGGCGCGCGCGATGCTGGAGAAGGCCGGGCTGGGGTCGGCAGAGAACTGGATTTTCAACGACGGTTTCGTCGAGCGCCTCCGGTTCGAAATCGACCCGGCCTGGCAGGGTGAGATCCCGCGCACGCTACTGATCGCGCGGGACGGCACCGTCACCACAATCGAGGGTACGGCCGAGATACCGGACCTCGAAAAATGGCTGGCTCAGCAAAAAGTCGCGAGCAAATAAGGGCGCACTCCCGCTATTGTGAATATTAAGTTTGTGTTCTCAAGTTAAGGCAGGCGCGCGGACCTGGTGGTCCGGCGCGCCGCCCGTGCTTCATAGATTGAAAGACATACGATGAAACCTGTTCTGCAGTTCTTCGCCTTCGCCACTCTGCTTGCTCTCGTCGGCGCGCCTGCGCAGGCCCAGGAGGTCAAGGCCGGCGATCTTGTCATCACGCAGGCCTGGAGCCGCGCGACGCCCGGAGGCGCAAAGATTGCGGGCGGCTTTCTCACGATCGAGAACAAGGGTGCTGCGCCGGACCGGCTGACCGCGGTGTCGGGCGATGTCGCCGGCAAGGTCGAGATCCACGAGATGGCCATGAACAACGGCGTCATGACCATGCGCCCGCTCGACAAGGGCCTCCCGATCGAGCCAGGCAAAACGGTCAAGCTGGCGCCCGGCGGTCTCCATTTGATGCTGATGGATCTGAAGAGCCCGCTCAAGCAGGGCGACAAGGTGCCGCTGACACTGGAATTCGAAAAAGCCGGAAAGGTAGCGCTTTCGCTCGACGTGCAAGGGGTCGGCGCGCAGGCGCCCGCGTTGGGACACGATCATCCCGGCATGAAGAAATAGGGACAGCCTATGTCGAAAGCTGCCTGTGCTGCCATCGTCCTTGCCGCAGTCGTTGCATCTCCAGCCGCCGCGCATGTCACCCTCGAGAGGCGACAGGCGCCGGTCGGCTCGTACTACAAGGCCGTGTTCGCCGTGCCGCATGGCTGCGCGGGATCGCCGACGGTCAAGCTGCGCGTCCAGGTCCCGGAAGGCGTGATCGGCATCAAGCCGATGCCCAAGGCGGGCTGGACCGTCGAGACGGTGAAGGGCAAATACGCCACCGAATATGACTTCCACGGCAGCAAGCTGTCCGAAGGCGTCAAGGAAGTGGTGTGGAGCGGCGGCAAGCTGGCCGACGAGAATTACGATGAATTCGTCTTCTCCAGCTATCTCACCCCGGGCCTGAAGCCGGACACCACGCTGTATTTTCCGGTGGTGCAGGAATGCGAGCAGGGCGTCAGCCGCTGGATCGACATTCCCGCCAACGGCGCTGGCGGCCAGGGACATGACAGCAAGACGCCGGCGCCGGGCCTCAAGCTGATCGCGAAGCCGTAAAGCGATCCCGATGGCGCGCGCGCTTGCCGGCCTTGCTGCGCTGCTGTCGGCTCTATGCATCGCGAGCGCCGCGTGGGCCCATGCGACGCTGCTGTCTTCGGATCCGGCCGATGGCAGCGTGCTGGCACAACCGCCGAAGATGGTGCAGTTGCACTTCAACGAGAGCATCGCGCCGGCGGTGATCGGGGTCATCGATGCCCAGGGCAAGGCGCGCGACGTTGCCACACGCGCGGTCGGCCAGTCGGTGCTGATCGTTCTGCCTGACGACCTGCCGCAGGGCACGCAAATCATCAGCTACCGCGTGGTCTCGCAGGACGGCCATCCTGTGGCCGGATCGATGGTGTTTTCGATCGGCGCCGCGACTGGCAGCGCGCCACAGACCGAGTCCGGGCCGTTCAGGTTACTGATCTGGCTGGCGCGGGTCGGAGTCTATCTCGGCCTGTTTGTTGGCGTCGGCGGCGCATTCTTCGCGGCCTGGATCGGGCAGGGCCCGAGCGGATCGACGGTCAGCCGTGGCGCGCTTGCGATAGGTCTTGTCAGCGCGGTCGCCTCGCTCGGGCTACAAGGTCTCGACCTCCTCAATCTGCCGCTAGGCGGCATCGTGACGTCGGCGCCGTGGGGCAGCGCGCTTGCCACCAGCCTGGGGCCGTCGCTGTCGATTGCGATCGTGGTGATGGCCATCGCCTGGTACGCATGGAAAAGCCCGAGTATCCCGATTGCCTGGGTGCTGACCACGCTTGCGATGGTGGGCGTCGGGCTGTCGCTGGCGACCAGCGGGCACGCGGCAACCGCTTCGCCGCAATGGCTGACCCGGCCATCGCTGTTCCTGCACGGCGTCGCCGTGGCCTACTGGGCCGGCGCGTTGGCGCCGCTGGCAGTCATGGCGCGTCGGCGCAGTGACGACCTGCCGCGCGGGCTCAAGCAATTCTCGGCGATCGCAATGCCACTGGTCGCGCTCCTGGTGCTGAGCGGACTGGCGCTGTCGGTCATCCAGCTCGGCAGTGTTCGCGCGCTGATCGAGACGCAATACGGCATCCTTCTCGCGATCAAGCTTTCGCTGGTGGTCCTGTTGCTTGCCCTTGCGGCGCTGAACCGCTTTCTCTGCACGCCTGCAGTCATTGCGGATTACAGGAATACGCGGTCCTTGCTGGGATCGATCGTCACGGAATGCGTTCTCGTCATATGCGTCCTCGCCGTCGTCGCCGGTTGGCGCTTCACGCCGCCGCCGCGCGCCGCCGTCGTTCCCGCTGCCGCGCCGCTCTCGATCCATATCCACACCGACGCCGCGATGTTTCAGGTGCTGGTTTCTCCGGGCAAGGTCGGCGCCAACGATTTTGTGCTGCAACTGATGACGGGAGACGCCGCCCTGCTGACGGCCAAGGAGGCGACGCTGATCCTGAGCCTGCCGGAGCGGGGCATCGAGCCGATGGAGCGTCGTGCGACGCTCGGACCGGACGGTTACTGGCACGTGCGCGGCGTGCCGCTGCCGCTGCCCGGCCGCTGGCACATGCAGATCGATGCGCTGGTCACGGACTTCCAGAAGATCTCGCTGCAGGATGAGTTGCAGATACGTTGAACGGCCCGGTTACCGGCTTCGCCGGGATGACGCCGTTGTGAAGGTGGGAGGACCGCGATGCCTAAAAACGGCTCGAAAATTGGCCTTTCCGGCCGCTTTTCACCGGCCGCGGCCTTGTATTTTCGCACCCGATCCGGTTTCACTGCACCTTCTTCCGGTATCCCACTGATTCCTTGAGTTGTCCCATGCGGTTGTCGCGGTTTTTTCTACCCATCCTGAAAGAGAATCCGAAAGAGGCGGAGATCGTCTCGCACCGGCTGATGCTGCGCGCGGGCATGATGCGGCAGGAAGCGGCCGGCATCTACGCCTGGCTGCCGCTGGGTTTTCGGGTCCTGAAGAAGATCGAGCAGATCGTTCGCGAGGAGCAGGATCGCGCCGGCGCGCTGGAACTGTTGATGCCCACGCTACAGCTCGCCGACCTCTGGCGCGAGAGCGGCCGCTACGATGCCTATGGTCCGGAGATGCTGCGTATAACCGACCGCCACAAGCGCGAACTGCTGTACGGGCCGACGAATGAGGAAATGATCACGGAGATTTTCCGGGCCTATGTCAAATCCTACAAGAGCCTGCCGCTCAATCTCTATCATATTCAGTGGAAGTTCCGCGACGAGCAGCGCCCGCGCTTCGGCGTGATGCGCGGCCGCGAATTCCTGATGAAGGACGCGTACTCCTTCGACATCGACGAGGCCGCGGCGCGCCGCTCCTATAACCGGATGTTCGTCGCCTATTTGCGCACCTTCGCGCGGATGGGATTGAAGGCAATCCCGATGCGTGCCGAAACCGGCCCGATCGGCGGCGACCTTAGTCATGAATTCATCGTGCTGGCGGAAACCGGCGAGTCCGGCGTGTTCTGCAACAGTGACGTGCTCGATCTGCCGATCCCGCCCGATGACGTCGATTATGACGGCGATCTCACCGGCATCATCAAGCAGTGGACCTCGGTCTATGCCGCGACGGAGGACGTCCATGATGCCGCTCGCTATGAGCGCGAAGTGCCTGCCGACAAGCGGGTCAACACGCGCGGCATCGAGGTTGGGCAGATCTTCTATTTCGGCACCAAATATTCCGATGCGATGAAGGCGCTGGTCGCAGGTCCTGACGGCGTTGATACCCCGATCCATGGCGGCTCGTATGGCGTCGGCGTCTCGCGCCTGGTCGGCGCCATCATCGAGGCGTGCCACGACGATGCCGGCATCAAATGGCCGGAAGCCGTGGCGCCGTTCACGGCCGTGATCCTGAATCTGAAGCAGGGCGACGCAGCCGTTGATGGCGCGTGCGAAAAGCTTTATCGCGAGCTTCAGGCCAAGGGTGTCGACGTGCTCTACGACGATACGGACCAGCGCGCCGGTGCGAAATTCGCGGCCGCCGATCTGATCGGTATCCCCTGGCAGATTCTGGTCGGGCCGAAAGGCCTTGCTGAGGGCAAACTCGAGATCAAGCGTCGCAGCGATGGCTCGCGCGAAAATCTCAGCCCTGCTGAAGCGGTGGCGAGGATCGCGGGATAAGATATCCACCGCGGTTGTAATGTTGGCCATTAAGGCCACTTTTGGCCCGAATCATGGGATTATCGAGTAATGGATGAGACCATGAGCGAGACAGCCCGAACCCCGCCTTTTGCGCCCTTCGAATGGCTGCTGTCCGGACGTTACCTTCGTGCGCGTCGCAAGGAAGGTTTCATCTCCGTCATCGCCGGCTTTTCATTTCTCGGCATCATGCTCGGTGTCGCCACGCTCATCATCGTGATGGCCGTGATGAACGGGTTCCGCAAGGAATTGCTCGACAAGATCCTCGGGTTGAACGGGCACCTTCTGGTGCAGCCGCTGGAATCGCCGCTGACCGACTGGAAGGACGTCGCCGAGCGCATCAGCCAGGTCGACGGCATCCGCCTTGCCGCGCCTGTCGTGGACGGTCAGGCACTCGCGTCTTCGGCCTTCAACGCTGCGGGCGTGCTGGTGCGCGGCATGCGGGCCGCGGACCTGAACGCGCTCACCTCGATCGCCAAGAACATCAAGCAGGGCACGCTGGAAGGGTTTGACGAGGGGCAGGGCGTCACTATCGGCCGCCGGCTCGCCGATCAATTGTCGCTGCACGCCGGCGACACCATCACGCTGGTCGCGCCCAAGGGCGCGGTGACCCCGATGGGAACCACGCCGCGCATCAAGCCCTACAAGGTGGCCGCCGTGTTCGAGATTGGCATGTCGGAATATGACGCGAGCTTCGTGTTCATGCCGCTGCCGGAATCGCAGGCCTATTTCAATCGCAAGGACGACGTCACCGCGATCGAGGTGTTCACCACCAATCCTGATCGGATCGACGCGTTCCGCAAGAGCGTGACGGAGGCGGCTGGAAGACCGGTGTTCCTGGTCGACTGGCGGCAGCGCAACTCAACGTTCTTCAATGCGCTTCAGGTCGAGCGCAACGTGATGTTTTTGATCTTGACCATGATCGTGCTGGTTGCCGCCCTCAACATCGTTTCCGGCTTGATCATGCTGGTCAAGGACAAGGGGCAGGACATCGCCATCCTGCGCACGATGGGCGCCTCGCAGGGCTCGATCATGCGCATATTCCTGATCACGGGCGCAGCGATCGGCGTGGTCGGCACGCTGACCGGCTTCTTCGTCGGCATGCTGATCTGCCTGAATATCGAATCGATCCGGCAGTTCCTCTCCTGGATGACCAACACCGAATTGTTCTCGCCGGAACTCTACTTCCTCTCGCGGCTGCCGGCGGAGATCGATTTCGGCGAGACCACCGCGGTCGTGATCATGGCGCTGACGCTGTCGTTCCTGGCGACGCTCTATCCGTCCTGGCGCGCCGCGCGGCTCGATCCCGTCGACGCGCTCCGGTACGAGTGAGGGCGAGATGGCCGAGGAGGCACAAGAAGATGTACCGGTTATCTATCTCCACGAGATAAAACGCGAGTACAGGCAGGGCGAAGCGACGCTGACCATTCTAAACGGCGCCAAGCTCGCGCTGTGGGCGGGCCAGTCGGTGGCGCTGGTGGCGCCGTCGGGCTCCGGCAAATCGACGCTGCTGCACATTGCGGGGCTGCTCGAAAGCCCCGACGACGGCGAGGTCTATGTCGCGGGTACGCCGACCTCGCAGCTATCCGACATCGACCGTACCCAGATCCGGCGCTCCGATATCGGCTTCGTCTATCAGTCGCACCGGCTGCTGCCGGAATTCACCGCGCTCGAAAACGTCATGCTGCCGCAGATGATCCGTGGCCTGAGACGCTCCGAGACGATCAAGCGCTCGCAGGAGATACTCGGCTATCTCGGCCTCGGCGAGCGCATGACGCATCGGCCGGCCGAACTCTCTGGCGGTGAGCAGCAGCGCGTCGCGATCGCGCGCGCAGTCGCTAATGCGCCGCGCGCGCTGCTGGCCGACGAGCCAACCGGCAACCTCGATCCACATACCGCCGATCACGTCTTCAAGGCGCTGATGCAACTTGTGAAGGCGACTCAGGTCGCGATGCTGATCGCTACCCACAACATGGAGCTGGCCGGCCGGATGGACCGGCGCGTGTCGCTGGTCGACGGCCAGGTCGTCGAAATGGAGTAGCGGCGTTCAGTAAACGCTGCGGTACGGCCTTTTGCGACGTACCGGATATCCCTCGGATGCATGCGCGAAATACGGATTGATCACGCATTGCGCCGAGCGGCCCGACGCCGACATGTTGCATTGGGGCAGGGAAGTATAGGTACATTCGTAATAGCTGATCCTGCCCATGACGTGCAGGCAAACCGGATAGTTGGGATCATAAGTCTGGGCTTGCGCTGGTGCGGCCGCCGACGCCGCTCCGATTGCCAGAATCGCCAAAGCCAGAATGCGCATCAGAATCTCCTCCGGGGCTGGCGGCTGCGATCGGCCTGCATGTCCGCCTTGGCGTTGAAATAGGGATTCGCGGCGCAACTCGCATCGCGCCCGGAGGCGGTGGCCTGGCACTGCGCAAGCGATGTAAAACTGCAATCGCCGGCACCGCCGCCAAAATCGCAGCCCTTGATGCAGTAGGGAAATTCGCCGGCCGCCGCGGGTGTCGCAATCGACACCGCACCGGCCGCCATCAGCGCCAGCCATGCCCCTCGCATGCTTCCTCCTCAGGTAGCGTGCAAATTCCTCAACCACCAACCAGACGGCCCACCCACGCCCGCGTCAAGTCACGTTCACGCGTTGAGTTGTCGTCGGCGTGCGCGCGCAGGGCGCGATCAGCCCACGGTAGGCTGCGTCAGTACCTGCCGTAGGCGGGGGCAGGCGGCAACGCGCGGCCACGCAGCGGGCGATAGCCGTCGGGGGGCGGCTCGCTCTGGCCGATATAATAGGGATTGGCGATGCAGGTGAGATAGCGTCCGGAAGCGGTCGCCTGACACTGCTCGTAGCTCGTGAAAGTGCAGTAGCTCAGCCCCGGGTACTCGTCGCCCTGGAGACAGAACGGATATCGGGTGCCGACCGCTTTGGCGGGCACGGCGCTGAGGGCGGCCAATCCACTCGCGGCCAGCACGGCTAGAATCGCTCTTCGCATTTCGAATCTCCTCATCGCACTTCCGCGCGTTGTCGGTTCCATTTGCTTCGACACAAGCCGCACCGGCGTAATTTCGTCAAGCGACTCTACCCTGCAATACCGTCGCGAGGCGAATGTGAATTTTTTGCGGCAGGTTCCGTCGCAAAGTTTCGAAAAACGCCTGCAAGACAACATTAACTTACGTTCACACTGGGGCCGTTTCGTGGGCGCTGTTGCAGTGAGGTTACAGCAATTCGGCCGAACAATGCTATTCACCTGTCACGGCCTTGGGGGCTGTCAAAAGGAACGGGAATTAAAAGAATGAAGAAGGTTTTGCTTGTTACGGCCAGTCTGATCGCGCTCGGCGCGACTGCGCCGGCTGTTGCTGCGGATCTCGCTGCGCGTCCTTACACCAAGGCGCCTCCGATGGTCGCCGCAGTGTATGACTGGACCGGTTTCTACATCGGTGCGAACGGCGGTTGGGGTTCGAGCCACAACTCTTGGAATCTGAACGGCTTTGGCGCCGAGGGCTCGCATGACGCGGACGGCGGAACGGTCGGTGGCCAGGTCGGTTATCGCTGGCAGGCCGGTACCTGGGTGTTCGGTCTTGAAGCTCAGGGCAACTGGGCCGACTTCTCGGCCAGCAATGTGAGCCTGGTCGACCCGCGCTTCCGCAACAACACGAGCATCGATGCGTTCGGCCTGTTCACCGGTCAGGTTGGTTATGCCATCAACAACGTCCTGCTCTACGTCAAGGGCGGTGCTGCGGTGACCTCGAACACCTACCGCGTCAACACCGTTGCAACCGGCGCGCTCGCTGGCATCACCGGCGACGACACCCGTTGGGGCGGCACGATCGGCGCTGGCCTCGAATACGCCTTCGCCCCGAACTGGTCGGTTGGCGTCGAGTACAATCACCTGTTCATGCAGGACCGTACCTACGCTTTCACCACGCCGGGCGGCCTCGCCTTTGGCACCGATCGCATCCGTCAGGACGTCGATCTCGTCACCGCTCGCCTGAACTACCGTTTCGGCGGCCCGGTCGTCGCAAGGTACTGATCTTTCGCGCTTCTTGCGAATCATCGAAGCCCCGGGCGCTGCCCGGGGCTTTTTTCGTTGGGCGCGGCCGAAATCGAAGAATGAGCACCGCTCGGGCCCTCGAGGATAGCTCTCGCGTCCTGCGTCACTTTGATCGGGGCAGCCTGACTGCCTAGGAATCGACCCGGTTCGGGATCATACTGGCGGCATGGAAACCTTTGACAAATGCATGTCGGTTTTGCGCCCGCTTATCGCGGAAGGCGACACCAGCGGCATTGCGACGGCGGAACGAGCAGTCAACGAATACGTGGCGGCGACACCGCCACCGGACCAGAAAAATGCGCTTGCGAACGTCCAGCAGGCCGTCCAGACCCACAAGGAAGAATGTTCCGGCGTGGATTTGAGTTTTGCCGACGCGGTGAACGATTATATCGAGCAGCTTATGCGGCGCTTCGAATAATCCCAAGACGCCCCGCGGTTTCGACCAGTTCATCAACTCGATCATCGACATAGCGTAAGCGGCGGCCACTGGTCGTTCTCCGCTTCGGCTAGGTCGCGGGCGCCTGCAATGCATTGTCCTCCTCGCCGAAATTAACCAAGGAATTCCTTCCCGGGGCAGTTTCCAGATCGGCGCTCTATCCGCGCTTGACTCAAAGAACAAAAAAGGAACAATGTTCCTCATATGTTCACATGTCGTAAGGAGTCGGACGATGTTGCGGATGTTCGTTGAAGAGGCTGCTGCGTTGGCGTCGATTACGCTGTTTGTCGGGATGATCGCGGTCTGGGCGCAGGTGATTCCGCAGCTCTGATCCGGGGAAAGACCTCAGGCCTTCGCGTCGCCGCGGACGGGTTGGGGAAAAGCCGGATGGCGGGTGCGGAAGCTGCGTTCCGCGTGGACTCCGCAAGGCCAAGGCATCACCATTACGGGCAGCGAGTCGGCTCTCCCAAGCAGCTGATGATCGCTCTCCCCACCATGATGCAAGAGCCCGTTAAGCGACCATGTCCAGTGCCGGATTCGTTCATCTACACGTTCATTCGGCCTATTCGCTGCTGAAGGGCTCCATCAAGATTGCCAAGCTTGGCGAACTGGCAAAAGCCGACCGCCAGCCGGCGCTGGCACTGACCGATGCCGACAACATGTTCGGAGCGCTGGAATTCTCCGACAAGATGGCGGGCTATGGCATCCAGCCGATTGTCGGCTGCGAACTCGCCATCGATTTCGGCGACCAGGATCCGAACGCGCGCAATGCGCTGGCCGCAGCACCCTCGCGAATCGTGCTGCTGGCGGCGAAGGAGCGCGGTTACCGCAGCCTGATGCGGCTCAACTCGCGGGCGTTTCTGGAAACACCGGTGCATCAGTCGCCGCATATCAAACTCGAATGGCTGGAAGGCGATGCCGAGGATTTGATCGCTCTGACCGGCGGACCGGACGGCCCGATCTCGCTGGCGCTGCACGCCGATCAACCTGCGCTCGCGGCAGCGCGCTGCGAGCGGCTGGCGAGCCTCTTCGGCGATCGCCTCTATGTCGAATTGCAGCGCCACGGCATCGACAAGGAGCGCCGCACGGAGTCCGGCCTGATCGATCTCGCCTATGCCAAGGGATTGCCGCTGGTTGCGACCAACGAGCCATATTTCGCAGCGAATGACGATTACGAGGCTCATGATGCGCTGCTGTGCATCGCCGGCGGCAAGCTGATCGCCGAGACCGATCGCGAGCAGCTCACGCCCGATCACCGCTTCAAGACCCGCGCCGAGATGGCGGTGCTGTTCGCCGACATTCCGGAGGCGCTGGCCTCCACGGTCGAAATAGCGGAGCGCTGCTCGTTCCGTCCGAGGACGCGCAAGCCGATTCTCCCGTTCTTCACGGTCGGTGCCGCCGCAAGTTCCGATGCCGCCTCTGTCGAGGCGGGCGAACTGAAGCGGCAGGCGGAGGAGGGGCTGGCCAACCGCCTGCGCGTGCACGGCCTGTCGCAGGGCACCACGGAGGAAGACTAC
>Ga0268266_10003030_pt1 | contig 17258 bp, 17 predicted proteins | sample KBSS13metaG_FD_190356 | JGI IMG/M metagenome (GOLD analysis project Ga0268266, IMG submission 190356) | Switchgrass rhizosphere microbial communities from Kellogg Biological Station, Michigan, USA - KBS S1-3 metaG (SPAdes) (version 2) | ecosystem: Host-associated > Plants > Roots > Rhizosphere...
GCTCGACACGGCGATCGAGCACCTCGAGCGCGGCCGTGAGTCACGCCTCCGCTACGGCGTCCGCGATCCCGGCTACATGTTCAACGAGAGCGACCTGACCGAGGCCTACATCAGGGCCGGCCGCCCGGCCGACGCCGAACGCTCGCTGGCCGAGCTGCGGGCCGGGGCGGCGGCGACCGAAGGTGCCTGGGCCGCGGCGGCGGTCGCCCGCTACGCGGCCCTGCTCGGCGACGACAACGAGGTGGACGGCTTCCTGGAGGCGGCGAGCGCCGCCCACGAGCGGGTCGACTTCGCCTTCGAGGAGGCGCGCACGAGGCTGATCTTCGGCGAACGGTTGCGTCGGGCGCGGCGGCGCACCGACGCGCGGCCCCTGCTGACGGCGGCGGAGGCGGCCTTCCGGGCGCAGGGCGCGGTCCGCTGGGCCGATCGCGCGGCGGCGGAGCTGCGGGCCGGCGGCCTGCTCGCCTCGGCGCCCTCGAACGGCGCGCCTGCCCTCGACGGCGACCAGCTGACCGAGCGCGAGCGGGAGGTCTCCGCCCTGGTCGTCGCCGGATCCAGCAACGCCCAGGTGGCCGCAGCGCTCTTCATCTCACCGCGGACGGTCGAGCACCACCTGCACAGCATCTATCGCAAGGTCGGCGTGCGCTCGCGCGCCCAGCTCGCCGCAAGGGTCGGCGCCGTCACCCCGAAGACCAGTGTTTCCCCCGATGCGGGGTGAGCGCCCCTAGCTCAGGCTGGGCGCATGCCCCGCAGGCTCCTCGTCCTCCTGCTCGCCGCGCTTGCCGTGACGGCGTCCCTCGCCCCGAGCGCCGTGGCGACGATCCACGAAGACACCGAGTGGGACGTCTCGATCGAGGGCAAGCAGACGGTGAGGTGGAGCTTTGCCGCCGAAAAGGCCGAAACCTGCTCCTCCTATCTCGGGACGCCGAGCGAAGAAGCCGTCGGCTCGGGTTCGATCAGCATGTCGTTCGCGACGAAAAAGAAACAGCCGCTCTGGGCCGAGACCTACTTGAGCGGCCACAAGCTCGAATTCATGTCCTTCTCCACCGACGGCTGGAAGATCCCGGCGGTCTTCACCAAGAGGGGCAAGTTCTCGGTCATCCCCGGCAAGCCCTGCGACTCGGAACCCGACGACCTGCCACGACTCCCACGGGTCGCCGACGACAGCGAATGCGGAACCGTGAACACGACGATGGAGCCCTATCTCTCATGGAAACGTGGCGATTTCCAACTCCTCGGCGGCCTCGATTCCAACTTCCTCCCGGAACGCTGCCCCGGCCCCTTCGAGCAGGAAATGTGGATCGACTCCGAGGAACACCCTGACTGCCTGCCGGAAGGGATGAGCGGGATCGGCGGCAGCCCGCTGCAGGAGTTCTCGGTCGGAGTCAGCTCCCGTGAATTCCTCAAGGGCCAGGCGTTCGACGTCAACGCGAGCGAGAAGTACCAGTGCGAATTCCCCTCCCGATGGGAAGACGAACCGCCGCTGAAGCTGCTTCTCCAGGTCAAGTACGACGTCACCTTCAAGCCCCGCAGTCACTAGATGGACCCGGCCGCCCTCGAGCGCGAAAAGTCCCTGCTCCCCTTCGGCTGGGGCCGCTTCGCCAAGTCCCTGCAAAAGCTCCCCGACCTCCTCGATCCCGAAGAGGACCTCCTTGCCACCTGCGTCGGCCTCAACCCCACCTTCGAGCACCGCTCGATCACCCTCGCCGGCGGCCTCCGCGAGCTGACCAAGAGCACCAATCTCCTTCTCGCCGCCACCGACCGCCGCCTCCTCCTGATCCCCACCGGCGCCGGCGGCGCCCCCCGCGACCACAGCGAATTGCCCTACGACGGCATGGCCGTCGAGAAGGCCGGCAAGCGTGATCTGAAAGTGACCTGGCAGGAAGGGTCGATGCTGATCAAGGGCATGGCCAAGCCGATGCTCCCCCCGTTCGAACAGGCCCTCGAACGACGGCTGGCGCGCTGAGCAGAAAAGCAAGAGGACGCCCTGAAGGCGCTCAGTCGTAGACGACCACCGTGCGGACGCCCTCGCCGGCGGCCATCGCGGTGAAGGCCTCGTTCACCTGCTCGAGCGGGATCCTCTGGCTGATGACCGAGTCGAGGTCGAGCCGGCCCCGACGGTGGAGACCAAGGATCCGGGGGAAGTCGACCGGCGGGTTGCAGGAGCCGTACATGCAGCCGAGGATCCTCTGCTCGGAGCTGGTGATCGCCATCGGGTCGATCTCGACCGTGGTCCCGTCCGGTGGCATCCCGACCAGTACGGCCGACCCGGCGGGACCCAGCATCGCGACCGCCTGCTCGATCGTCGCCTTCAGCCCGATCGCCTCGAAGGCGTAGTCGACGCCACCGCCGGTGATCTCCTTCACCGCCTCGACCGCGTCGACGCTCGAGACGTCGACCGTGTGGGTGGCGCCGAGGCTCGCCGCCAGCGCAAGCTTCTCGGGATTGGCGTCAATTGCGATCAACGGCTCCGCCGACATCGCCGCACACCCCTGCACGACGGAGATCCCGACGCCGCCGCAGCCGACCACCGCCGCGCTCTGGCCGATCTCGAGCCGGGCCGTGTTCAACACCGCACCGACCCCGGTCGCGACCGCACACCCCACCACCGCGGCAAGGTCGAGCGGCACCGAATCGTCGATCCGGATCGCACCGTTCTCAGGCACGACCGTGTACTCGCCGAGCGAGCCCACGGTCAACATGCTGGAGACCGGTTCGTCACCCGAGCGCAACCTCGAGGTGCCGTCAGGCATCAAGTTCTCATGGATCGTCTCCAGCGAGGCCGAACAGAGCTGTGGCCTCCCGGCGAAGCATTGACGGCAATGCCCGCAGCTGGGCAGCCACGAGAGCGCGACGCGATCGCCAACCCCCACCCGCTCCACGCCGGCCCCGACGGCCACTACCTCCCCGGCCCCCTCATGCCCAAGCACGATCGGCCTCCGGGTCTCGGCCCACTCGCCGTTGATGCAGTGGAGATCGCTGTGGCAGGTGCCACTGGCAGCCAGCCGGACCATCACCTCGCCCGCCCCCGGCTCCGCGATCTCGAGCTCCTCGATCTCCAGTGGCTGATTGATCTCCCGCAACACCGCCGCCCGGATCATTCGCCCCTCAAACCGTGCCTCATCACCCATCATCACGCCCTTCGTCGCTCCTCAGAACCACGAAAGCTTCGCGAGCGCGGGGCTTCCGTGCAATAGCGGCGGTCCAGAACCAGGACATCCAGACCATCGTCAAACGCCTGGACCCCGCGGCGACTGGACGGGGGCAAAGAAAAAGGCCCCGTCTCCAGGGCCCATTTCAATAGCGGGGGAACGATTTGGTCCCAATAGCGACCTGATAGTGCCGATCCAATGGGCCGCAGATTTCGCTCCCCAAGCGGGTTTGCAGCGCTCTGAGTGATCTGAGCCGGAAGCGTCTGCGCCAGGCTCTCTGAAAGTCACCTTGATTTCGGCGGACTTCCCGCTACATCTTCGCGACCACAGACGACAAGCGGCCCCCGGCGGCGCTGGTGACGCCAACCGAGGGCCTGACCACAAGGAGGCATAGCTCCTCATGGCTGATCGAGACCCTATGTGCGCGGCCGGCGCCGCGCACCCCACGAACATTGCCGATCTGGACGCCCTCGACCAGGCGGACGTACTTCGCGAGGTCCTCGGCATCTATCCGGAGACGCTGACGCTCGACGAGCTGGTCCGCGAGCTTACGGTCGCCTCGACCACGTTCACCGAGGTCGACCGGATCCAGCGAGCGGTCCGCGTCCTGACGGCGGGCGGCCTGCTCCATAGGAACGGCGACCTCGTCCTCCCAACGAGAGCCGCAGTCAACTTCCACGACCTCCCCCGCGCATGACGAGCGGCAACGGAGGTGCCAATCCCGGTCGCGGAAGGGTGCGGCTGCTCGTCGCCCTCGATCTGCCCGAGGGGGTGCGCAGCGAGGTCGAAGCGTGGCAGCAGCAGGCGCTGACCGATCCGGCCCTGCGTCACAACCAGGGGCTGCGCATAATCCTGATGTTCCTCGGCCACCGTCCGCAGCGGGAAGTCGTCCGCTACCTGGAGGCGATTCACGAGCTGTGCGCGTCCGCACCCGCGCCCTTGGTCGAGCTGGGCGATGTCGTCGCGAAAGGCCCTGCGCCGGAGCTTCCTCGCGTATTCGCCCTGCCGGTCAGATCGCCGGAGACCGAAGTCCTCCAGATCGGGCTTCGCTCCGTCTTCACCAACAAAGGCCTCTACATCTACGAACCCAGGGAGCGGGCATTCTGGCCGCACCTGACGGTCGCCAGGGTGCGGACCGCGGATCACAAGTCACGCCGGCCCGAGGCAGTCCGCGACCTACCTGACCGCCCGATCCCAGTGAGCCTGCGAGGTCCCTTCGAGGGACGCGGCGTTGGTCTCTACCGGTCCGAAATGCGACCGAGTGGAGCGCGCTATCAGTTGCTCGGTAGGGCCGACCTGCCGGGCTAGACCTTCGCCACCCTCCAACCCGGAGAGCAACGATGAAGTTCGACTTAAGAGAACCCGCCAGCTCCGGGTGGTTGCCCGTAGAACGGACTCGGAGCACTTTCGGCGTCAGGCATGTCGGCTAGCGAGCGAACGATGACGGTCACTCGATCCGGCTCAAAGTATCGCCGGAGGACGGCGTACTCCGGCTGGCGTCCTGGCTCATCCACCCGAACAATGTCGCCGGGAATTGGGAGAACCACCGACTCCATCGAACCAACGCGCGTGTCGTCCTCCAGCATCACGTCGAACATGATCGTGTTCATCGAGCGAAGCGTAGCTCAATCGGACTGCTCTACCGCGGCGGCTTTTCGCGCCTCAAGGGCTGCACTCACGCGTGCGAGTTGAGCCGGGCCGCGGTAGAGGAAATCCAAGAGAGCATCGATGAAGCCGCGGATAAGAGGCACGTCCCCCTCCTCTACCTCGAACTCCTTGATGTGGCCGCCGTAGTTTCGGTAGGTGTAGACGACGTGCGCCTGGCTCACGAGCGGAGCGGGAACTTGAGCCCGCTCAACCAGGGCATTCAGTTGCTCCCGTAGAGATAGCTCGTCCGAGATCCCCCGATCTGCGCATATCGCTTCGAGAACCCGTCCAGATCGCACAGCGAACGCATCGGGCGCGTGCTGGAGTTCCAGCATCGCCTCGTAGCGTGCTCGAACACCAAGCGGCAGATCATCAATCCGATGCGGCCAAGGGTAGAGAGTCTCGACTTCGACGTCGTCGGGATCAAAGTACTCGTCAATCCACAAGTACCTGGAGAGCGTGATTTCTCCGCAACTTGAGCACCGATCGACCTGCGCGATCCGTTGCACCGAAATTTCGGCCTGAAAACCAGGAGGGTCCTGGATCACCTGGTTCTCTGACGTGAGGACGACCGAGCCCTTGGACTCCAAGGTTCCCTCACGCCCGCAGTGTCCACAATTCATTGCCATTCCGACACGTTATCCCGGGAATCTTGGGAGCTAAGTACCGCAGACCCAGGTAAGCAAACCGAGAAAGGCGGCGACTAGCAACCACATCACCGCATGGCGAAGGTTCGTGAGCCGGGTCGCAAGCTGGTTCTCGCCGTCCATCACGATCGCTGCGTAGTCACCGGCAAGCTCAGAAAGGATCGGTGCTTTCCTTCGGGAGAGTACGGCCGCATGGATCATCTGCATATCGGCGCGCACGACTGAGGTCGCCGCCGCGCCCAATACCGACCACGCGCCAGCAAAAAGGGCAAGGACCCAGAGAAACCAGACTCCAAGATCGTCGGTCTTGACGACGCTTTGCTGCAGCGATGCAACTGCGCCCTCCAAGGCTAGGCCAAAGGCGAGAAGGACCTGGGAGCGTCCGCGGATTCGCTCGAGATCCTCGTGCTGACGGTCTAGCTGCCTTCTGCCCTCATCGACCAAGATTTCTAGGTCCGTCTCCCCCCACCCAGAGAGCTCTCCGGCGTGGTTTGGGTCCGCCTCTAATGCCGGCGCCTCCTTGTTCGGCCAGAACAAGGCCATTACGTGCCATCCGTAGACCCTGGCCTCTTCGAGCAGTCGCGTCATCCGTCGACCAACCATTCCGCGATCGCGAGCGTGATCCGCTCGGAGACCTGCCGGGGGAGAAATAGCCATTGGCCGGCGGGATTGAGGTCTAGAAAGTGCGCAGCGCCCGATCTGTCGACAAGCCAATCCTGGCTCGAATAGCCGACACCAAGCGCGGCGGCGAGGTCCGCCGCTTGCACCGCGACCTCATGGTTCGTTGACGGGTGGAAGGATGAGTGGGCTGAGGCGGTGGCACGCCAATCGACGGAAACCTCGTCCGAATCCAACTCGCTGACCCACGCATCTCCGCCAACCGTAACCACTCGCAGATGGGAGCGGGCATCGAGCTCGGGCTGAACGAGAAAGGGTGCCCCCGACAACAGATCAAGGCGAGGGTCATCCCGGTCCATCGGAGTGGCGAAGACGACGCGAGCGTCTCCATCCTCAGTGCGATAGTGACCGGCAGCGAAAGGCTTGACAATCAGACGGTCACCAAACTCGGGTGGGATCCGCTCGCGACGGGTGAGAAGCACGGTCGGGGGAGTATTCACCCCCGTTTCACGACAGGCGCGCGACTGAACCAGCTTGTCCTCCGCCACGAAAATCTGGTTCAGCTCCGAAAGCCAAGACACTCCCGCAAGCTCCACCAGCACGGCAATCGCAGCCGTCCACGCTTGCTGAACGACACCATCATGACTGTCGCTCACAACCCGGTCGCGCCATGACTCCGGCGCAAGACGCCGGAGCCATCCTCTGCAACCGCTGAGGAGAGTGGGCTCCCCCGTGCTTCCAAAGAATCGGACACCACTGCCGTCAAGTAGGAAATCTGCCTTGCCGAGCGACTCCGCATCGAATAGGAGCACTTCCGCCCCAAGGCTCTCCGCCGCCTCAACGACGGCAGCAGCGTGAAGGTCCTGCCGACCTCCTACAACGACGCTAGGTCCAGGGGCCAATCGGGGGTCGATCCCAGTCAATGGACTCGGTCGACTCAGTCAAAGCAGTACGGCCTCGATCCTCGGCGGAGGCAGGCGCGCTGGTGGCAAGCGCGCAGTACAGATCCTCCCCAGCGCCGAAGAGCGACGAGAATCCATGTGGAGCTTGACGGTCGCGATCCACCGTCTCTGCTTCGGCCCTCGTAATCTCGGTGCGGCCGGTGTCACCCTGACCAGGCGGGACTCCATGACTGAGTTGCGAATAGAGATCGGATTGAACGCGGTCGCGATCAATCGTCTCGCGATCATCAGCGGTGCGCTCGGTACGAGCGGGGTCAGCATCGGCATCCACTGCCGCACGCTGTGCAAGCAAGCCATAGAGGGTTTCCACCGTCACACCGCGCACCATACCTTCGTCGCCAGACATGCGCTACCGGATCGATCCCCAAATCAGTCGCGCCGCTGCCTCGTAATCGTCGGTTTGGAACAGCTGCTCGTTCTCCTCGTCCCTAAGTGGGTTGCTCAGCGAGGCCCAAGGTGCCTCCTCCAGGCGTGCTGCGACGGCAAGCTCCGCGGTCCGCCCGCCCGGTCCGCCGAGAAGAAACGAAGGCGTGCCAGCCGCTCTCGCGAGCGCCAACTCCTCGTCAACGCCGGGACGGTGGGTACCGCCCTCTTCGGTTCGACCTCCAATTGCCAGGGCCGCATCAGAACCGAAACCGCACATCGCGGTCCGCATTACGGTCAGGGAACTATCGCGGTCCTCGGCCTGCGGCGTAGGAATGACATTGATCTGAGATGCGAGTTCCTCCAGGGCAGCAGGGCTTGCGAACCAGCGTGACTGGAAGGCGGTAAGCCGCTCCCTTTCGGCACCGGGTACGACTAGGCGACCAGCCTCGACGAGAAGTGGGGTGAAGGTCGGATGACCCCCAAAGACAATCGAGCCGCCGAGACGCAACCAGGTCGTGCTGATTGCATGGACCGCCAGCATGACCTCCTGCTGAGACAACCTCTCGGATGGGAAGGCGCCGAGCAGGAGCAAGGTCGCGGGGGCCTCCTCTTTTTCCGCGAGCGCGGGACCATCGAGGGTTTGCAGAAAGCGCTCTGGATGCTCAACTACCGACCAGTCGCCGACACTCCGCTGACCCGTCGCGGTCGGGTCGAGAAGCAGCGCAGCGTCAAAGGCGCGGCACTCGCGCTCATGTGGGCCCATGCCGCTCTCGACTAGGAACTCGTCGAGGAGGGCGAGGTCCTCCGGGGTGGGGTGGTGAGCAAACATCTGCACGATGTCGGTAGCTGGCCTGGTCGGATAGCTGCGGGCGTCGTTGGACTGTCGTCGCAGCGCGTAGATCATCCGCTTCGCGTCGAGCGTCTCAAAGTCTGCATCGTGCTCGGACGCCCAGGTCTTCAGCGACCTGAGTGCCGACTCGCTGATACGGACGTGTGCGCGGCTCATCTCAAACGCCTGTTGCAGGATCGCATCGGCGAGGCTCTGTATCTGAGGGTCGTCAAGCTCGACTGACAGGAGACCGATATGGGGGCTCTCCGCAGGCTTAAACGGAAGTTCTTTTCGTGGATGCTCAGGCCCGAGCCGGACCCACACGATCGGGATGTTGCGCCCCAGGGCCTGGCTGATCTCATGGGCAATCCACCAGGAATCGCCAGCCTCTGGGGTCTCGATGAAGATAAGGACGTCGGCCGTTTCGAGCGCGGCAGCGATTCGCTCTTGGGTGGGCTCGCCCGCCTGAACGTCGATCAAGTCCCGGAAGACGTGCTCCTCGTGCAAAGCGTCGAGCCGGGCACCAAGGCGAGCGACAAGCTCCTCACCATCCTCACGCCTGTGGCAAAGGAAGAGTCGGAGCCGATCCTTGCTGTAGGTCGGCTGTATCCGACTGAGTGCCTCGCGCGCAAAAGCGTTTGCGATGGTCCCGGATTGATCCTCGCTGAGGGCCCGGCGGCGGCGATGGTCGACGACATCGAAGCTCTGGAACTCTCCGACCGCGCCAGGCGGTCGGCGCCACTCCACGCGGAGTGCGATTGGAAGTGGCACTGCTCCGGCTGCTGCCGCTCTGTCTAGAAGTGCCTCAACCCGCTCGGAGAACTCGTCGCGGATCGGGTTGAAGAAAATGACTCCGTCTGCGGCCGTCAAGTCCGCCGAAATGATCCCCTCCAAGGAGGCAAGGGTTGCCAGGGGCACGGCCTCCAACAATGCCCGGGCTGCACCGAGAAACTCCTCTGCCTCGGTCTGTGGGACATCGGAGAACTTCGGATCGATCGTGTAAAGCACGGGCGTTATCGATTCGCCGCAAGGGCGGCCTGCTCAATCCAGGCGCTTGCGTTCGTGTAGCCATCGTCATACACCCAGTCGTAGACCGGGTAAAGACTTGACAGAACGGTTCCGCCGAGGGGTCCCGGAATCTGTAGATAGTCGAAGGGGTTTGGGCCCGCGACCTCAATCTCGTTGTTCCAGTCAGGGATGTTGTTGAGCCGTATTCCCAATAGGCCCATGCCTCGGTCATGCGACGCGGCAATCTCGTATTGCACCCAGGGGCGCTCATAGGTCTCGGCTCCGATCAGCACGGCGGTAACCGACGCGCCAATGAGGCCCTCGTCGATCAGCGCTTGAATCGCGGCGTCGCCCTTCGTCTGCGCCTCCTCCCAGAGGGAGCGATCGTAGTAGCCAACCTCCTCCCCATCGGCGAGTATCGTCCGGCTGTTGCGAACAACATTCGCACGCTGGATATCGCGTTGAAAATGGAACGAGAAGTACACGTTGCGGGCCATTGTTCTCCCTATTGGGGACTTTGCGAGAGCCTAAATCAAACCAGGCTGCGATACAGTCCATGCGGCTCTCAACTTGGGAGGTTGGAGGTATTGGCTCGGCGGGTGTATTTCGCGTTCGACTACCTGGACGTCTTTGCGGTGAACCAGATCCGGCGCTCGGGTCAGTTCACGGGAGTTGCTGTGGCCGGGTTCAGTGATGCCTCTCAATGGGAGAAGCTGAAACGCAAGAGCGACGCGGCCATTCGCAAAGCGATCGATGATGCGCTTGTCGGCACGACCGTCACCGTCGTCTGCGTCGGCAACCGGACCGCGTCCCGGCGGTGGGTCAAATACGAGCTGCGGGCTAGCAAGGCTCGCGGAAATGGCCTCCTTGGCGTCTACCTCCCTGGGCAGACCGTTGGGCTGAAGCCGACCGAGCTCGGCGCCGCTCCCCTTTATCGATGGAATCCGAGTCGTTTTCCGGATTGGATCGAAGCGGCGTACAAACGGGCGCGATCCTAGAAGCATCGGACTCACTGGCACTGCCGTGCCGATTGCGGTGGCTGGGTCTCGGCGTGGTAGCTCGTGTTAGCGAGCCCTGGGCGGAGGAATGAGCCGCCGTCCTCACCAGGACGACCAGGCGCGCTCCTGCAAATTCGTCACATAGCCGTCACATAAGGGGGGCCATTTTCGCAGTTCGCGCCTCTGTAGTAGTAGATGCGCGAGCTAGCCGAGAACAAATTGGGGGTCCACTTTCGACCCTCAGCCCACTGTAGCTATGTGGATGGTTTTTCCGCAAACCGCATTCCAGGGCCAGCAGGCGACTGCTGTTGGCACTGCGTTAGCCGCCATGTCCTGGTCGCCAGGCACCCCGCCAGCTCGGCCCGGCGAACGGTGATCACATCAGTGGGGCGGATCCCCGATCACGACGCCCGCGTGTCGCGAGCAGCACTGCTCTTTGAGAAAAGTGCCGGATCCGGTCGGGCTCAAACGACAGGTAAGTGGATGGACGATTCCGTCGAGACGCGAGCAGTGGCCGGACCACCGCCGAGCTGCGCCAGATGGCTAGCCCCTGCACTGATTGCCGGCGGCCGCCTCGCCACGGCGCATGAGGCGGCGCCGAGGCAGCCAGAGGCGGGTCTGGTCGCGTTCGTTCGTGGGGCCGAGCGCGCGGTCGCCCCTGCGGTCGGGCCTTGGGCCGCGGCGCTCATCCTCGAAAGCGGCCCGATCCCGCATCACACCGCCGATCGTGGCCCTCGCGTTTTGCCGACATACCTACGTCACCCAGAGGTAGGGGCATGAAAGGCGACGGTCGCTCTGACCCCAGGCCGATGCTGGCGCTCGCCGCGGTGCTCGTGATCGCCGCCCTCTGGCGCGGCGTATCGAGCATCCGCCTCGATCACCTCCTCGCCTACGCGGCGTCGCTCGCGCCCCTCGCTCTCGGCGCCATCGCTATCGCCCTGGCGCTGGCTCCACAGCGCTTCCTCGCCACGCGCCGCGCGCTGGCCGCGCGCGCCACGGTCGCGGTGGTCCCAGCAGACGAGTTCGATCCCAAGCCGGAGACCGTCCTGCGCTTCGCCGCCGAGCTGGCGCGGGCCGACCGCAGTCTGCGTGGGTGGCTCGACCGCCGAGCCCAAGGGCTGCGGGTACAACTGACCAACGACCGCGAAGGTCGGCTCGTCTACCTGCTCGAAGTGCCCGACCGCTCGCGCGGGCTGCTGCGCACGGCTCTGCGGGGCTACGAGGGAGCCGAGCTGCGGGACGTGGCCGACGTGCTGCCGCCGGGAAAGCAGGCGCCCGACGAGATGGTCAGGCTCCGCACCGAGCTGCGGCTCGCCCGCGCCGGCGTAGAACCGCTCGCCCGCCTGGACCTCGATCCCGATCCCTTGCAGCCGTTCGCGGCGGCGATGGTCTCCCTGCGACCGAAGCGCGGTGAGCGCGTCACCGTCTGCGTCGACCTGCTGCCGAGTGCCGGTACGCGCCGCTCGCGACTGCAGCGCCGCCTGAAACGAGAGGCGCGGCGACTGCATGGCCAGAGGCGCAGCTTCATGGAGGTGCTGAACAACGATCGGCGGAGCGGCCCCGCCGACCCCGCCGAGCTGTTCGAGCGCCGCCTCGTCGGCGAGGCCCTCAACGCGAAGCTGCGGGATTCGGGGCCACTGTTCGAGGCGCAGATCCTCATCTGCAGCGAGGCGGCCGAGAAGCCGCAGGCGAAGGAGTCAATGCGCAACCTGCTCGCCGCCTTCGAGCCGCTCGCCGGTCACAACCACCTACGCCCCTCGGGACTGGGGGTCGGCGACGTCGTCTTCTTCGGCGCCGACAATCCACTGCGACGACGCAGCTTCGACCGCCGCCTCTCCACCGGCCTCCACCGTCCGGCCCGGTGCATGATCCTCGCGGCCGGAGAGGTCGCTGGCTTCCTGAAGCCGCCGAACGCCCACTGCGTCTCGGAGAACGTCGTGCGCTCGGGAACCCTTCTGCCGGCGCCGCCCGCGCTGCCGGAGTTCAAGGAAGGCGACCCGGACCTGATCCCGCTCGGGCGGGTCGGTGGCGAGCGCGGCAAGAAGGTGGTCGGCGCCCGGGCCGCCGACACCTTCTTCACCTACATCGCCGGGCGCAGCCGCTACGGCAAGACCGAGACGGCGATCGCCCAGTTCGTCCACCTGGTCCGCTGCGGGCACGGCGGCCTGTTCCTCGATCCCCACGGCGACGCGCTGAGCAGGATCAGGCCCTACCTGGAGGAGCCGAAGCTCGCGCGCCGGGTGGTCGAGATCGACCTTGGCCAAGGCGGTGGCTGGAGCCTGCCGGGCTGGAACCTCTTCGAGCTGAGGGGCGAGGACACCGCGGCGGTCGAGGCCCGGGTCGAGGCGATCGTCGACGCCTTCGCCTCGACCATGCAGTGGAGCGAGCAGAGCACCCGCGCGATCAACCTGACCACGCAGGCGGCGGGCGCGCTGGCGCACGCCGCCCGGACGCTGCGCCCCGAGCTTGCCCCGACGATCTTCCAGCTCCCCACTCTGCTCTCCGACGAGCGCTGGCGGGAGGCGGTGCTGCCGTTCCTGCCGAAGGCCTCCCAGCGCTTCTGGCTCGACCGCTTCCCTCTCCTGTCCGAAGAGGCGATCACCCCGCTGACCAACCTGGTCGACCGCCTGCGCGGCTCGACGCCTATGACCGCGCTGCTCGGCCAGAGCCGAAGCACCTACCGGGCGCGCGAGGCGATGGACCGGGGCTGGATCGTCCTCGCCCACCCCGGCTCCGGCGGCACCCGCGAGCGGCTGCTCGCCAACCTGCTCCTCTTCGATCTGCTGCACGCCGCCAAGGGACGCTCGAATGTCGGAAGCGACGCGCGCAGGCCCTTCTGGGTCTTCCTCGACGAGGTCCAGACTTACGATGGCGTCGCCTCTGGCAACCTTGCCGCGCTGTTGGAGCAGAGCGCCAAGTTCGGATTGCGGGCGGTGGTGCTGAATCAGAACCCCGAGCGGCTGAACCCGCAGACGCTGAACGCGCTGACGACCAACCGCTCCCACCTGCTGACGAGCGCGCTCAACTCCCACGCCGCCGCGCTGCTGACCAAGGAGTGGGGGCGGCGGGTCAGCCCCGAGGCGGTGACCCAGCTCGGCCACTACCGCTTCATGGCCCAGGTCACCGACCGGGGCGAGCTGAGCAGGCCGTTCGCGCTGGAGGGGATCAGGGTCGAGGACGTGGCCGAGCTGCCGCCCGACCGACCCGGAGAGTCGAACGAGGGCGCGGTCGCTCGCGCCGAGGCGAGCGAGGTGATCGAGCACCTGGAGACGCTCGACGAGCGCATCCTCACCGCCCTGGCGAAGCGACGGAAGGCGGCACAACCCGCCTCGGCCGAGGACGAGCCGCCCGGCGAACCGGGCGCGAAGCCGCCGCGTTCACTCTGGGTGCAAGGAGACGCGGCTCAACCATGAGCAGATCGGTGAACCTCGAACTGGCCGCCACCGAGACGGGGATCGAGATCCTCGCCTCGCTCGCCCAGCACCGCGTGCTCTCGGCGGCTCAGGTCCGCGCCATCCACCTGCCGGGCAGCGGCGAGCGCTGGGCGCAGCGGATGCTCGTGCGGCTCGGCGACGCCGGCCTCGCCGGATACATCCGCTCTCCCCGCTCCCACCGTCGCCTCTGGCACGTCACCGAGAAGGGCGCGCGGCTCGCCCGCGAGGCCGGCCAGCTCGACGGCGAGCCGCGCCTGATCGGTCCCGAGGGAGCCGCCGGCCCGTTGCAGGCCCACACCCTCGCGGTGAACGACGCCGCGATCTGCTTCCTCGAGGCGGCGCGGGAGCGGGGCGACGAATTCGGGCCGCTTGCCTGGCGCCACGAGGTCTCGCATCCGCTCTCCCGTGGTCGAGGGCGCCGGCGCCGGGTGTTGGTCGCAGACGCCGTCTTCACCTACCTGCGCCTCGACGGCGACGGGGTCGGCATCGAGCAGCGCTTCCTGGAGGTCGACCGCGCCACGCTCTCGGTCGACCGGCTCGCAGCCGAGCTGGCGCGCTACGCGGAGCTGTATCGGCCGGCCGGTGGCGACCGCGAGCCGCTCTGGCGCTCGCGCTATCCCGTCTTCCCTCCCATCCACTGCGTCCTCGCCGGGAGCCGGCGGACGGTGCTGGAACGCCGCCGCTCGACCGCCACCGCCCTTTTGCGAAGTGACCCCCGACTTGCCCGCGCGCCGGAGGTGACCATCTCGTTCTGTCTCTTGGAGGATCTGCAGGCCAGGGGTCCGTTCGCCCCGATCTTCCGCGACGTTCGCGATCCGGGGCAGCCGATCGACTGGCTTGGGGTTGGCGCGACTTGAGATCCCGCGGCGAGGGAGCTAGACATGTAGGAGGCAGGCCGTCGCGGGCAGGCAGACGTGGCGACCCGCCCCGACGCAAGGGACCTCCGACCCAGGAGCTTCGACCGGAGATGTCGATCGAGTACACGCAGCCGGGCTCGGCGCTTGACGCCCGACTCCGACGGGAACAGGCCAAGGCGATCTTCGATCTGCTGGCGGCCCACCGACGCCGCGGGTCCGCGGGCGGCGGCGAATGACCGCCCCGCTACAACTCGGCGGGCGTCACGACGAAGCCGAGCCGACCGGCACCCCGGCGCAGGCGGCCGTCGACCGTCACCAGCCTGCAGTCGCTCAACTTCGCCAGGGCGACGTACTCGGCGTCGTAGGTCTTCGCCCAACCGAAATCCTCGGCCACCTGCCACGCGGCGGCGGCGAGATCGTCCGGCCGCTCCTCGGTGATCGCGAGCTTGCCGCCGAGGAACCGTCGCAAGGCAAGCTCGGCGAGCGCGTCGGTGATGTCGCCACGGAAGGCCATCTCGTGGAGGACCGAGGGCACCTCGCTCCAGAGGAGCGGCGGCGCGATCAGCCGGCCATCGTCGTCCAGACCTGCGCTCACCTGCTCACCGGCCCGGTCGAGCGCCAGCTCGACTACCAGGCTGGCGTCGACGACGAGCACGCTCAGTGGGAATCGCGCGAGCGCCGGACCGCCGCGGCGACGTCGGGCATCGGCTCGCCGGTCAGCGTCTCCCCCCAGCCCTCCGGCAGCGCCACCATCGCCGGCTCAGCGGAGTCGGCGGGGACGACGATCCTCGCGCGGGCCGCCTCCGCCTCGTCGAGGTCGAGCACCTCCCGCAGCAATTTCTCCTTCGCGGTCACGGTCCAAGGGTACCGCCCGCACCCGCGCATTCCCGCCGAAAGGAGCATCTGATGCGCAAGTTCGCCTGGTACGGGCGCCTCTCGACCAAGGACAAGCAGGACCCGACGCTCTCCTTCCCTTCCCAGCGCAACGAGTGCGAGGCGAAGGCGGCCGAGCTGGGCGGCCGGATCGTCTGCGACTTCACCGACCAGGAGGCGGGTCGCCGGGACGACAGGGCCGGATGGAGCGAGCTGGTCCGCGAGGCCAAGGATCCCGACGCCCGTCGCTTCGACGCCGTGATCGTCTACGCGACCTCGCGGCTCAGCCGCGACCTCTTCCACGCGCTGACCTACGAGCGCGAGATGACGCGGGCGGGGGTCGAGGTCTTCTACGCGCTCACCGCAGGTGACCAGACCAGCCCCGAGGGACGGCTGATCCGCCATATGTTCCAGGCGCTCGACCAGTTCGAGGTCGAGAAGCTTGGCCGCGAGGTCCGCCGCGGGCAGACCGAGAACACGCGCCAGGGTTATCGCAACGGCGGCCGCGCCCCCTACGGCTACCGCCTGCTCCACGAGCCCCATCCCGACCCCGCCCGGGCGCGGGCCGGGGACAAGAAGTCGCGCCTCGTCGTCGATCCGGAGCGGGCGCCGGTGATCGCCGAGATCTTCGACCTCTTCCTCTCCGGCTCCGGCTACAAGGAGATCGCCGACCACCTGAACCGCCCCGGCGGACCTCCCTCGCCGAGCCACGTCGACACCAGACGGAACACCGCCGGCAAATGGTCGAAGAACACCCTCCGGGCGATCCTCCAGAACCCCGTCTACACCGGTCGCCTCTTCTGGAACCGACTCGACTTCCGGGCGGTCAAGCAGGGCGAAGGCCCGCTGGTCCGTCGCAAGCCCGAGGAATGGGTCGAGGCGACCGAGCGCCACCAGGCGATCATCGGCGAGGAGCAGTTCGAGCGGGTCCAGGTTGAGATCGCGAGGCGCGGTCGCAGCGAGGGGTCGCGGCGGCGCGGCAAACAGAAACGCTCCTATCTGCTGCGCGGCGTCGTCCAATGCGCCACCGGCCACAACCCCCTGCGGATGCACGGCAAGAGCCGCAAGGGGATCACCTACTACGCCTGCTGCTATCGGATCAGCTACGGCGACAAGGCGGCCGAGGCACTTGGCCACGGCAAATGGCAGTACGTCCGCGAGGACGCCCTGGTCAAGGTGATCGATGCCTTCTTCGCTTCCCGAGTCTTCGGACCGAAACGCCTCGCCCACTTCCGCGCCCAACATAAGGAGCTTGCCGCCGAGCTACGAGAGGACGGCGGCGAGGAGCGCGGGCGGATCGCACACGAGGTCGGCGAGATCGAGCAGCGAATCCAACGCCAGCTCGACGCGATCGAGAACGGCGTCGATCCCGTCCTGATCGGCAACCGCATCCGGGCGCTGAAGCAGGAACGCGAGGTCGCCGAGGCCGCGCTGGCCGAACTGGAGACCACCGACCGACAGGAAGGCGTGGTCGACCTCGCCGACGCCTGCTCGGTGCTCGACGGCATCCCCGACCTTGGCGAGGCGCTCGCCGGCGCCGATCCGGAGATGCGCCGGGCGGTCTTCGATGCCTTCCGTCTATCGGTCGAAATCGACCGGAATGCGGGCCAGATACGACTGAAGGCGCTCGTATCGAGCGCCTTCAGTCAAGCCCGCGACCTTAAGTCCTTGGTCGCTAATGGCGGAGTAGCGGGGGCAGGATTCGAACCTGCGACCTTCGGGTTATGAGCCCGACGAGCTACCTGGCTGCTCCACCCCGCGGCGGACACAAGATCTTAGCAACGTGGCGTTGACTTCTTAGGCTCGTGGTGAGCGTGGGCCGTTGGAGGAAGCTGGGGGTGGTGGCTGAATAGGGTGCCCGGATGGC
>Ga0268266_10003031_pt1 | contig 17250 bp, 15 predicted proteins | sample KBSS13metaG_FD_190356 | JGI IMG/M metagenome (GOLD analysis project Ga0268266, IMG submission 190356) | Switchgrass rhizosphere microbial communities from Kellogg Biological Station, Michigan, USA - KBS S1-3 metaG (SPAdes) (version 2) | ecosystem: Host-associated > Plants > Roots > Rhizosphere...
CGCGGTTACTCGCTACGAACTCCGCCCTCGACCGAGCGATGAGCTCGAGGAGGCGCGCATTGCTCTTACCCTTCGGATAGTCTTGCCGCGCCACCTCGCACAGCACTTGAAGTGCCTCATGTAGATCAGCTACCGCGCCGATCTCGGCCGGAAAGTTGCGCCCGATCTCGCTCGGCTCGATGTCAATATGAATCAGACGACTGCCCGGTATGTTGAACGTGTAGTCGCGGTACCAGGAGCTGCAGTCGGCCTCCTTGAACCGGGTGCCCAGCCCCATGACCCAGTCCGCTCCGAGGCAAGTCTGATTCACGAGCGCGGTACCCCAGAACCCGCTCATCCCGAGCAACAGCGGGTGATCGTCGGGCAAGGCTCCCTTACCCATCAGACTGTGCGCCACCGGAATACCCGTGTGGTCCACGAACTGACGCAGGAGGTCCGCAGCTCTTGCCAGCAGGACGCCGCCACCCACGTAAAGAACTGGCTGCTCGGCTTCCATCAAAGTCTTGACGATGTGCCGTGCGGTTTCCACATTGAGTGATGGACGTCGGAGCGGATGCAATCCCGCATCGAGCCGATCGAAACGCTCGGGATCGACACCTGCGGAGAATACGTCCATGGGGACGTCCACGAGGACGGGCCCCGGCTGGCCGCTCTCGGCGAGTTGAAATGCCTTTTCGACGACTTCCGGGAACAGATCAGCGCGCTCCACGCGCCAGGCACGCTTCACGAAGGGCCGATAGATCTCGTACTGCGCCCCATCGGCATGGAGATTGACCTCCTGGTGCGGGTGCTTACCGAAGTAGTGGCTCGGAACGTCGCCGGCAATCACGACCATGGGGATGCAATCCAGGGCGGCGTTCGCCACCCCCGTTGCTGCATTAGTCAGCCCGGGACCCAGGTGGGTCAGCAAGACGGCAGCTTTACCCGTCACGCGTGCATAACCGTCAGCGGCGTGCGCCGCGACCTGCTCATGGCGGACATTCACGAATTGCAGGCGGCTACTGTCCGCCATGGCGGCGAGCACTGCGATGTTAGTGTGCCCGCAGAGTCCGAAAACGTGCCGCACACCGCGGCGCTCGAGATAGCGGACCAGTTCCTCAGCGACAGTTTTGTGGCTCACGGTTCAAAACGTCTCCGTGTTGTAAAACTCGCCAAAGAGCTCCGCATCGGGAGGCCGATCCTCCGGGATGGGCCGGCTCACCCACGTGGTCTGCAGGAAGTGCTTGAGGTGGATATTCTCGTTGGTGATGTTGCCACCCCAGATGCCGCAGCCGAGACTGGAGGTCATCGGCATTCCGTTGGTGAACGAACCGGCGTTGGACTTCGATTGCGCCTGCCGCACCATGATCCGGCTGACCGGCGCCACACGCGCCAAGCGGTCGATGTTAGCGTCGTTGTGCGAGTAGATCCCACAGGAGTGTCCCTTACCGCCGACTTCGTAAATCTGGCGCACCATCTCGAGGGCATGGTCGAAGTCACGGAAACGGTATACCGCGAGCAGTGTCGTCAGCTTCTCCCGCGAGAAGTTATGTTGCTTGCCGATGTTTTCGTTCTCGACGATCAGGAATTTCCGATCGGCCGGGATCTCGAAGCCCGCCTTCTGCGCAATCACCTGGGGAGGGCAGGCGACAGTGTCGGTCCGCCGATGCCCTTCCTCGTCCCACATCACGGCCTCGATTGCCGCCGCCTGCTGCGCACTGGCGAGGAAGCCACCCTCCTTGACCAGTGCCGCCACCATGGCCTGATAAAGCTTCGCGTCAATGAGAATATTGCCATCGGCAGAACAGCCCGAACCGAAGTCCGACGTTTTGGACATCCGCGTATTACGGGCGGCGATGTCAACATCCGCTGTCGCGTCGATCACCATCGTCGCATTGCCGGCACCCACGCCGTAGGCAGGCTTACCCGAACTGTAGGCGGCCTGGACCATCGGCTGCCCACCTGTCGCCAACGTGAGATCACACCTGGCCATCAGGTAGTGCGTCAGCGGGATACTCGGATTCTCAACACATTGAAACAGATCGGCAGGTGCACCCTGACGACGAATGGCCTCACGCATCACACGGACCATCTCGTTGGTTGTGCCCTTCGAGCGCGGATGCGGAGAGAAGATCACTGCATCGAGCGCTTTCAGAGCGTAGATGCCCGTGTAGGGCGGGGTGAGCTCCGGGTTGGTCGTCGGCACCAGGGAGGCGATCACTCCCGCGGGCTTGGCGTACTTTACAATCCCTTTCCCGGGGATCTCTTCAATGATCCCGGTGCTCCTTTGGCGCAACGCATCTCTCAAGACGCCCAGGATCTTGATGCGCTTGCTGTGACGCCCCTCCGGATCCCCGAGATGGCTCTCGCGAATACTCATTTCCACGATCCGACCGAAGGTCTTCTCGTTGGCGGTCGCCCAGCCCAACGCTTGACACAGCCGATCGATGCGCTCCTGGGGGTAGTCCGCGACCTGGCGCATCGCATCGCGAGCGCGGGAAATCATGCCGTCCACCAGCGCACGATCCGTGTCGCCCAGTTCTTTCGCCATGGTCTGCCTCGCAGCGGATTGAGGCGCTATATTAACTCACTAGATGGTGAATTCAAATTCGGATCGCCCCCTGAGGTGCGCCTGGGGCGTGGGCCTACCTGTTCAGTCTCGCGGTCCCGTCGGCGGCGCGGACCCCGGCGTCGGCGTAGCCGGAACGTGCGCGGCCAGCCAATCCATTCGCGCGGACTGCAGCTTTTCCACTTTGGGCGTATCACCGAACACCACGTACGGCTCGCTGGTTTTCTTCCAAGCGGGCCAGGCGAGGTCAGCAAGCTGCGGCGAGCCGGTGGCCGCGAAGGCAATCAGCGAGCGCAGCATCGTCTCGGACAGCTTGCGGTCAGCGCTGGTCCAAGCCCGCGTAGGACGAAACATGTTGAACGCATCCAGCGTATCGAACCAGAAGGGCACATCGGCCGTGTGGTACGCGCCGATCGTGTCCGGATGCTGGTCGGCAATCTTGACGCCCGGGGCGTACGAATGCTTGTGGACGAACAGCTCGATGTAGGCCGGCGACTGGTTCACCTGGGATTGCAACTGCGCGCAGGTGCGCGAGGATTTGAGCATCCCATTCTCTCGAGCGGCGGCGTGCGCGGCGGCATAAACATCGGCGTCAACACGCACGGGAAAGAGACGGAGGAACTGATCCGCGTTCGCCCCGTACAGTTGGCGGGCTATGCTCTGAAACTCAGCGACGGTCGTGGCACGCGTGAGCGGACTCTGGTTCGCATCGAGGTCGTCGCCGTTGGAACCGGCCATGATCGGAACATCGTTCAGTTCTTTTCGCGCAATGATGGCGTTCTTGTCTGCCACCGTGAAGTAGCCGTCGACCAACGGAGGCGTGCGGACGCCCCGCACACTGAGTCCAACCTGATTCTCAGCCTGCGCCGCGAGGATTCTGTCCGCGGGCACATTGCGCATATCCTCCAGACTGTTGACCCCCAGACGCTTCTGCAGCTCGAGCCCGGCTTGCTCAGCCGTCGCGAGGTCCGGCCCGGAAGTTGTGAAGTTACAGGCGCTCCACATCGCGGCGCCCCTGAACAGCCCCTTCGACAAAGGACTGAACAGATGAGCCGCGACCGAGCCCGCTCCAAACGACTGCCCAGTGATGATGACCTTCGCCGGATCGCCCCCGAAAGCTGCGATGTTGTCGTGAATCCAGCGAAGCGCGGCATTCTGGTCCAGATAGCCGTAGTTGCCGGAGTGCCCTCCCTGCTCCTGCGTCAGCGCCGGGTGTGCCATGAAGCCCAACGCCCCGACCCGATAGTTGAAGTTGACGAACACGGCTCCATGCCGCGCCACTTCTTCCCCGCCATAGATTGCGATACCCGAGGAGCCGATCGTCCCGCCCCCGCCGTAAATGAACACGATTACCGGCAGCCGCGAGCTCTGCGTAGCGCCCGCCGGTGCCCAGATATTCAGATACAGGCAGTCCTCACCTGAGGGCTCCTCGCCGAAATAGTGATTGATGTTATGAGGACGAAGGACCTGAATACATTCCGTTCCCTTGCGATCCGCAACCCACACCCCGTCCCACTTGATCGGCTGCGGCGGCTTCCACCGCGACTCCTGCACCGGCGGCGCCGCGTAGCGAACGCCGAGATAGGCTTTGACTCCGGAGGCGAGCAGAGTGCCCGCTACTTTGCCCCCACTCGTGACCACCGGATCTGCCGGTATCGGCACCATGGACAGGCCTTGTCCCGCGAGACCCAGTGTGCTGCAAATCCCCAGAATCCCTGCTATTAAACTGCTCCCACGCATTTACCGTCCCCCTTTTTGAAACGCGCGCCCCTGCGCAAGCGCCGTTGCTCATCAACATTCCGGTCAAACCTGGCATCCAAAGGCGAATGGTTGGCAGCCGCTACTGGCCCCAACCCGCGCGCCCCGCCGCGACGGTCGGAGTCGTGGACGGACTAGACGGTTAATTGAGGGAAATATACTCGGGAGGCTTCTTTGGCGCCAGAGTGAAGACTTGATTTTGCGTACCTGGGACGGGCGCTGCGCCGGCGCGCGCCGGTGCTTCATCGGGATCGGATCCGTCGCAACTCTCCTTGGAGAGGAAAGTCAGCGGGTTGGCATCCCACGACTTACGCGTTGAGCGGGTCGGCCAGGCTGGCCTTCCCGGGCAATGATTGACTCGCTCCGGCGCGAGAAGGCGCAGTCCCGGTCGACGTCCTATTTGAGGACATCGAGAACGTCCTGCGGAATATCCGACTCGGGCTTCTCCATTCCTTTTTCCAACCACTCCTCCCAGACCTGGGCCCAGGGGCGGCCGTAGTAATCCACATAGTCCGGATCGCCCTTGTGCAGTTGTTGGGGACGCCCCTCTACATTCTTGATGTTCGACAGGCACTCCACGAAGGTGTAACGGGCCTGCGCGTCACCGGCCGCGGCGCGACGCAGGAACCGATCACGTACTCGTAAAGGCTGGACGAAGGCATCCGGGTCATACCACACCGCCTCATGATCCAGGCCCACAAAGGTACGCTGGGCATCGTAAACGGGTTTGAAAATCTCGACCGTCTCCATCTTGTTGGAGAACTCGAACAGGGTGTGTTGGTGCCAGCTTTGCACGTTGGCCGTCCAGGTCACCAGGATATCGCCGTACCAGAACCCGACCGTCTCGCCGTACCACTGCGGGACTTGCTGCACGTGCTGGCGGCCGATCAGGACTTCGCGCAGAAAATTGGCCGCGATACCTGACAGGAACTCGACCCGCGTTGGAGTAATCGTCAGCTCGAAGTTACCGCCCCGTGAGGCCTGCGCCCACCAACGGAGGAACCCTTCCGGGTAGCAGAAGGAGGCGGCCCACTGTTTGGAGTTGTCCTTGCTCTCGTGATAGAGCATCTGGACGTAGCGTTTCTGATACTCGGGAGTCAGCAGCGAAAGGATGGTCGGTGCCTGTTCCATTCCACCCCACTGCCAGCGCTCCCCGCGCTCAAAGCCAACGCGCTGATCGGGCGCGATCAGTCCAGGGACGTCGGCCGCCTTCAGATCGCGGACGTAGAAGCCGTCCCAGTCGGGAGTCGTCGCCTTCGTATAGACAGTGGGCCCGCCGTGCGCCTTGGCCTCTGCTAGAAGCGCCTCGTAATGCGCCTTGGCCGTTTTGTAAGGATACGGGCTGACAATGTTGTCCCGCGAATAATCCAGCTTGCAATCACCCCACGATGCGGAGGTCGGTGGGTTAGGGCCGATACGCCCGCTCTCCCACAGGTTCTCGACCATCTGACGCGGCGTGTTGCAACGGTAGTAACGCGGATCGGACCATAACTTCCGGTCTTTATAGAAGTCGTTCGAGGTGTACAGGTCGATCGGCAGCGGTTTCACCCCTGGCGGAGGTCCCTTGATCTCCGCCGGCGGTCGCGGTTTCGCCCGCAGCGCTAAAGCCTGAGGCGACAAAACCTCCGGATCTCCACGCCGGTCGGGACTCAGCGCCTCCACAGTCTCCCGTGCCGGCTCCAACTCCGCCGAAATCTGCGTCGCTGGCTCAGAGTGAGTGACCGCGCTAAATGGAACTGCTGCCGCCAAGCCGATCAGCAGCATGCGGGTGCAGGCTACTCTGCGCCATTTCATCGTCTTGGGCCCTTACGGGTCTGTCAGGCAGACCTATGTCCGGACTTCTTGAACGTTCTTGACATGCACTTCGCCAGATGAAATGCATTACGGTATTCGAAGACGCGACCGAGTATCTCACCGGTCATCAGGGTGTCAAGCGCGCGCGCTCCACGGCACCATTTCAACTTCGGCGCGCTGTCACAACTCCCGTTCAGCCAGCTCGCGAAACGCATCCGGCACGGCATGCCCAGACCCCAACACGACCGACCCGTAACCAATCGCTTCCCAACCAAAGCGCTCCCGAATCGTGTCAACAGCGCGATCCGCCGCACACCGCATCGCATCGCCTCCAGCGCTGCGGCCCCGACGTTTGTCATCAGACCCGAACGGCAGAGCAAGTTGCAGATCCGACTCCCTCGTCAGGTGCGACACGCGAATTCCCAGCAGCGATATTTTAGGCTTGTGCCGGTACTGCGCCAGCACGCCGCGCACCAGCTTTTCGGCGATCTCGGCCAATGCAGCTGATGTTGGAATCGGCGTATCGAACGTGGTGGAACGAGTCACGGCGCGAAGATCGGCAAAGCGGACTCGGACGGTCACCGTGTGACCCGATAGTGATTTAGCGCGCAGCCGCGAAGTGATTCGGTCTGCAAGATGCCGCAGAGCAGGCAGGAAAACCCGCTCCTGCGCCAGTTGAGTGCCGAGCGCCGACTGCGCCCCGGCCGACCGGGAACGCCGCTGTGTCTTGATCTCTCGCGGGTCCCGATTCCACGAGAGCGCTGACAGTTTCTCACCGGCAGCGTGACCCAGCAGCCCCTCGAGTGAGCGTCCGGGCATCCGAGCAAGCTGCCCGATCGTGTGGACTCCAACGTCGGCCAACCGTGCCTTGGTGACGGGCCCGACCCCCCACATCAGCTCAACCGGCAGATCGTGGAGGAAATCGAGCTCGCTGGAAGGATCGACGACGATGAGCCCATCCGGCTTCGCCACCTGCGAAGCAATCTTGGCAAGATGCTTGGTCCGCGCAACTCCCACCGAGATGGGAAGACCCAGCTCGACCCGGACGCGGTGGCGGATCGTCCGCGCAATTTCGTCAGGCGGCCCGAAGAGATGCGTACACCCCGCCACATCCGCAAAGGCTTCATCGATGGAAATCCGCTCTACGGCAGGCGTGAAATCACCGACGATCCTGATCGCGGCATCGCCCAGCCGCTGGTACTCCTTGAAGTGGCCGCTCACAAAAGTCAATTGCGGGCAGAGCTCGCGTGCGGCCCGTCCAGACATGCCACTCTGCACGCCGAACGCTTTGGCTTCGTAGGACGCCGCGAGCACGACCCCGCCACCGACCGCGATCGGCATGCCTTTCAGCGATGGGTCTAGCAATTGCTCCACGGAGGCGTAAAAGGCATCGAGGTCCGCATGGAGAATCGTGGCTTCCATACTGATTCGCCGGCCCAGGTCCGCCCATATCGCCCAATACTGTCGATATATACAGTATGCGCCCGCCCTCGACCGCAGAGCAAGGGGCCCCCTCGCGCGACTCCTCTTCGTGCTCCTGCTGCTCACGCTGCTGGCCCACCCGGGTCAGTCCTACGCACAGATGCCGTTCTATACGGATGACACCTCCACGACCGAGACCGGTAAGTTTCATATCGAAGTCTTTGAAGAGATCGACCGGCTGCCGTCATCTCAATACCCTGACTTACGGCAGAGCACTTCGAACATCAAACTGAACTTCAGTCCAACGCGACACCTCGAGTTTGATCTCGACGCTCCCTATATTCAGATTTCCCGAACGGCAGGAGCAACGAGCGCGAGTGGCATCGGTGACACCGAACTGGGCGGGAAGTGGACCTTCCGCGAGGCGCCCCCGGACTCGGACCTCACGACGTTCGCCGCCAGCCTCTATATCGAGTTTCCTACAGGAAACGCGCAACGGGGACTCGGGTCGGGGCTCACTGACTACTGGTTGAATTTCATTGCTCAGAAGCCGTTGTCACCCACCACGCGCTACAACGTCAACGTGGGGATCCTGTTTGCCGGCAACACCAGCACCGGAGCGGTGGGTATCCAAACCCACCGCGGACAGGTCTACACGGGTGGCTTGTCATTGCTGCATGACGTGAGCTCCCGACTGACCCTGGGAGTGGAGATCTACGGAGGCATTTCCGATGGTGCCGGGACCGACCGCTCGCAGTTGCAAGGGCTATTGGGCGGGCAATACGCCATTCGCAATGGCCTGAGCGTCAGTCTGGGCCTGCTCGGCGGCAGGTTTGGCGCGACTCCGCGGGTCGGTGGACAGATCGGCGTCTCACTGGATTTTCCCGACGTCGGGAGGCCTTGACGGAACCACAGCAGCCTGCCGTCGTTCCACTGCAGAGGATTTATGCGAGACCCCCCAACCGACCCGGCAGCCACTACGCCTGCACCGCACGGTGTCCATCCCATCGACACCCTCGAGGCTCTTTTCTTTGCGGAGCTCCAGGAACTGCGCAGTGCCGAGCTCCAGCTGGCGGCCCAACTGGTGGGCACAGCGGCATCGTTGAAAAACGCCTCGCTGGAGACGTTATTGCAGCGCTATGCGACGGAGCTGAATGCGCGGCGCGAGGACCTCGAGCAGCTACTGGCGGCAGCCGGCATCGACTCGCGGGAACATTCCGACCAAGCCATGAAAGCCCTGTTGGACGAGCTCGTCAAAATGTCCCAGCTCCCAGTACTCGAGGTTCGGACCGCCGCCTTCATCGACTCCTTGCAACGCATCGTGCACTTCAAGATCGCGGCCTACGGCAGTGTTGCAACATTCGCCGGAATGTTGGGTCGTATCGAGGACGCTTCACGGTTCACCGCATACGCCAACCGCGAGAACGCCGCCGATGCCGAACTCGCTGTGCTGGCTACCGGTGAACCCGGTCGGCAAGCGCTTCACCTCGTTTAAGAGGCGCTGACCCCCGCCGGCCAACGCCTTGCAAGGCCGAAGGGCGACTTTCATCCAATAGCAGGCTGACTGTACTCTCAGCGAGTCATTCTTTCGGTTTCCGCGCGTGTGGACTGCGGCCCCGTATTACGGCTCGCCAAGCCTCCCTGCGGTGGTCCTTTGACAAACGGCTCCGGATCCCCCGGCCGTTGCTTCAAGCCAAACAGCGTATGAATCCCCGCGTGCCGTCCAAGGCCGCCATACAGATCAAACCCCCGATCGAGCCAATCACGTAAGGGGTCATCCTCGGGCAGCGGCGGCGTGGTGGCAACGGAGGCGGTCCAGAGAAACACCGCCAACGCCCGGAAGTCGGCATAGTTGGGTTGTTTGCCGCCGAGCCACGGGGTTTCGCGTAACATCTGCCGGAAGGGCTCCAGGGTAGGGGGGACGTGCGGCAATCGATCTTCACGCCCGGCCTGCACCTCCTCGAGCTTGCGGCCCCCTAGAAAAGCTTCGCGCGTGCGAGTCACGTATTCGTGATCCTGCGGCAGGGACAGGTCGCGGTAATCCTTGATGTAGCATCCGAACCAAGGGCGCACTGCCGTGGTCCACAGCCATCCGTCAATGAACTTCGTCAGCACCTTCATGCTGTCGCAGCCAAAGAGAGAGGGTCGATCGGGATACTTCTCGTCGAGATACTCCGCAATGAGCCAGCTGTCGAGCACCCATTGCCCATCATCGACAATGACGGGCAGGCGCTCCGAGCGCCCACCGGTGCGCTCCATGATGCCGGTAAACCCGCCCGGCACGATGTCGATCTCGAAACCCTTGTGCTTCAGCGCATACTTGGTCGCCCAGACAAACGGGCTGATGGTGCAGCCCGAGGCGAGCTGCAGATCATAGAGTGTAATGGTGTTGTTTCTAGCCACCGTCGTACCTCAACCGGTCTTTTTGACCGTGTAGTCGATGCCCTGCCCCATGAAATCGGTGTGCAGCTTGATCTCGTTGCCCTGCAAAACTCCGGTGTAATTGAACGTCGTCGGATCGGCACCGAAGCTGACATCAAACGAAAAGGAGATCTTCTCGCCATCCACCTTGCCGTTTTTGAGCGCCACCGAATGACCATCCGGACCCGTTGTAGTCCCTGTCAGCGTAGCGCCATCGGCTTTGAACTGAAAGCTCACCGTCACGGGGCCGTTCGGCGTGTCCAGTGAGCCGGTCCATTTCCCATCCACGTCGGCCGCGAAAGCCGGAGCAGCCATCAAGAGCAACAGGGAAGCCAGTACGCGAAGATTCATGTGATGTCTCCCAATCTGGATTGCAAACAACGTCCTAGGGCAACTCGAAAACCACAACCGCCACACCCGCGGCCGGTGCCGTCGTCTCGGGCACGAAGGCGCGGCTCGCCGCCCCGAAAGGACTGCCGCTGCCGGTGACGACCGCGATGTACTGCTTACCGTCGACGGAGTAGGTGACCGGTGAGGATTCCGGTGCAGCATTCAGACGCGTCTGCCACAACACCTTGCCGGTCGACTGATCGAAGGCGGAGAAATAGCGGTCCACGTCGCCCTCGAACAACAGCCCACCCCCGGTCGCCAGGGCCGAGCTGACCAGTGGCATCCGTTGGCGATGCGTCCAGAGAATGCGGCGCTTCTGTAAATCCAGTGCTGCCACGCGACCGAAGTTGCCATCGTGGCCAGGCGCCAGCAGCGGCACGAAACGCACGTCCAGTCCGCCTTTGGCCGTTTGCTCCGCGCTGCGCGGGCCGTAGATAAAATCAGCGCAGTTTTCCAGTATTGCGGTATAGAGAACGTGGGTTTCGGGGTTGAGCGCCGTCGCCGGCCAGTTGCGGGCGCCGAAACTGTTGGGACAGATGAACTTCGGTTTGCCGGCCTCCGGCTGGACCGCCGGATTGACCGTCTTTGCGCCGCTCGTCGGATCGATCGCAGTAATGAGGTTCTGGAAACCGACATCGGCCGAAAACACGTACTTCCCGGTGGCCGCATCCACGGCGTCGAACAGTGCGGTTTTGCCTCCGGTGACGACGAGCTTTCTCGGGTGCCCATCGACCTGCATCGTCACGACGGTTTGCTCGAACACCCAGTCGAGGTCCCAGACATCGCGTTTCTGATGTTGGTAATACCAGGCCAACTGCCCGGTTTCCGGGCGCAGTGCCACCGTGGAATCCGTGTACAAACCATCGTTCGAAGTCACGCCGGAGGCCCCGGCCCGTGGCTCCAGCAGCGTCGCGGTGTCATAGGTATTCCCGACACCGAAGTACACGAGATTCAGCTCGGGGTCGTAGCTGCCGGCGGTCCAAACGCCCGCGCCGAATCGCTCCTCGACCGGCGCGCCGTTCCAGGTATCGCCGCCAGGCTCGCCGGGACGCGCGATAGTGCGGAAGCGCCAGCTCTCCTTCCCGCTGTCAGCATCGAGGCCGATGATGTAACACCCGCCACCCTCCGACACGCCCAGGCTGACTCCCATGATCACCTTGCCCTTGGCGACGATGGGTCCACCACTGAGCTGCCAGCCGATCGCCGCCGGGCGTCCGGTTTTGGCCACGACTTCCTGGTCCCAGAGGAGGTGCCCCGTGCGCGTGTCCAGGGCGACGATGTGACCGTCCGCCGTGGCGGTAAACAACCTGTCGCCGTAGATCGCCAGTGACTTGGTGTGCGCCCTGTGTCCGCTGTCGAACTCGTCGGGCAGCGAACGCAAGTATTGCCACAGGAGATTCCCAGTGGCCGCATCGAGCGCTTGCACCGCCGCACCACTGTAGACAAACATGACGCCATCGTGGATGAGCGGCGTGATTTCGTTGCCGCTTTGAGGAAGACTCCAACTCCAGGCGGTGCGCAGTCGCCCGACATTCGAGCGATTGACCTGGTGCAAAGGGCTGTAGCCCGAGGCGTCATAGCTACGCCGCCAGACTAGCCAATCGGACTGCGCCGGCTTATCCAGCATCGCGTCGGTGACGGATGTGATGCCGGCAAGTCGCTGCTCCCGTGCCTTCGTCGCCGCAATGAACTGCGGATCGTTGTCGTGTTTCGGAAAGGGCGCGAACATCGGGGACGCCTCTGGCCCCGAGCGCGGCGCGGAAGGGGCTTTGGCCGATGCCGCCGTCATCGCCGAGCTCAATACGTACGCCTCAATCTCCGCATACGCCTGCCCGCTCAGCGACCCCACACCCCCCGGCGGCATGGTCGTTCGAATCTGCGTCGAAAGCGTCGCCCGCTCCCTTCCACGCCAGTGCCCCTCAAACGCCGGCCCTTTCAACGGCGGCGCGAACTGCGTCCCCTCCAGCGAAGGCCCGTGGCACGAAAGACACGACTTCGCGTAAGCCGCATGTCCCCGCTCCACTTCCTCCGCCTTGAACGTCACCGCAGGTCCACCCGAGAACAAGGTCTCGGCACGCACTCCCGTCGCGAGCGCCAGGCCCGCGAACGCCAGCCTCACGCCCCACACGGCTACTTCTTCTCCGGCTTATCTGACTTGTCTGCGCTATCCGCCTTCTCCGTCGCCTGATAGGAGGAGGCCGCATCCAGCGTCCGACCATCCGGAAACACAATGTCGCGCGCACTCGCCCGTGTTGCGCCGTCGCGGGACTGGAAGGCATTGACCACTATCTTGGTCCCGGGCGTTATCGAGTCGCGGTTCCAACCTCGCCGCAACAGCAGACTCGGTGCTCCGCCTTCGATCTTCCAATGCTCCGTGGTGCCATCCGGCTTCAACACGTCCATGTAGATCCATGAATGCGGATTGACCCACGAAAACTTCACGACCGTGCCTTCCAGGTGGACCACCTTGTCCGCGTCGAATTCGGCGGCAAACGAGTGATGAGCCTCAGCGGCCCACGGCAGGGCGGATGACATCACCAGCACACTGGCGAGCACCGTAGCGCGATTCAACATGAGCTGACTCTCCGAGTTGGACGGGCCAAGCCTCACGGCTTGCCCGGTTTTTCCAGGTCTTTGTACAAGAGCTCTTCGACGAAGGGGATGCACTTGTGCTCGAGCACTTCGGCATCGTCCTCGACATGTTTGTAGAGCGGCATCCGGATCGTCCACGGCGCGCTGTAGGTCTGCGGGTCCTCCAGGGTGGCCTCGTAGCGGATCACATTCGGCTGCAGAAGGGTGAAGCGCTCGGTGACCTTCAGTGACTCACTGAAGAAGTTGCCGGCGCGGTCCAGGTGAGCGCGTCCGTTGAAACCCGTGGTCACCACGACCAGTGTGTCCCCTTCCCAATGACCGCTGGACCGCCCCATCCAGCTATCGACGGGTGGCTCCTGGTGCGAGTGCATGTAGATCGTCCGGTTGGCGCTCGCATAGCTGTAAACCATCAATATGTCGCGATCCCCTTGCAGGATCTGAAAGGGGTAGGGCATATAGGTGGCGCGTGGAATGCCGGGCAGGTAGCAGAAAGTCTCAGGATCGGACTTAGGCCACTCGGCGCGCGCCTGATCACGTGTTTTCAACGCTTCCGGCAGATAAGGAATGCGGCCTCCAACTACCACGCTCTTTCCCGCGGGAATCGAGAACAGCGCACCGAATGCCCAGGCGGAATCGATCTTCTGCGCCGAGTGGGCCTCGAGGTTCCAGTTGGCGGTATTCATCGCCTGCCAGATGCCGTTGAAGTTGGGTTTGCCCTGGCCCATTTGGGGCTGGAGGCGGGGAACATCCGCCGCGGCGGCGCGATAACTGAATGCGGTGACGAGCAGTACCGCAAGGAAACGACCGGCTTTCATGGACGAGCTTTTCCTGTTCGTCAAAAGTTGGTGTGACAGCGCCGCCGGGACCCCCGGTGGCCGGGCGCAACTAATCTGACACGAGTTCCATGTCTTGACAAGGATATCAGCGTACGCCACCCTTCCGCACGCCTGGAGTGTAAGTCAAACTGATTTAAGTCAACCTGCGCGAAATCCAAGGACTGTGTATGACCCAGTTGTGTAAGGTCCCGGCCGCCGAGCACCGGCCCGCTCCGCACGCGACGCCCGCCGCGTCCCGTCGTTTCAAGTCCTTGATTGTGATAACGATCGCCGCCGCCATCCTCCCGGCCTTCGCCAGCGCGACGGATGCGAGCCCCGCGGCCAGCCACGCCACAGATCACACTCCGAAGAAAAAATGGAAGCAGCCCAGAACGTCCTGGGGTGACCCGGATCTACAAGGCATGTGGCCGGTCGCGCACCTGATGACCGTCCCGCTGCAACGGGCCGAAAAATACGGTGACCGTCTCCAGTTCACTCCCGAGGAGCTCGCCGAGCAACGCAAGGCCGCCGACGCCCAGAACAAACGCTACAAAGACGAAGAATCGCAGCATCGCTTGGGCCTGGGGCATTGGGTCGAGGACACCGACGTGCCGGTGCAGACCTCGCTGATCGTCGATCCTCCCAACGGCCAGTTGCCCGCCCAGACGCCCCAGGGGAAAGAGGCATCAGCGAAAATGGGCAGCGATTGGAACCGGGAGGTCTTCGACAGTGTGGCCGACTTCGACGCCTGGGACCGTTGCATTACACGCGGTCTGCCGGCGTCCATGTTCCCGTTTCCTTACAACAACGGCATCCAGATCCTGCAGACGCCGGGCTACGTGGTCATCAACCTGGAGATGATCCACGAGGCTCGCATCGTGCCCCTAGGCAAGATGCCGGCGCTCGATGGCGCGGTGAAGCAGTGGTTGGGCTCGTCTCGCGGCCACTGGGAAGGGAATGCCCTGGTCGTCGAAACCACCAACTTCAACGGGCAGACCAGCATGACCAGTTTCCCGACCCGAGGCTCGCCCAAGGATCCGCGTGCCACCAGCACGGAGATGAAACTCGTAGAGCGCTTCGAGCGTACGGATGACGATCATCTCACCTACACCATAACAGTGACCGATCCGGTTACCCAGGTCGCTTCCTGGACCGCGCGCTCGCCCTGGCGCCGCGATGACAGTTACCAGTTCTACGAATACGCCTGTCACGAAGACAACGAGGCGATCCGCAACTACATCGTGACTTCTCGCGCCCGCCGCGCGAAGGAAGCCGCTGCGAAAGAAGCTGCCGCCAAGGAAGCGGCGTCCAAAGACGCCACGTCCAAAGGCGCCTCTGCCAAGGACGCTGCAGCCAAGGGCACTCCCGCCAAAGAAGTCGCATCCAAAGACGGCTCTGCCAAGGACTCTCCGGCAAAGGGCCCCGCCGCCAAAGGATCGGCTGCCGTCAACGGGCCGGCGGCCCCGAAACCCTGAAGCCCCCCGAAGATGAACCTCATCGCCTTCAGCCACTGGCTCGAATCCACCCCCTTGAGCCAGTCGATTCAAACCACCTCCTGGGCCATCCCCGGCATCCAGGTGATGCACATCCTGTGTCTGGCAACCCTGTTCGCGTTGGCCTTGAACCTCTCACTGCGCGTCGCCGGCCGAGGACTCGCCCTCGAATCCTCCCGCAGCCTGGCCCAACGCTTCGTCCCCGCGATGGCAATCTGCCTGCTTCTGCTGCTGCTGAGCGGATCCCTGCTCATCATCGCCGAGCCGAGCCGCACCATCACCAACCAGATGTTTTACATCAAGATGAGCTTACTGCTCGTGGCGGTCGTACTGACCTTGTGGCTCGCCAACGTAGCGCGCCGCGAACCCGATAAACCCTCCCGCCTCCACGTCGCAGTAGCCGTGCTCTGCATGTTGGTATGGACCGGCATCATCGTCGCCGGCCGTTACATCGCCTACTACATCACCTGAAGGTCAGCGCATTGAGCACTACATTCCTGGAGTGGCTACAGGGCACGCCACTGGCGGTGTCCGTCGCCGAGGAGTGGTTCCCGTTGGTAGAGTCCGTGCACGTCATCACCATGGCCATGGTCGCGGGTACGATCTTCCTGGTGGATACGCGCCTGATGGGCCTCACCTCCACACGGCTACCCTTCAGCTACGTCTCCGAGCGCCTGCTTCCCTGGACCTGGGTCGCGTTCGGCTGTTCGGTGTTGACCGGCACGTTGATGTTCATGTCAAACGCAACGGGCTACTACGACAACACTCCGTTTCGCGTAAAGATGGTGTTACTGCTGCTGGCTGGCCTCAACATGCTCTATTTCCAGATGGTGACTTTCCGCTCCGTGGCCGCGTGGGATGCGGGGCGACCGCCCTCGAGAGCCCGACTGTCGGGCCTGGTCTCCATCGGCCTGTGGTGCGGCGTCATCGGCTTCGGCCGCTGGATCGGCTTTGTCATCGGAAAGTAGCCCATCGTGACCCGGCTCCACGACCACATCGTCGCCCGCACCTGCCGACTCGCGGACGCCATGACACGGATGAGCGCGCGCCATTTCAAAGAGCGTTGGAACCTGCGAAGCACCGAGTTGCGCCTGCTCAATATTCTCGAGGACGCCGCCTCCCTGCCAGTCAACGAGATCAGCCGTCGGGCCCTCGTGGACCAGGCCTGGGTGAGTCGCTCCTTGCACTCCCTGAAGGCGCGCAGGCTGGTGGAGCGCCGCAGCGATCCAACCGATACCCGCCTCTCACTCTTTGTCCTGACGAAGCAGGGTCGGGAGATCCTCGAGGAGTCCCGTCCTTATGCGGTGTGGAGCGAAAAGGTTTTGCTCGATGGTGTGGACGAGGATCACTTGAAAGCATTGCTCGACCGAGTGGAAGCCAACACGCAGAAGTTGTTGGCCGCATTGCGCGCATTGTCCCCAAGAGGAGGGGGCTCATAATGAAAAAATTGTCCGGAACAATTTTTGACGGCGATAGCCGGGCCGAAAGTCGAGGCGCAGAGACGTGGCCTCGCGAACACATATCGGTAGCTCTCGTGATGGTCGCCCTCTGGATGGTGGCGGCCGTTCCACAGCCCGTGGGTGCCGCAACCCGAGGCAAGGCCCAAGGGCCCTCGCACTTGCTGAGCGACCCGGTCCGCACCGCCGACGGCCTCGTATCCGGCGTGCCCGGAAAGCTCGACGGCGTAGTCGCCTTCAAAGGCATTCCGTTCGGCGCTCCACCCATCGGCGAGCTGCGCTGGCGCCCCCCTCAGCCAGTTGTCGCCTGGAGCGGTGTCCGCCCCGGCGACAAATTCGGCCCTGCCTGCATCCAACCCCATCAGCCACAACGCGAGCCCAACAATCGCGCCGTGGACCTGCCGGACTCTCCGTCGGTGAGCGAAGACTGCCTCTACCTGAATGTGTGGACGCCGGCAGCCTCCGCGCGCGCCAAACTCCCGGTCATGGTCTGGATCTACGGCGGCGCTTACACCGAAGGCGCGGGCTCGAGTCCCTACAACCAAGGTGACACGCTTGCC
>Ga0268266_10003035_pt1 | contig 17233 bp, 14 predicted proteins | sample KBSS13metaG_FD_190356 | JGI IMG/M metagenome (GOLD analysis project Ga0268266, IMG submission 190356) | Switchgrass rhizosphere microbial communities from Kellogg Biological Station, Michigan, USA - KBS S1-3 metaG (SPAdes) (version 2) | ecosystem: Host-associated > Plants > Roots > Rhizosphere...
CCTGACCGAGGTGGCCCCGCTGTTCACCGCCCCCGAGGCGGGGGACTACAAGGCCCCGCACCAGCAGGGCTAGCCACACCCGACCCGGCAGAGCCCGACTCGCGACTCCGCGAGTCGGGCTCTCCCGTGCCGAGTCGGTCTCACCGCCCGAGCTGGTCGCCGTCCTCCGCGCCCGTCCTCCGCGCCCGTCCTCCGCGCCCGTCCTCCGCGCCCGTCCTCCGCGCCCGTCCTCCGCGCCCGCGCCGAGCCGGCCCGCGCCACTCATGATCGTTCCGACGGTGACTCGACGGCTGCGCCACCCGCCGTCGCGTGACGCTCACATGGATCACGGGTCCTTGATCGTTCTGAGCGGGACAGGAGTGTTGAGCAGAGCGCCGTCGGGTCACATTCGGAACGATCACATGGTGCGGTCGGAGCGCGTCGAAGATCGTTTCGGGAGGGACGGGACGGTCGGGGCGAGTGCGTTCCCGTCCCACTCGTCGGAAGGGAAAAGGGGCACGGAACCGGTGGGGCCCGGGCTCCGTCCAACCTCACATGAACACAGAACCGTTCCGAGGGTCCGTCGAGCTGTCCGCGGGCAGGGTGACCCAAGGGCAGCTGCGCGGGCCGAGGTTCGTGCGGCTCTTCCCCGACGTCTATGCACCTCGCGGGCAGGACCCGCCCGATCTCGCACTCCGGGCACGGGGCGCCGCCCTGCTCGTGGAGGGGCGGGGCGCGGTGGGCGGGTGGGCGGCGGCCGAGTTGCTCGGCGCTTCGTGCGGGCCCGCCGACGCCGCGGTGGACGTCCTGGTGCCCGGTGGGTCACAGCGACGCCATCCCGGTCTGCGGGTGCGCCGAGGCCTGGTCCATCCCGACGAGATCACGCCGGTCGGTGGGGTGTGGGTCACCACGCCGCTGCGGACAGCGTTCGATCTCGCGTGCGCGCTCCCGGTGCGGGAGGGGGTCGTCGCGGTCGACGCATTGGCGCGGGTCGGTGACTTCGCGCCCGAGGACCTGTTCGCGCTGCGCATCCGACATCTCGGCGCCCGCGGCAGCGCACGGTTGCCGGAGGTCGTCCGGCGCGCCGATCGGAGGTCGGGCTCCCCGATGGAGACGCGAGTCCGACTGGCGCTCGCCGACGCCGACCTCCCGACACCGGTCCTGCAGCACCGGGTCGGCCCGTACGAGCTGGACCTGGCGTTCCCGTGGCTCCTGGTCGGCGTCGAGCACAACGGTCCCGACCACCTCCGTCCGGAACGCGCCCTCCGCGACCTGAACCGGGAGGCCTACCTCGCCCGAGCCGGGTGGCGCGTGGTGCGGTTCGACCCCGCCGAGATCCTGCACCGCCCCCAGACCGTGGCCGCGAGGGTTCGGCAGGAGCTCCTCCGGGCCCAGCGCGAGCGTGACGCGACGGCTCCCCGCGACGCTGCCGGGTGACGCTCGGGTGGATCTTCGGCGGATGATCGTTGCGGGTGGGACGTGACGGTCGTCGCCACCGCCGTCGGGTGACGCTCGGGTGGATCTTCGACGGGTGATCGTTGCGGGTGGGACGTGACGGTCGCCGCCGCCGCCGTCGGGTGACGCTCGGACGGATCATGGTGCGGGTGCTGAGTGCGAGTGCCGGCTGCGACGGTGACGCGGTGGTCGCCGCCACCGCCGTCCTGTCACCCTCGGGCGGACCACCGGGTCCGCATGGTGGCGCCTCGGTGGGGTGGTGCTGGCACCCCTGTGCGCTCACCTGCGGGTTCCTAGGTTGGAGCCATGACCACGACACCGCACCACGAAGCCGCCGCGGCGCGGTACCCCGCGGACCTCCAGGCCCCCGCCGGGCTCGGCATCCCCTTCCCGGGGCAGGGCGATCCCTGGACCGGCCTGCCCGGTGTGCAGTTCCCGTACCCGCGGACACCCGACCAGGCGCAGCCCTACCTGACCTTCCCCACCGCAGGCGCACCGACTCGGGCGCCGCAGCGGTCGGGCGTGCTCGCCACCCGGATCGTCGGGCTGATCACCACGATCCTCGCCGCGCTGTGGCCCGCCTTCTTCGCGCTGATGGCGCTGGCCTTCGGGCTCGGCCTGGAGAGCGCGGCCGGGATCGTGTTCGGCGTGGTCGTCGGGGTGCTCGCGGTCGGCTGGCCGCTGGGCTTCTGGTTCGCGACGAGCCGGGCGCGGCGGATCTGGCCGGTGCTCGTCGCGCTGGTCCCGACCATGGTCACCGTGGCCTGGACGGTGTGGGTCGTCATCCAGAACTGACGCTCGGGCCAGCCCACGAACGCCGCAGGGGCGGTGGGCCGAAGCCCACCGCCCCTGCGGGACGTGCTGTGCGTCAGGGACTCAGAAGTCCATGCCGCCCATGCCGCCGGTCGGGTCGCCTGCCGGAGCGGCGTTCTTCTCCGGCTTGTCGGCGATGACCGCCTCGGTGGTGAGGAAGAGCGCGGCGATGGAGGCCGCGTTCTGCAGCGCGGACCGGGTGACCTTGGCGGGGTCGATGATGCCCGCCTTGACCAGGTCCTTGTACTCGCCGGTGGCCGCGTCGAGGCCCTCGCCCGCGGGGAGGTTGCGCACCTTCTCCGCGACGACGCCGCCCTCGAGGCCGGCGTTGACGGCGATCTGCTTGAGCGGCGCCTCGAGCGCGACCTTGACGATGTTCGCCCCGGTCGCCTCGTCGCCGTCCAGGCCGAGGCCCTCGAACAGGCCCGCACCGGCCTGGATGAGCGCCACGCCGCCACCGGCGACGATGCCCTCCTCGACGGCCGCCTTCGCGTTGCGAACGGCGTCCTCGATGCGGTGCTTGCGCTCCTTGAGCTCGACCTCGGTCGCGGCTCCGGCCTTGATGACCGCAACACCGCCCGCCAGCTTGGCCAGGCGCTCCTGCAGCTTCTCGCGGTCGTAGTCCGAGTCCGTGCGCTCGATCTCCGCGCGGATCTGGTTGACGCGACCGGCGATCTGGTCGGCGTCGCCCGCACCGTCGACGATGGTCGTCTCGTCCTTGGTGACGACGACCTTGCGCGCCCGGCCGAGCAGCGACAGGTCGGCGTTCTCCAGCTTGAGGCCGACCTTCTCCGAGATGACCTCGCCACCGGTCAGGATGCCCATGTCGGTGAGCATGGCCTCGCGGCGGTCACCGAAGCCCGGCGCCTTGATGGCGACGGACTTGAAGGTGCCACGGATCTTGTTGACGACCAGGGTCGCCAGGGCCTCGCCCTCGACGTCCTCGGCGATGATCGCGAGCGGCTTGCCGCCCTGCATGACCTTCTCCAGCAGCGGGAGCAGGTCCTTCACCGTCGAGATCTTCGACGACACGAGGAGCACGTACGGGTCCTCGAGCTCGACCTCCATGCGCTCCGCGTCGGTCACGAAGTACGGGGAGATGTAGCCCTTGTCGAAGCGCATGCCCTCGGTCAGCTCGAGCTCCAGACCGAAGGTCTGGCTCTCCTCGACCGTGATCACGCCCTCCTTGCCGACCTTGTCCATCGCCTCGGCGATGAGCTCGCCGATCTGCGGGTCGGCGGCCGAGATGGAGGCCGTGGCAGCGATCTGCTCCTTGGTCTCGATCTCCTTGGCGGACTTCAGCAGCTGCTGGGAGACGGCCTCGACGGCCTTCTCGATGCCGCGCTTGAGGCTCATCGGGTTCGCACCCGCGGCCACGTTGCGGAGACCCTCGCGGACCAACGCCTGCGCCAGGACGGTCGCGGTGGTGGTGCCGTCGCCCGCGATGTCGTCGGTCTTCTTGGCAACTTCCTTGACGAGCTCGGCCCCGATCTTCTCCCAGGGGTCCTCGAGCTCGATCTCCTTGGCAATCGACACACCATCGTTCGTGATGGTGGGCGCGCCCCACTTCTTCTCCAGGACGACGTTGCGGCCACGCGGGCCGAGCGTCACCTTGACGGCGTCGGCGAGGGTGTTCATGCCACGCTCGAGCCCTCGGCGCGCCTCCTCGTCGAACGCGATCTGCTTCGCCATGGGGGTGTGGTCCTCCGGTTGGGATGACTCGTCGATCGAACTCGGCGCCCGCGACGGACGACCGGCAACCCTGCGCCGATCTCACCGGCTCGATCTGGCACTCACGACAGGCGAGTGCCAACGCCGTTTTTAGCACTCGGGGTAGGCGAGTGCAACCGAACGCGGCCTGCCACGATGGATGCGTGCGGACAGTGGAGGAACACCGGGCGGTCGTCGCGGCACTGCTCTCCCCGACCGAGGTGGTGGAGCTCCCGCTGGTCGAGGCCCGAGGGAAGGTGCTGGCGGAGGCCGTCACGGCGGCGGTCTCGCTGCCCCCCTTCGACAACTCCGCGATGGACGGGTACGCCGTTCGTGCCGCCGAGCTGGCCGCGGCGAGCGAGGACGCCCCCGTCACCCTCCCGGTCGCCACCGACATCCCCGCGGGCCGCACGGACGTCCCCGCGTTGGAGCCGGGCACCGTGGCGCGGATCATGACCGGCGCGCCGATGCCCGAGGGCGCCGACGCCGTCGTCCCCGTCGAGCGGACGGACGGCGGCACGGAGACCGTCGCGATCAGGCTGGCTCCCGAGGTGGGCAGGCACCTGCGCACCGTCGGCGAGGACGTCCGCGCCGGGTCCGAGGTGCTCGCGGCCGGGACGGTGCTCACCGCGGCGCAGATCGGGGTGGCGGCCGCCGTCGGGCGGGCCACGCTGCCGGTCCGCCGTCCCCCGCACGTGCTGGTGCTGTCGACCGGCTCCGAGCTCGTCGCGCCGGGGGAGCCGCTGCTGCCCGGGCAGATCTACGAGTCCAACGGCGCCATGCTCGCCGCCGCGGTGCGGGACGCGGGCGCGACCGCGGAGCAGCTCCGCTTCGTGCCGGACGACGTCGAGCAGTTCCGGAAGGTGCTCGGCGAACGGATCGTCGCGGGCGTCGACCTGGTGGTGACCTCCGGCGGCGTGTCGGCCGGTGCGTACGAGGTGGTCAAGGACGCGTTGACCGGGCACGGCGTGGAGTTCGTCAAGGTCGGCATGCAGCCCGGCGGGCCGCAGGGCGCCGGGATCGTCGAGTTCGGGCAGGTCGCCTGCCCCGTCGTCACGCTCCCCGGCAACCCGGTGAGCTCGCAGGTCTCGTTCGAGGTGTTCGTGCGGCCGGTGCTGCGGCGCGCCATGGGTCACCCGTACCCCGATCGGCCCATCGTGACCGCCCGTTCGCGGGACGAGCTGTCGTCCCCGGCGGGCAGGCGACAGTTCCGCCGTGGCCGCCTCGACGCCCTTGACGGGACCGTCGGCGAGGTCGGCTCGCCCGCCTCGCACATGCTCGCCGCTCTGGCCAGGGCGGACTGCCTGTTCGTCGTGCCCGAGGAGACGACCCGGGTCGCGGCGGGCGACGTGCTCGACGTCTGGTTGCTCGACTCACCCCTTTAGGGTTCCCGAGCGCCCCTGTCACTCGAAAAGTGGTACGGGTCACATGCGGAGGGTGCAACACTTGGGCTCATCTCGACGTCTTATCCAGTGAGCGTTCGGCCGATCGGTGCAGATCATCGGTTCTGGACTGATTGTTCTGGACGATCTGTCGGACGCTGGGGATACTTTGACGAAGAGGGGGTACCCACCCTTCGACGCACAGGACCTACCGCCCGTCGCTGGGGAGCGGACGAGCGGTTCCAAGGCCGGGGTCACCGTCTCGGGGGATGGTGGCCCCGGCCCTTTGCGTTCTGTGGACAGTCTCGGCCCGTGAGGCGATGCGTCGGCGGCAGCGTCCCCGTCTGTCGGTAGCGTGACGTCGACGCGCCCGACCCGTCCGGCACCCGCCGGGACCGGGGTCGCCGACCGGGTGCGGACGAGGAGTCGACCCGCGACCATGGCCGCGACCCCTGACGGCGACGGTGCGCTCCTGCACGCCGCCCACCTCGTCCGCGACGCCGTGCCGCCGATCCACCCCGGCGGCCGTCCCGTGATCGCCTCCGTCGCCGGGGCCGCCGCCGGGATCCGGCTGCTGACCGGACGGGGCACCGGCCTCGGTCTGCTGGCGACCGCGCTGACCGCTGCCTTCTTCCGCGCGCCGCGGCGGGTGCCCCCGCCACGGGTCGGGGCGGTCCTCGCCCCCGCGGACGGCACGGTCGCGCTGATCGAGGAGGTCGTGCCGCCGCCGGAGCTGGACCTGCCGCGCGAGCCGGTCAGCCGGGTCAGCGTGTTCCTCTCGGTGCTCGACGTGCACGTCCAACGCATCCCGATGCACGGCCGGATCCGCTCGGTGCGGTACGTCCCGGGCGTGTTCCTCTCCGCGGACCTGGACAAGGCGAGCACGGACAACGAGCGCAACGCGATGGTCCTGGAGACCCAGACCGGGCACGCGCTCGGCATCGTGCAGATCGCGGGCCTGCTCGCCCGTCGGATCGTGTGCGACGTCCACGCCGGGGACGAGGTCGCCGCGGGGGAGACCTACGGGCTGATCCGCTTCGGCTCACGCGTGGACACCTACCTGCCGCCCGGGATCGCGCCGGAGGTGGCCGTCGGCCAACGGACCATCGGCGGCGAGACCCCGCTGGCGGTGCTGGATCGGGGGTCGGCGTGAAGCCCTACCAGGCCGGGATCAGGCTGCTGCCGAACGCGGTCACCGTCCTGGCGCTGTGCCTCGGGCTCTCGGCGGTCAACTTCGCCCTGGCCGGCCGCTTCGAGCTGTGCATCGCCGCGGCCTTCGGCGCCGCCCTGTGCGACGCGCTCGACGGTGGCCTCGCCCGCCTGCTCGACGCCTCGTCCCGGATCGGCCAGGAGCTGGACTCGTTGTCCGACCTGGTCTCGTTCGGCGTCGCGCCCGCGCTGGTGCTCTACATCTGGGCGCTGGAGGGCACGCGGCTCGGCTGGGTCGTGGCCCTGGTGTTCGCGGTGTGCATGGCGCTGCGGCTCGCCCGCTTCAACACCCTGATCGACGACGAGGACCAGCCCCCGTTCGCCAAGGAGTTCTTCGTCGGGGTGCCCGCGCCCGCCGCGGCGCTCACCGCGGGTCTGCCGCTGTACCTGTTCCTGCACTTCGGGCCCGGGTGGTGGTCCTCGCCGGTGGCCGTCGGGCTGTGGGTGCTGTCCACCGCGGGGCTGATGGTCAGCCGCATCCCCACCCTGTCGCTGAAGACGGCCCGGGTCCGGCCGCGGTGGATCGCGCCGCTGCTGGTGCTGGTCGGGCTGGGCGCGGCGATCCTGCTCACCGCCCCGTTCCTCGGCATGGCGCTGATCGCCGCGGGCTACCTGCTGCTGATCCCGTACACGATCTACCGATACGCCTGGCTGTCCCGCCACCCCGAGGCCTGGGGCGTGCCGGTGCGCGAGCGCCGGGCCGTCGCCAGGGCCGCCCGGTCCGCGCGCAGGCTGGGGCTGCGACCGCCGCTGCGCCGTCGGGTCGCGGGGCGGGCCAGCGCGGTCGCCCGCGGGGTCGCGGGGATGGGGCGCCGTCGTGGTGGAGAGGTCGAGCTGGAACACGGCCCCGCCCGCCCCAGCCGCTCCCTGGGCCCCCTGGGCTCCGACCGCCGCCTCCCCAGCCGAGACCGCCGCCGCCTGGGCCTCCGCCGCCGCTGACCCCCGGCCTGAGCGCCAGACTCACGCTCCGGTGTGCGACTCGCGCCTCGGGGTGCAGGACACGCGGGTGTAGGTCCGCGAGTCGCACGCCTCGTGCCGCGAGTCGCACGCCTCGTGCCGCGAGTCGCACGCCTCGTGCCGCGAGTCGCACGCCTCGTGCCGCGAGTCGCACGCGTCGGGGCGCGAGTTCTGCGGCTCGGGGGGCGGGGTGGGTGGAGGGTGGCCGATACGGTGGGCGGGTGCCCGTGATCACCTTGGTCGCCCGACTCGCCACCTCCGCCGTCGACGCCCGTCGCGGGGTGGTCCGGCTGCATCCCGAGGTCCTCGACGCCCTGCACCTGCGCAGCTGGGACGCCGTCACGTTGACCGGCTCCCGTGCGACCACCGCGCTCGCCGTCGCGGGGGACTCCGCGGCGTCCCCCGGCCAGGCCCTGCTGGACGACGTCACGCTGTCGAACGTCGGGTTGAGGGACGGGGCCGAGGTCGTGGTCGGACCGGTGGCGGTGCAGCCGGCCCGCCGCATCGTCCTCGCCGGATCGCAGCTGGTGCGGGCCACGGTCACGCCCGCCACCGCGCGGCTCGCGCTGCTCGGGAAGGTGCTCACCGGGGGAGACGCGGTCTCGCTGCTGCCGCAGGACATCGCCCCGCCGCCCGGTTCGGACGTGCCGCGGGCCCGTCGGGCGTTGTCGGCCGCGATCGGCGGCGCCTGGACGAGCGAGCTGGTCACGGTGGCGCGCGTCGAGCCCGCGGGACCGGTCGTGGTCCACCCGACCACGGTCGTGGGCTGGCTCAACGGCCCGACGACCGCCGACGCCCCGGCGGCGTCCGGCGGTCGCGCCACTGGAGTCGGCACCCCCGGCGGAGGCCCGACGGCGCAGGGGGCCACGGCAGGTGCCGCGGGGCAGGGCTCGACCAGCTGGGGCACCGGGATCGCCGTGTCGCCGGATCGCGGTTCGTCCGGGCAGGGCGCGACCGGTTGGGGATCGTCGGGGCAGAACGGTGGCCCCGGCCTCGGCGCCCCGGAGACGGTCGAGGAACCGCCCCTCCCGCTCGACGCCCTCGTCGGCAACACCACCGCCGCCCGCCGGCTCGTCGAGTGGCTGGAGCTGTGCTTCTCGCGTCCGGAGCTGCTGGTCCGGCTCGGCGGCTCGCCCCGGCTGGGTGTGCTGGTCACCGGGCCGGAGGGGGTCGGCAAGGCGACGCTCGTGCGCAGCGTGGCCGCCGCCGTCGAGGCGCGGTGCGTGGAGCTGCCCGGGCCCGCGGCGGCCGCGTTGGAGCCCGCCTCGGCGGCGGCGCGGGTGCAGGAGGCACTCGCCGCGGCCCGCGACCAGGCGGCGGCCGGACGGCCGACGGTCCTGCTGGTCACCGACGTCGACGCCCTGCTGCCGGCCACCACACCTCCGCCGTTGGCCACCCTCGTCCTCGACTCGCTGAAGGAGGCGGTGGGGACCCCGAACCTCGCCCTCGTCGCGACGACGGCGGAGCCCGAGAGCGTCGATCCCCGGCTGCGCGCGCCGGAGCTGGTCGACCGCGAGCTCGGCCTCGGCCTGCCGGACCAGGCCGTGCGCGCCGACCTGCTGCGCAGGCTGCTGACGGACATCCCGCTCGCCGCGGACGTCGAGCTGACCGAGATCGCCGCCCGCACCCCCGGGTTCGTGGTCGCGGACCTCGCCGCGGTCCGTCGGGAGGCGGCGGTGAACGCGGCACTGCGGCACCCGGAGGCCTCGGACGCGAAGATCGAGGTGTCCGATCTGCTCGACGCCGTCGGCTCCGTCCGTCCGATCTCGATGTCCTCCACCGGCACGCTGCAGACCGGCGGGCTGACGCTCGACCAGGTCGGGGACATGACCGAGGTCAAGCAGGCACTCACCGAGGCCGTGCTGTGGCCGCTTCGCTACCCGGACTCGTTCGCCCGGCTCGGCGTCGACGCGCCGCGCGGGGTGCTGCTCTACGGCCCGCCCGGCGGCGGCAAGACCTTCCTGCTGCGCGCCCTCGCGGGATCGGGTCAGCTCAACGTGTTCTCGGTCAAGGGAGCGGAGCTGTTGGACAAGTACGTGGGGGAGTCCGAGCGGGCTGTGCGGGAGCTGTTCCGCAAGGCCGCGGACGCCGCCCCCGCGCTGATCTTCCTCGACGAGGTCGACGCGCTGGCCCCCCGGCGCGGCGGCTCCACCGACTCCGGTGTGGCCGACCGGGTGGTGGCGGCCCTGCTGACCGAGCTGGACGGCGCCACCCCGCTCCGCGACGTCGTCGTGGTCGGCGCGACGAACCGCCCCGAGCTGGTGGACCCCGCGCTGCTGCGCCCCGGGCGCCTCGAGCGGCTGGTGTTCGTGCCGCCGCCGGACGCCGAGGCGCGGGCGGACATCCTGCGCGCCGCAGGTCGCAACACCCCGCTGGCCTCCGATGTGGACCTCGACCGGCTGGCCGCGGCGCTCGAGGGATACTCCGCGGCGGACTGCGCGGCGATCCTCCGCGAGGCGGCGCTGACCGCGATGCGGGAGTCCCTCGACGCCGCGGAGGTCACCGCGGCCCATCTGGACAAGGCCCGCCGCACCGTCCCGCCGAGCCTGGACCCGGTGCAGGTCGCCGAGCTCGAGGCCTACGCCGCCCGCCGCTCCTCGGACTGACGGCGCCGAACGCACGTTTCGTGCTCACAGCGCTGCATGATCGCCGGTTCCGTGCTGTCAGGGTGGTCGCCACAGCGCTCACAGCACGAAACGTGCGACGAGGCAGGGGCGCTGCATGATCACCGGCCTCCGTGCTGTCAGGGCGGTGGCCACAGCGCTCACCGCGCTCACAGCACGAAACGTGCGACGAGGCAGGGCTCCAGCACTCCCCGGGCTCCGCACTCCCCAGACGAACGGCGCGCCCCGGAGAACCGGGGCGCGCCGTCGCTGGGGAGCGGAACGATCCTGCTAGGCGCCCTTGAAGTCGCGCGTCACGATCACGATCAGGCCCGGGCTGGCGTCCTGGATGCCCTCGAACCGCGGCTCGACCCGCAGCCCGTACTCGTCCGCCAGGCGCTGCGCGGAGGCCTGCTCGGCGGTGCCCGGTCGGTAGTAGACGGTGCTGGTGGGGATGATCCCGTCCGGGTAGTTCGTGGTGTCCGAGACGGTCCAGCCGCCGCGCTGGAAGTCCGCCGCGGCCGTGGAGGCGAGGCCGCTGATCGTGCTGTTGTTGTAGATGCGCAGCGGCATGGTCGGTGCGACGGCGTTCGCGCCCGCACCGGCGTCGGCCGCCACGACCGGCGGGGCGACCGCGGCCGGGGTGGTCGTGGGCACCGTGGCGGTGGGGGTGGGGGCGAAGGAGGGCAGCGGCACCTCGTTCGTGTCCGGGGTGGCCGGGGCCACGGTCTCGGTGGGCGGTGCCGCGGCGTCCGCGCCCTCGTCCGAGTTCCCGGTGCCCAGGGTGACCAGCCCGATCACGGCCGCGACGACCGCGACCCCGATCAACCCGATCCCGCCGATCTTCGCCGGCGTCGGTCCGCTCACCTCAGGCCTCCCCGCATGTCACCAGGGCTCCATGCCCAACCTGCGTGCGGCGCGGGTGCGCTGCCTGCTGGCCCGCAACCTCCGCAGCCGCCTGACGAGCAGTGGATCGGCTGCCAGTGCCTCCGGGGTGTCCACCAGGGCGTTGAGCACCTGGTAGTACCGGGTCGCCGACATGTCGAACAGTTCGCGGATGGCCTGTTCCTTGGCCCCCTGGTACTTCCACCACTGGCCCTCGAACGCGAGGATCTCGCGCTCGCGACGGTCCAGCTCCCGGGCGGGTCTGGCCGCGGGACCACCCGTCCCGCGGGGTTCGGTGGCGGACTCCATCACGCTCCTGCCGACGCTTTCGTACCGAGCGAATGACACGACTGTCATTCGGAGCGTCATTGAACCACGGGCCACCGACGGCGAGGTCGCGGACGCGCCACCCGTGGGCGTGAATCCGCGATCGGGACATTACTGTCACCCGCGTGGCCGTCCGACCCATCGTCATCATCGGTGATCCCGTCCTGCACACCCGCACCCGCCCCGTCGAGAGCTTCGACGCGGACCTCGAGGCGCTGGTCGCGGACATGTTCGACACCATGGCCGCCGCCCAGGGCGTGGGCCTGGCGGCGAACCAGATCGGCGTCGACCTGCGCGTGTTCGTCTACGACTGTCCGGACGAGCTGACCCGGACCAATCGCCGCGGCGTGCTCTGCAACCCCGTCCTCGAGACCTCCGAGCGCCCGGACGACCGGATGCCGGACCCGGACGACGACGAGGAGGGCTGTCTCTCCGTCCCCGGCGAGCAGTTCCCGACGGGCCGGGCGGACTGGGCGAAGGTCACCGGCACGGACGAGAAGGGCAACCCGGTCGAGGAGGAGGGCCGGGGCTTCTTCGCCCGCTGCCTGCAACACGAGACCGACCATCTCGACGGCGTGATCTACACCGACCGGCTCGTGGGCCGCTACGCGCGCGCCGCCCGCAAGGCCATGCGCAGGCGGGGCTTCGGGGAGCCGGGATTCGCGTGGGACCCCGCCACCGTCGAGGCCGAGGACGTTTAGGAACACCGGGGTCGCCCGGCGCGTTGGAACCCTGCAACGTTGTAATCACCGCAGGGGGCCTGCATGGACGCGTACTCGCAGACCGTCTCCGCCGTCGCCGCGGAGCTCACCGCCAAGGTGGCCGCCGTCCGGTTCGGGCGGGGGTCCGGCTCGGCCGTCGTCGTCGCGCCGGGGGAGCTGGTCACGAACGCGCACGTCGTGGGCCGGTCCGGCACCGGCCGCGCCGCGTTCGGCGACGGCACCGAGGTCGCGGTCCGGGTCGCGGGCGCCGATCCGCTCTCCGACCTCGCCCTGCTCCGCACCGACGAGGAGCTGCCGGACCCGGTTCGCCTCGGTAGCGCCGACGACCTCGTCGTCGGGCAGCTGGTGGTGGCGGTCGGCAACCCCCTCGGGCTCGCGGGATCGGTCACCGCGGGGGTGGTCAGCGCCCTCGGCAGGGCCCTCCCGGCGGGCGGCCGGGTGATCGAGGACGTCATCCAGACCGACGCCGCGCTCAACCCGGGCAACTCGGGCGGCGCCCTCGCCGACTCGCAGGGTCGGGTCGTGGGGATCAACACCGCGGTCGCCGGGACGGGGCTCGGCCTCGCGGTCCCGGTGAACGCCACGACGCGGCGGATCGTCGACGCCCTGCGTGCCGACGGCCGGGTCCGCCGCGCCTACCTCGGCGTCGTCGGGGCACCGGCACCGGTGCCTGCGGCGGTGGCCGAGAAGTACGGCCGCAAGAACGCGCTGCGGCTCGCCGAGGTGGTCGCTGGGAGCCCCGCCGAGCAGGCCGGGCTCCGGCGCGGCGACCTCGTGCTCGACGTCGGCCGCACACCCGTCGAGGACGCCCAGGGCATCCAGCGGCAGCTGTTCGCCGACGCGATCGGCCTCCCGCTGCCGGTCACGGTGCTGCGCAACGGGGCGATGGTCGACGTGGTCGCGGTCCCCGCCGAGCTCAGCTGACTGTGCTCCCCAGGCCGACGCCGCGATCTCCACGCGGTTGCGGGCGGCGAGCCCGCTCTGCACGTTGCCGAGGTGGGTCTTGACGACGTCGAGCTCGCGCGGAGAGAGCGGATCCGGCGGTGGGCTCGGTCAGCCGCTGCAGCAGCCGCACCGTGATCGAGGGCGACACCAGCGCGTCCCCCGCCGCCGGGCGGCCTTCACCGCCTCCACCAGCAGTCGCGGCCCGGCGTCCTTGAGCAGGAAGCCGTCGAGCCGGCCCGGCCCCTGGTTGACGGGCTGGACCCCGACGGGGTGCGGGGTGCGGTGGACGCGGCCGCGGCGGGTGTCGGTCCTCGTGCAGTACGCAGGCGAGGTGCGCCGCGAGGTCGAGTCGGGCTCCGCAAGGTCCCCGGCTCCCCGCCCTCGACGCCCCCGCCGGGTCAGCTGGGGATCCTCGCGGCGCCGGTCGTGCTGGTCGCGATGCTCGCCGCGACCGCGCCGGCGATCCGGGCGGCCCGCGTCGCGCCCATCCGGGCCCTCGCGTCCTGACCCGCGAGCGTGACGGGAGCGCAGTCGCGACCGCGCTCCCGTCACGCTCGGAACGATCACTGTGCCCGAGTGTGACGGGAACGCACCGCCGGGAGCGCTCCCGTCACACTCGGAACGATCAGTGCGCCGAGGGTGACGGGACGCACCGATGGGAGCGCTCCCGTTACTCCCGGAACGATCAGTGCGCCGAGGGTGACAGGAAAGCATCGTCTGGAGCGCTCCCGTGACGCTCGGAACGATCACTGTGCCCGAGTGTGACGGGAACGCGCCGCCGGGAGCGCTCCCGTGACGCTCGGAACGATCAGTGCGCCGAGGGTGACGGGACGCACCGACGGGAGCGCTCCCGTCACGCTCGGAACGACCAGTGCGCCGAGCGTGACAGGAACGCATCGCCGGGAGCGCTCCCGTCACACTCGCAGTGATCAGCTCAGGAGACGGGCTCCAGCACGAAGACCGGGATCTGGCGATCGGTCTTGGTCTGGTACTCGGCGTAGGACGGGTAGGCCGCGACCGACCGCTCCCACCACGCGGCGCGCTCGTCGCCGGACACCTCGCGCGCGGTGTAGGTCTTGGTGACGGTGCCGTCCTGCAGCGTGAACCGGGGGTGCGCCTTGATGTTGTGGTACCAGACGGGGTGGTCGTCCGCGCCGCCCTTCGACGCGACGACGGCGTAGTCCCCGTCGTGCTCCACGCGCATCACCGGGGTGTAGCGGAGCTTGCCGGACTTCGCGCCGCGCAGGGTCAGCAGCACGATCGGGGAGCCGAGGACGTCGATCCCCTCGGTCGTCCCGCTCTCGAGGATCTTCTCTGTCTGGTCGCGCACCCAGCCCGGCGGGGGCAGTTCCACGTTCTCGTCGGCCATGGTGACAGTGAACCCGGTAGGGAGCGGGCCCATTCCTGCGGCCCCCGGTGATCTCGGTCGGCGAGCGCCGCGACGACGGTGAGCGTGACGGTGCGCCGCCCTGCGGGCCGACCGACTACCGTCGTGCCCGCAGCACTCACGCGGGAGCTCGACCACGGGCTGAGAGGGCGGGATCGCCGCCGACCGCAGGAACCGGCCGGGTAATGCCGGCCAGGGAGGACACGGCGACACCATGGGCGAGCCCACCCTCGGCACCACCCCGCCCCGCGCGATGACCATCGCGGGCACCGACTCCGGCGGCGGCGCGGGCATCGCCGCGGACCTGCGGACCTTCGCCGCCTGCGGGGTGCACGGGTGCCTCGCGGTGTGCGCGGTGACCGTGCAGGACTCCCGGTCCGTGACCGGGGTGCACACCATCCCCGCGGACACGGTCGCGGCCCAGATCGCCGTCGTCGCCGCGGACATCGGGATCGACGCGGCCAAGACCGGCATGCTCGCGAACGCCGAGATCATCCGGGCCGTCGCGGAGGCCTGCGACCGCAACGACATCGGCGCGGGCCGCCGCACCCCGCTCGTCATCGACCCCGTCGCCGCGTCGATGGGGGGCGACCAGCTGCTCGCCGACAACGCGCTCGCCGCCTTCCGTGACCTGCTCTTCCCGCGCGCCACCCTCGTCACCCCCAACCTCGACGAGGTGCGCCTGCTGATCGGCATCGACGTGCACGACCGCGAGGCGCAGTACGCCGCCGCGAAGGAGCTCCACGCCCTCGGGCCGGCGAACGTGCTGGTCAAGGGTGGGCACCTGGTCGAGGACACCGAGGGCTGCGTCGACCTGCTGTTCGACGGCGAGACCTTCACCGAGCTGCCGGGTCCCCGTTTCGACACCGGTAACACCCACGGCGGCGGCGACTCGCTCGCCTCCGCCATCACCTCCGGCCTCGCCCGAGGCCTGTCGGTGCCCGCGGCGGTCGCGATGGGCAAGCGGTTCATCGTCGACGCGGTGCGCTGGTCCTATCCGCTCGGTCAGGGCCACGGCCCCGTCTCTCCGCTCTGGGCGATCCGGCCGTGGTGGGAGTCCTCGTCGAGCCAGTGATCGTTCGTTCAGGAATCTCCGCAGCTGCGTGCTGATCGACGGTCCGGCGCCCGCTGATGCGGGTGCATGGTTTCAGTGGCGGCGGGGTTAGGGTGGGCTAACCCGCAGGTCAGGGTGTGGTGCGCGCTCGCCGGGCCGGCGCGGCGAGGCTAGTGTCGCGATCGATGAGCATCTTGGGCACGCGCGTTGTCCGTACCGAGGACCCGGTGTTCCTCACACGGGGCGCGACATACACCGACGACCTGACCGACGAGCGGCTCACCGGGGCCCTGCACCTGACCCTGGTCCGCTCCCCCATCGCGCACGCGACGATCACCTCGATCGACGTCGAGGCCGCCAAGGAGGCACCCGGCGTCGTCGCGGTGTTCACCGGCGCCGACGTCGACCTGGCGCCTGCGCTGCTGTTCCCCGCCGCCAACAAGGCGATGGTCCGGCCCTTCCTGGCCACCGACCGGGTGCGCTACGTCGGCGAGGCGGTCGCGGCCGTCCTCACCGAGGAGGCCTACCAGGGCGAGGACGCCGCCGAGCTGGTGGACGTCGACTACGAACCGCTGGACGTCGTGGTCGGCATGAAGGACGCCCTCACCGACGAGGTCCTCCTCTTCCCCGAGGCGGGCACCAACTCCGTCACGTCCATGCACCTCGCCAAGGAGGAGGCCCCCGAGGACCTCTTCGCGGACTGCGAGGTCGTGGTCAGCCGGGAGATCGTGAACCAGCGCGTCGCCGCTGCGCCGCTGGAGACCCGCGCGGCCTCCGCCTACTGGGGCGAGGACGGCCGCTGCACGATCTTCTGCTCCACCCAGAACGCCCAGAGCGCGCGCGACGAGGTCGCGGGCTGGATGGGGATCGACGCGAAGGACCTCCGGCTGATCCTGCCGGACGTCGGCGGCGGCTTCGGCGCGAAGATCGGCGCCGACCCCGAGTTCGCGCTGGTCGCGTGGCTGTCGAAGAAGGTGGGCCGCCCGGTCCGCTGGAACGAGAGCCGCTCCGAGAACATGACCGGCATGGTGCAGGGTCGCGGCCAGCTGCAGACCATCACCATCGGCGGCGACCGGGACGGGACCGTCAAGGCCTACCGGCTCGACGTCGTCGCCGACGCGGGTGCCTACCCGCGGCTGGGCGTGGTGTTGCCGATGTTCACCAAGATGATGGCGCCGGGCACGTACGACATCCCGAAGGTGTGGTCGACGGCGCAGGTCGTGGCGACCAACACCACCTCGACCGCGGCGTACCGCGGGGCCGGGCGCCCCGAGGCCACGCAGGCCATCGAGCGCGCCATGGACCTCTTCGCGGACGAGATCGGGATGGACCCGGCCGAGCTGCGCAAGAAGAACGTGATCGCCCCGGAGAAGTTCCCCTTCACCACGAAGGGCGGCGCTCCGTACGACAGCGGCGAGTACGCCAAGGCGATCGACCTCGCGCTGGAGACCGCGGACTACGCGGGCCTGCGCGCCGAGCAGGAGGCCCGCCGAAAGCGCGGCGACGCGGTCCAGCTCGGCATCGGGATCTCCTCCTATGTGGAGATCACCGGCGGCGGCGCGTTCGTCGAGAACGCGACCGTCGAGGTGCACGCTGACGGCACGGTCACCGTGCTCACCGGCACCTCGCCGCACGGGCAGGGGCACGCCACCGCGTGGGCCATGCTGGCGAGCGACGAGCTGGGCATCCCGATCGAGAAGATCACCGTGATCCACGGCGACACCGACCTGATCCCCAAGGGCGCGGGCACGATGGGCTCGCGGAGCCTGCAGACCGGCGGCATCGCGGTGCACAACGCCGCGACC
>Ga0268266_10003036_pt1 | contig 17229 bp, 22 predicted proteins | sample KBSS13metaG_FD_190356 | JGI IMG/M metagenome (GOLD analysis project Ga0268266, IMG submission 190356) | Switchgrass rhizosphere microbial communities from Kellogg Biological Station, Michigan, USA - KBS S1-3 metaG (SPAdes) (version 2) | ecosystem: Host-associated > Plants > Roots > Rhizosphere...
CGATTTGAAGGCGACTTCGTCGAGCGAGGTCGCCTCCATGAAGCCGCCCTTGTAGGTGAGCACTTCGTGCTCTTTGTTGAAGGTCGTGATCGCCTTCGCGGCCTGGGCGGTGTCGCCGCGGACGAAGGTCAGCGCGGTCGGCCCCTGCAGCAGCTCGGCGAGTCGTTCCTCGCCGGCCTGGTCGGCGGCGATTTTCGTCAGCCGGTTCTTGACGATGCGGAAGCTGGCGTCGGCTTCGCGCAGTTTCGAGCGCAGCTCGGCGGCCTGGGGAACGCTGATGCCGCGGTAGTCGACAGCGAAAATCGCCTCAGATCCCTCGATCTCGGCGGCAATCTCTTTTATGGCTGCTGACTTTTCTTCGCGGTTCATCGTCTTACCTGCACCGGGCTTCCGGGCACTGCCCCGCCGGTGGTCTGGGGTTAGCGGCGACGCAGTTTAAGCGGTCGCCAGCTCCTCTGCGGTCTCCCCCGTGCCGGCGGCGTCGCGCTCGGCGGTTTTGCCGGCGTCGACGCGGACGCCGGGGCCCATCGTCGTCGCCAGGGTGGCGGAGATGATGTATTTGCCCTTGGAGGAAGAAGGCTTGGCGCGGTTGATCTCCTCGATCACGGCCTGGTAGTTGTCGAGCAGTTTGTCGGCGTCGAAGCCGGCCTTGCCGATCGTCATGTGGACGATCGCCTGGCGGTCGGTGCGGTACTCGACTTTGCCCGACTTGGACTCGTTGACGGCCTTCTCGACGTCGTCGGTGACGGTGCCGACCTTCGGGTTCGGCATCAGGCCCTGCGGGCCGAGCACGCGACCGAGCTGGCCGACGCCTTTCATCATCTCCGGCGTCGAGATCGCGACGTCGAAGCCGGTCCAGCCCTCCTGGACTTTGTCGACCAGGTCCTGGCCGCCGACGAAGTCCGCTCCGGCGGCCTCGGCGTCGCGGGCCTGCTGGCCCTGGGCGAAGACGGCGACGGTGACGTCTTTGCCGAGCCCGTGCGGCAGCGCCAGGGTGCCGCGCAGCTGCTCGTCGGCGTGGCGGACGTTGACGCCGAGCAGGATGTGCAGCTCGACCGTCTCGTCGAACTTGGCGCTGGCGGTGTCCTTGATCAGCGCGATCGCCTCGGCCGGCGGGTAGGCGCGGTCGCGGTCGATTTTGTCGTACTGCTGGCGGTATCGCTTGCCGTGGGCCATGAAGGTCTCCTAGGCGACGTCGACGCCCATCGAGCGGGCGGTGCCGGCGATGATCTTCTTCGCGGCGTCGATGTCGTTGGCGTTGAGGTCGGGCATCTTCCGTTCGGCGATCTCCTGAATCTGGGCGTCGGAGATCGTCCCGACTTTGTTGACGTGGGGCTCGCCCGAGCCCTTCGAGATCCGGATCGCCTCCTTGATCAGGACGGCGGCCGGCGGCGTCTTGGTGATGAAGGTGAACGAGCGGTCCTCGTAGACCGTGATCTCGACCGGGATGATCGTCCCGCCTTCGCTCTGCGTCTGCGCGTTGAACGCTTTGCAGAAGTCCATGATGTTGACGCCGTGCTGACCCAGGGCGGGGCCGACCGGCGGCGCCGGGTTGGCGTTGCCTGCCTGGATCTGCAGCTTGATGAGGGTGAGGACTTTCTTGGCCATGAGCGGGTTCGGGAGGGTAGCGGTCTTTGCGACCTAGATCTTCTTGACCTGGTCGTAGCCGACCTCGACCGGGGTCTCCCGGCCGAAGATCGAGACCAGCACCTTGAGTTTCGCCGCGTCCTCGTTGATCTCGGCGATCTCGCCGGAGAAGTCCGAAAGCGGGCCGGAGATGACTTTGACCGATTCGCCGATCGCGAACTGCGCCTGGGTGCGCGGCCGCTCGGCGGTCTCGCGGTGGAGCAGGCGGTCGACCTCCGGTTTGGAGAGCGGCACCGGTTTGTTGCGCGAGCCGACGAAGCCGGTCACGCCGGGGGTGTTCTTGACCAGGCCCCAGGCGTCGTCGGTCATCTCCATGTTGACGAGGACGTAGCCGGGCATCGTCCGTTTCTCGGTCTGGACCTTCTGCCCGTCCTTCATCTCCGAGACCTGCTCGGTGGGGACGACGACCTGCCGCACGTTGCGGTTCTGGCTCATCGTCTGCACCCGGTGCTCGAGGTTGTGCTTGACCTTGTTCTCGTGCCCGGAGTAGGTGTTGATCACGTACCAGCGATACATCTGGGAAGCCTTTGTCTCGGGACCCTGGTTAGAGGATCTGCTTGATGAGCCAGCTGAATGCCGCGTCGAGAGCGCCGAGATAGGCGGCCGCGACGGCGACGAAGAGGATGGTCACAGCGGTTGCCTGGATCAGCGTCTCGCGATCCGGCCACTGGACTTTCTTCAGCTCCTGCCAACAGGATATGAGGAAGCCGATGAAACCGGAGCGCTGGCGTTCGGCTTTCGCCTGTTTCTGCTTCTTGTCCAGCTGCTGGCGCTCGCGGCGCTTCTGCTCCTCGCGCTTGCGCTTTTCGTTTTCCTTCAGCGCCTTCGCTTCGGCGCGACGGGCGGAGCGCGGCTTCGGCGCGTCCGGGGTCTCGAGCTGGGACTCGGGGGCGCCGGCGGCGATCCCCATCTCCACCGCTTCGACCTCGGCTACGTCACCGGAGACGCCGGTCTGGGTCTCGCGCTGAGCCTCGACCGGGCTCTCGTGCCCGCCGGAGCGTTTCCGGTCCTCAGCTTCCCGAGCCCGGCGCTCGGCCTTGCGCTGTGCGCGGGTCTTGGCCATTTGGAGCTACCGGGTCTCCTTATGAGCGGTGTGGTGACCACACCAGCGGCAGAACTTGCGCATCTCGATGCGATCCGGAGAGTTCCGCCGGGACTTGTTGGTCTGGTAATTGCGACGCTTGCACTCTTCGCAAGCCATCGTCACCGCGATGCGGACATCTCCGCGAGCCATCTTCTCCCTCGTTCCGTGCCTGAGGTAGTCGTTACAGAAGAAAAACCCCGGGCCGAAGCGCGAGGCTGAGCGAAGGATAGCGACCTGGGGTGCATGGGGACTGACTGACGCCGACCAGTCAGGTAACGATTCACACGGTCTACCCAATTCTTTGTAAAGTCGTTTTTCACGTAATCGAACCGGGCAGTCGGGAGTCACGGTGCCAGAAGCGATCGAGAGCGGCGGGCTCTACGACAGAGACAGTTTCGTGGAAGCGATCGAAGAGCGGATCGCCGACCCGTTCTACCGCGGGCGGCCGGGCGCGCTGCTGCTGCTCGACATCGACTCCTTCCACATCGTCAACGACTCGCTCGGCCACGAGGCCGGCGACCAGTTGCTGGAGGCGGTTGCGGCGACGCTGCGGGCCGAGTCCCGGGCCGACGACCTGCCGGCGCGGATCTGCGCCGACGAATTCGGGCTGCTGCTTCCCCGCGCGACCCCGCCGCAGGCGATGGCCACGGCCGAGCGGCTGATCGCCCTGGTCCGCGAGCGCGGCGAGCCAGCGGTCGGCGCCAGCGTCGGGATCGCCACCTTCGGGGGGACCGGCGAGGAGGTCAGCGCCGAAGGGCTGATGATCACCGCCGACATCGCCCTCTGCGAAGCGAAGGAGACGGGCGGCGGCCGCGCCGTCGACGCGGCCAGCGGCCCGAACCTGAAACTGACCTGGGGCGACCGGATCCGCGATGCGATCGACCGGCAGCGGATGGTCGTCTACGCGCAGCCGATCTTCGACCTGCGCAAGGAGTGCGTCGCGCGCGAAGAGCTGCTGGTGCGGATGCTCGACGACAACGACGACGTCATCCCCCCCTCCTCCTTCCTGCCGACGGCCGAGCAACTCGGGCTGATCACCGAGATCGATCGGCTGGTGCTCTCGAAGGCGATCGAGCTGGCGGGACGATCGCAGCCGATCGCCGTCAACGTCAGCGGCGCCTCGCTCTCCGACCCGCGGCTGATCGCCGACGTCCGCGCCGCGATCGCCGACGGGCTGAACCCGGCCTGGCTCGATTTCGAGATCACCGAGACGGCGGCGATCTCCAACATGGCGCACGCCCGCGCCTTCGCCCACGCCGTTACCGAGCTCGGCTGCGGCCTCGGCCTCGACGACTTCGGCACCGGCTTCAGCTCCTTCAGCTACCTGAAGGAACTCCCGATCCAGCACCTGAAGATCGACGTCGAGTTCATCCGCGAGCTCCCCACCTCCCCCACCGACCAGCGGCTCGTCCAGGCGCTCGTCCAGTTCGCCAAGGCCTTCGGCCAGGAGACGGTCGCCGAGGGGATCGAGAGCTCCGAGACCCTGGCCCTGGTCCGCGCCTACGGGATCGACTACGCCCAGGGCTTTCACATCGGCGAACCGGCGCTGGTCGACGGCGGTCAGACCGCGGCCGCGGTCTGAAGCTCAGCGAATCCGTCCGGTCGACCGCAGCGTCAGCCCGACCAACCGCGAGACCACCATCGCCACATAGCCGAGCCCCGCGAGCTGCTCGATCATCGACAGGCTGCGCGCGAACGGCTTCACCGGCACGACGTCGCTGAGGCCGGTGCTGGTGAGCGTGGTGAAGCTGAGGAAGAGCAGCTCCATCCAGGTGCGCGAGTCGAGCGGGTCGACGGCGGCCGTGAAGCTGTGGGGCTCGACCGCTTGGCAGACGACGTACGTGTAGGCGAACGCCCAGGCCACGAGCGTGAAGGTGGCGCCGACGGCGTAGAGCTCGTCGCGCGTGATCTCGTGGTCCTCGAGCATGTAGAAGAGCAGCGCCCCGCCCGCGTAGAAGTAGAGGACGGCCTCGAAGGCCGAGGAATACGGCAGCAGCGCGTCGTCGCCGGTGACCGCCTGCACGAGCAGCAGCAGGGTCGCCGGCAGCGCCAGCAGCACGCTGACCCAGGTCAGCGCCGGCGAGCTGCGCACCGCGAGGACGACGAGGCCGAGGATCGCGATGCCGAAGACGCTGAAGATCGCGCGGCCGGCGGCGTCTTCTCCGAGGAAGGGGTAGATGAGGATGGCCGCCAGCTGGGCGGCCAGGAGGACGGCAGAGGGCTGGCGCTTCGCGAACTCTCGCACGGCGCCCTCTTCGCCGCCCCGGCGGCGACCCCTACCCGGCGGCCACGCCGATGCAGTCCTACAGGCCCAGCGTTTTGGCGATGATGCCGCGCTGGATCTCGGAGGTGCCGCCGTAGATCGTCGAGACCAGCGAGGTGCGGACGAGGCGCTCCATGTCGTACTCGGAGGAGTAGCCGTAGCCGCCCATCATCTGCATCCCCTCCAGCGTGGTGCGCTTGGCGACCTCGGTGACGAAGAGCTTTACCATCGAGGCCTCCTGCGGCAGCATCCGGTCGGGGTCCTCGTCGACCATCGAGGCGACCCAGTGGGTCATCAGCCGGGCGGCCTTGAGGTCGGTGGCGAGGTCGGCGATGCGGTGCTGGAGGGCCTGGAAGGAGCCGATCGGCCGGTCGAACTGGCGCCGCTCCTTGACGTAGAGCAAGAGGTCGTCGAAGGCGCGCTGGGCGATGCCGAGCATCGTCGCGGCGAGGATCAGGCGCTCGACGTTGAGGCCGGCCATCAGCTGCATCCAGGCCTGGTCGACCTCGCCGAGGACCGCGTCGGCCGGCGCGACGCAGTCGGTGAAGTAGAGGTGGTTGGTCTCGCGCCCGCCCATCGTCTCGATCGGGACGACCTCCATCCCCTCGGCGTCGCGAGGCACCCAGATCATCGTCATCCCCTGGTGCTTGCTGCCGCTGGTGTCGGTGCGGCAGACGACCAGCACGTGGTCGGAGATGTGGGCGTTGGAGCAGAAGACCTTCTGGCCGTTGATCACGAAGCCGTCGTCGACCGCCTCGGCCTTGCAGGAGAGGGCGCCGACGTCGGAGCCGGCCTCGGGCTCGGTCATCGCGATCGCCTCGACCGAGCCGGAGGCGATCCCGCCGAGGATCTCTTTCTTCTGGGCCTCGGTGCCGAAGCGCTCGGTCGCGCCGGCGACGATCAGCGTAGTCGCGTAGCCGCCGATTGGGGCCAGGCCGCGCGAGGTCTCCTCCATGAACAGGCAGGCGTCGAGCATCGAGCCGCCCGAGCCGCCGTATTTCTCGTCGATCGTGACCCCGAGCCAGCCAAGGTCCGCCATCTGCTTGTAGACGTCGAAGTTGTGGTGCTCGCGGTAGCCGTCGGTCAGCCGCTCGCGCTGGTCGGGCGTCCCGCACTCGCGGTCGCAGAAGTCGCGAATCGCGTCGACGAAGTCCTTCTGCTCGTCGGAGAGGGCGAAGTCCACGGCCGGCAGCCTACAGCGGTTGCAAGGGCTTTGGCCGGCCAGCCTGACGCTCCTCTTCCTCTGCGTCCGCTTGTCAAATTAGGTTCCGCCTGTGGCAACCGCTCGTCAAGATCTGGGTGATCGAGGAGAGAAAGCGGTGTGCAAACACGCTCGCTGTCCACGCTGCAACCGAATCCAGGTCTTCAAGCAGCTGCCGCGAAACTTTGAGTGTGCGGACATCATCTGCAAATTCTGTGGGTTCCTTGGTCAGGTGAAGGCGACGCGCCTAGCGGATGGGAGCGACTCTTTCCCCGACCGGATCATGAGCGCGGCTTGGAACCCCCAACATCAACGAATCCTTGCCGGCATATACAACGGCCTCTATCTCGTCGGCTATCGCCAAGATGCCCGGACGCTGGTCCGTATCGACTATGTCCCACCACACATTCTCGAAGCAGTGCCAGAAGTGTTCGAGCCTCGAAATCCTCTGAGCAAAACCGCGAAGCGAGCTGGCTGGCGGGGCTTCCTGCTCAACATTGGAAAGCTGCCTGCGGTCGGGTTCGAGCAAATCTTTCCGACTTCCCTGTAGCCGATTTCGAACGCAAGGTACGGGGTGCAGCACCTACGCGCCCACTGATCGAGCCAGCGTTGCGCCCGCGACCTCCACAGCCACGTCTCGCAGTGCCGAGCCTCCGGCGGTGAAGGTCTCCCGCAGCTTCGACCGCCGATCGTCATCGGGCTCATCCTCAATCGCCTTCTCCAACTGGTCTACGAACTGTCGACCCAGCGCCTGTGGGTCACGAGTTGGCCAGCCCTCGAAATAGCTAATCGTCTTTGAGGTCGGCCGGACACCCTGAGGCAGTGGGGGTCCGAGCCCGGCTCGGTACTCGATCCAGCCGTCCCGTTGAAGCTCATGCAGCACGGCCGAGAGATCGGCTGATTCGGCAGGCGGCAGACTCCCCGCAACGTTTGAGCCGGGTATACCCAACGGGGGTGCGCCCTCACTCAGCCAGAGCTTGTGAATCTGGATCAGGATGGGCTCGACAGTCGGCCAAGAGAGATCGACAGAATCCTCTCGGGCCGACGCAAGCTGCGCCGCCAGCGTTCGGCCGGACTCGGATATCCGGAACTTGCCAAGCCTCTTCGTAGAGAACTCCATGTCGAGGAAGCCGCGATCAGCTAGCTCCTTCGTTGCTCCCTCGGGAATCACCTGGTCGCGATGATTCAAGAGCAAGGCTTCATTCAGCGGCCCGTTGCCAGGGAAATGAGGAACGAAGGTTTCGTAGCTGCCGTCGTCCATCTCGACTAGACGAATTAGAAGCTCAGCAAGTTTCGGCTCCAGCGGCGAAGGCACGGCTCCAATTTGCCATTCGGGACGGACGCCGAACTGCCAGCCAGATCGTCAATTGCCCCGCCGTAGCGGGGAATCTCAGGAAGCCCGGAACGAGACTCGAACTCGTGACCCCTTCCTTACCATGGAAGTGCTCTACCAACTGAGCTATCCGGGCGGGTCGGCCCCCTGTGAAGCCGTACGCTCAGGACGATTCTAGACGGTGGGGCGCCGATCAGCGACGCCCCCACGGCATCGCCACCGCGAGTTTCCAGGCGCCCTCCAGTTGGCGCATCACCATCGTCGGCGTCAGCATCCTGGTGAAGGGCGTGCCCTCCGAGCCGGCGGAGGTGACCTGCCAGCGCTCGGTCCCGAGCGCCACCTCGCCGGCGATGACGATCGAGCTCTCGTGGACCTCGATCTGCGAGCCGGCGACGATCAGCTGGTGGAGGATCGGCTTGATCTCCTCCCGGCCCCGCACCGCGGTGGAGTCGGGGGTGATCAGGCAGGCGTCTTTGGTGAAGCAGTGAGCCGCGGCGTCCAGGTCGCCGCGGCTGATGGATGAGGCGAGCGCCCGCGTGCTCTCACGCGGCGTGCGAGCGCCCTCGAGTACCGCCATCGCCGGCTAGATGAACTTCGAAGGCTGGAAGCGGCAGTAGCGGAATTCGTACTCGAGCACCTGGTTGTTCGCCTGCCGGGCGTTGCTGACCAGGCGAACGACCATCTTCTGCGCCGCCGTGACTTCGTCCTTCTTCAGCTTGGTCGAGATCGCTTCGAAGAGCTGGATCTCGGTCTTCACGTAGCCGAGCCACTTCGTCAGCTTGGCCGTGTCTTCGGGGGGCTTCGGGACGGCGAGGAGCTGGGCGCGCGTCTTCTTCAGGGCTTTGGCGGCGCCCTGGAACTGCTTCGCCGCGGCGTCGTACTTGCCGGACTTCACTTTCTGCCGCACGCCCTTGAGGATCTTTTCGTTGGCTTCGGTGTTGGCCTTGCAGATCGGTTCGACCGCTTCCTTGTAGGCCTCGGGGGTCTGTTCCGCAGCGCTCGACGGCACCGCCGCCAACAGTGCAGCAACAGCAACCAACGACAAAATCAACCTCTTCCCGGACATCGGCGCCTCCCATGAATCGTTGCGGTCTTGCTTCTTCCAACTCTGAATTCGCAGCCGCGTTTCGGTCCCCCGCCGACCCGCGCCGGCAATCATAGAGATCGCGGCCCTGTAGCTTCTCCCGCGTGCGCCCACCGACGTACCTGTCGTTCCTCGCCCTCCTCTGCGCGTTTGCGGTCCTGCTCGCCGGCTGCGGCGGCTCCGAGGAGACCTCGCGGCCGGCCCCCTCCGCGGCCGAGTTTCCCTCGGCGAAGGGGAAGACGATCGGCGACCTCCTGCACGAGTCGGGGGCCAAGCCCTCGAAGCTGGTGATCGCCCCGGCGGCCCAGACCTTCGACCTCGGCGCGAACCGCTACCCGTTCGGCGTCTTCACGCTCGGCAACGAACAGGTCAGCGATGCCGACGTCGCCATGTACTTCGCCAAGGACGGCAAGGGGCCGGTGATCGGGCCGCTGCCGGCGCAGGTCACCTCGCTGGAGACGAAGCCGGCCTACCGGGCGAGCGGCGCCGGCGCCCCCGGCGAGGCGACCACCGTCTACGTCGTGCCGAAGGTCGACTTCGATCGCAAGGGACCCTGGCTGGCGCTGGCGATGCTGAAAGGCGAGAACGGGCTGGAAGCGACGCGGGTGACCTCGCCCCCGGTCGTCGGCGAGTTCCCGGCGATCCCCAAGGACGGCCAGAAGGCGCCGCTGATCCACACCCCGACCGCCGCCGACGTCGGCGGCGACATGGCGAAGATCGACACCCGCGTCCCGCCCGACCAGATGCACGAAGTCGATTTCGCCGACGCGGTCGGCAAGGAGCCGATCGTGCTCGTCTTCGCCACCCCCGCCCTCTGCCAGAGCCGCGTCTGCGGCCCGGTGGTCGACGTCGCCCAGCAGGTGGCGGACTCCTACGAGGGCAAGGCCGACTTCATCCACATGGAGATCTGGAACGACAACGAAATCTCCAAGGGGCCGCGGCCCCAAGTCCAGGCCTTCCACCTCGAAACCGAGCCCTGGACGTTCCTGATCGACAAGAACGGAATCGTCCGCGACCGCATCGAGGGCGCCTTTGGCGTGTCTGAACTCGAAGAAGCGATGCGGACGATCGTTCCTGGCTGATCGGCCAGGCTCCGCTAGGCTTGATTTCGCCGGTTCAGGGGACCGGCGCGCAGTGCCCGCTGGGAGGCAGGGTCGAAGAAAATACGACGCTGCAAGGAGCGATATGAAGCACAGGCTGGCAGTCCCTCTTCTCGTCCTCGGGCTATGCGCCCTGCTCGGAACCCTCGCCGCACCGGCGCTGGCCGCCAAGGGCGGTGGGAAGAAGCAGCAGGCAAAGGCGAAGACGTTCGAAGTCTGCAAGCACGGCTGCCGGTACCGGACGATCCAGAAGGCGGTCGACGCCGCCGGCTCGTTCAAAGGCAAGAAGGGCAACGCGAAGGTCAAGGCGATCGTCGCGATCCGTCCCGGCAAGTACGTCGAGGGCGTCGTCCTCGACGGCACCCTGAAGAAGAAGAGCTTCGACGACCTGATCATCAAGGGAGCGAAGAAGGACCGCAAGAAGGTCGTCCTCGAGGGCAAGAACGCGAAAGGCGAGCTCGGCGCGGCCCAGAACGGGATCGAGGCGATCAGCGTCGATGGCCTCGTGCTGGAAAACATGTGGGCCCGCAACTACCAGTCGAACGGGTTCTTCATCCACGCCTCGAACGAAGGCGGCCAGCACTGCGACGGCTACAAGATGAACAACCTGCTCGCCTCGGCGAACCGCTCCTACGGCCTCTTCGCGAAGAACTGTTACGGCGGCAAGATGACCAACTCGGCCGGGTACCACCACGGCGACTCCGCCTTCTACGTCGGCGAAACGCCGTGCGACTCGAAGACCTGGACCAACCACGGCACCGCGCCGCCGCCAAAGCCCTGCCAGCGCAAGCCGAAATGGACGCTGCTGAAGAACGACCGCAGCTACGAAAACGTCCTCGGCTACTCGGGCACGAACTCCAAGTACGTGAAGATCGTCGACTCGGCCTTCTACAACAACGGCGCCGGCATCGTCCCCAACACGCTCGACAGCGAGGGAGTCGAGCCGAACGGCTGGAACGTGTTCGAAGGCAACGACGTGTTCTGGAACAACTACAACTACTTCCTCGCCGGCGCGAAATTCCACACCGTCTCCGGCGGGCTCGGCCAGGTCGCGGGAGCGACGGTCAACTACCCGACCGGGGTCGGGATCGTTCTCTACGGCGGCGCCAACAACGTCGTCAAAGGCAACAACGTGTTCGGCAACTACAAGTGGGGCATCGCCTCCTTCTCGGGGCCGGGCGAAGTCTTCGTCGCCAACGAGGGGGACGACGCCAAGAACATCAACAACCAGGTGGTCGAAAACACGATGGGCCGCGAAGGCGCCGACCCCAACGGCGAATTCGACTTCTGGAACGACGGCACGGGGGGCGGCAACTGCTGGAGCGGGAACAGTGCCGGCGCGACCTTCGCGCCCGGCAACGGCAAAGTCCCGCTGAGCCAGCTCTACCCCGCCTGCCCGCAGGCCGAAGTGCTTGCCGACCAGGTCCGCAGCCTCGACATCGTCGCCGGGCTGCAGATCAACCTCGGCGAAGAAGACGATCCGAAGACGATCCTCGGCTACGCCAGCTCGAACCCGCCGCAGAAGCAGGAATGCAGCTGGGTCCGGCGCGTCGCCGCCCACCCGGCGTTCGAAAAATTCCAGCCGGTCGAGGTGGCGCCGCTGCCGGGTGAGGTGAGCTGCGGATGAGGGCCGGGAAGAAGCTCCGCGCCCTCACCGTCGTCCTCTGCGTCGCCGCGGTCACCCTGCTCGGGGTGACCGCGGCCGCCGCGCAGGCGCCGAAAAAGCCGCCGGTCAAGGTGACCGTCAACGACTTCTACTTCGCCCCCACCGCGGTGTCGATCAAGAAAGGGAGGGCGGTGAAGTGGATCTGGTCGAGCTACAACACCTATCCGCACGACGTCCACCTGAAGAAGGGGCCGGCGGCGCTGAAGAACAAGTCGCGCTTCTCGACCACGACCACGGCGGTGACCGAAGCCAGCTTCCAGCGGACCTTCGAAGTCCCCGGCACCTACAAGTTCATCTGCACGGTGCATCCCTCTGAAATGAGGATGACCGTGACCGTCAAGAAGTAGCGCGATGGGACCGGATCCGATCGACCGGCGAGGGTTCCTGGCCCTCTCCGGCGGGGCGCTGCTCTGCACGATCGCCGGCCAGGAGGTGGCGACCGACGAAGGCCAGATCGACGTCGAGGGCCTCTCGCGGCAGGTGAAGGTGCCGCCCAAGGTGACGGCGGCGGAGTGGCGGGGCGAGGATCCGGGCGAGCGGCGGCTGGCCGCGCTGCCGGTCGGCGGCCAGACCCGCGAGTACTGGATCGCCGCCGAGCCGGTGCAGTGGGACATCGTCCCCACCCACCGCGACCAGATGATGGCCCAGAAGGTGAAGGGCAAGTCGAAGTTCGCCGCCTACGGCTACCGGCTCTACAGCGCCGGGTTCAAAACTCCGCTGGGCAAGGCGACGGTGCCGGGCCCGCTGATCGAAGCCGAAGTCGGCGACACCGTCGTCGTCCACTTCCGCAACAAGCTGCAGGCGCCGGTGACGATGCACCCGCACGGGATCTTCTACGCCAACGAGATGGACGGCGCCTACAAGGGCAAGTGGACCGACCCCGGTGGCTTCGTGCAGCGGAACCGGACCTTCACCTACGTCTGGGAGGCCCACGAAGGGACCGAAGGGACCTGGCTCTACCACGACCACGGGCCGATGGACCCGCTGCCGGTCTTCAAGGGCCTGTTCGGGCCGCTGGTGATCCGCAAGCCGGGGGAAGCGCGGCCCGACGCCGAGTTCTTCCTCGCCTTCCACACCTTCGACCCCTCGATCACCGGCCTGCGGAACACCTTCTACTGCGTCAACGGCAAGGCCTACGCCGGCAACACCCCGACCCTGGAAGCGCGGGTCGGGCAGCGGGTCGGCTTCCACGTCTACGGGATCGACAACTTCTTCCACACCTTCCACCTGCACGGGCACCGCTGGAGCGAACCCGACGGGCGGATCGTCGACAACAAAACCTTCGGGCCGGCGGACTCGTTCTCCTTCGAGCTGGTCGAGGACAACCCGGGGCGCTGGTTCTACCACTGCCACGTCTTCCAGCACCTGCACCAGGGGATGAACGGTTGGTATCTCGTCTCCTAGCGGTCGCGACCGCGGTCGCGCTCCTCCTCCCCGCCACCGCCGGCGCGGTCAACACGCGGGTCTCGATCGCCAACTACGCGTGGTCGAGTCCGCAGGTCCACGTCGACCGCGGCGAGAAGGTGACCTGGGACTGGCTCGGTCCCGACCTGGCGCACTCGGTCACCGGGATCTCGGCCAACGACCTGCAGTGGGACTCGGACCCGGGGACCGACGCGCCCGCCCACCGCGCCGGCGACAGCTTCACCTTGCAGTTCGACCAGCCGGGTGAGTACTTCTTCCAGTGCAAGCTGCACGCAGCGGTGCGGGGCGAGGTGATCGTCTCCGACGTTCCCGGCAACCCGGCCTCCGATCCCGGGCCGCAGCCGCCGCTCAACCTCGACCTGAAGCCGCCGACGCTGGGGTCGCTCTCGATGCCCAAGCAGCGGACCAGCGGCCAGGGCGGGCTCGGCTTCAGCGTCCAGATCTCCGAGCGCGGCTCGCTCGACGCCGAGTACTACCGCTTCAACTCGAAGGGCAAGCGCGTCTACAACGGCTTCGAGCGCTGGAAGGCGTTCATCGGCGTCAACCACCTGCGTCTGGGAGCGCGAGGGAAGCACTTCCGGGCGCGCCCGGGCCGCTACCTGGCGGTGCTGCGGGCGACCGACGAAGCGGCGAACGAATCGAAGCCGCTGCGCCGCCGCTTCGCTATCGGCGACTAGCGGAGCTGCGCTTGCGGCGGCGCTTGCCGGCCGGCTTGGCGGCGTCGCGGAGGGTACGTTCGCCGGCTTTCTCGGTCGACTCGCCCATCGTGATCTGGAACATCGCCAGCAGCGCGTCGGAGGCGAGCGGGCGCATGCGGTCGAGCGCCTCGCGCACCTTCGGCCAGTCCTCCTCGGGACGGCCGGCCTTGTCGAACGGCTCCCAGATCTCGCGCACGAAGAGCTCGACGAAGGTGCGCGAGACCTTCTCCGAGGCGCGGCGCAGCGACTCGGCCGTCTCGACCGCGGCCTGGGGCGAGACGCCGAGCTCGACCAGGGCGGTGCCGGCGCGCTGCAGGCGGGGGCTGATCACCTCGACCTTGCCCTCGGGCAGCTCGCGCAGGATGCCGAGCTCTTCGGTGCGGGCGAGCAGCTTGGGGTCGAAGCGCTCGACCCCCCAGGCGGCGGCGAGCTCCTCGGCATCGAAGATTTCCGGCGTCTCGTCCTCGAAGGGGGCGCGGACGGCGCGGGCGAAGTCGACCATCTCGCGGGAGGAGCCTTCGCTCGACTCGAGAACGCGGCGGATCGCCTCGAGGTTGAGGCCCTCGGCCTGCATTTCACGGGTCAGCTCGATCCGCGCGACGTGGTTCTCGTTGTAGTAGCCGGTGCGGCCGTGGACCTCGGGCGGCGGCAGCAGGCCGCGCGTCTGGTGGGCACGGATGTTGCGGATCGTCATCCCCGTCCGCCGCGCCAGCTCCCCGATCGTCATCTTGCCGTTGGGCTTGGCGTTTTGCCCTTTCCGGCTGCTCATCGGCCCATGGTAAGCGGGAAGCGCTGCCCGTTCATCTTCTTCGCCGCGTCTGAGCAGAGAAATGCGATGCCGTCGGCGATGTCCTCGGCGGGGGTGAAGGTCGGGAAGTCCTTGTCGGGCTCCTCCTCGCGCATCTGCGGGGTGAGGATCGCGTCGACGACGAGGATGTTGGCGGTCGCGGCGCTGCCTTCGAAGCCGTCGGCGAGGGCGAGGGTCCAGGCCTCTGCGGCGGCCTTCGCGGCGGCGTAGGCGGCGTTGGTGGCGGTCGGCGCCTGCGCCTGCTTGGAGGAGACGAGGACGAAGCGGCCGCGGGGGCTGGCGGCGATCTGGTCGTGGAAGGCGCGGGTGGTGTGCTGGACGGTGCGGACGAGGAGGTCGTGCAGCAGCTCCCAGTCGCCAAGCGGCGCCTCCTGCAGCGGCTGCCCGCCGCGCCAGCCGCCGACCAGGTGAACGAGGACGTCGACCCGGCCGAAGCGCTCGACGAGAGCGGCGCACCAGGCGCGGGCAGCGTCCTCGTCGCGGAGGTCGACCGCGCGGCCGTCCCAGCGATCGGGCGGCAGATCGAGGTCGGCGGCGAGGGCGTCGAGCGCGGTCTGATCCCGCCCGGCGCCGGCGACCGTCGCGCCAGCCGCCGCGAGGCGCTGGGCGACAACCGGCCCGAGCCCGCCGGTCACCCCGGCGATCGCGATCACTTGGTCGTCAGCCATCCACACATCCTCTCAACGATCAGATCAAGATCCTTATCTGAATGTTTCTGTCTGCATCACTTGCGATGATGCTCGGCGTGGAGCCCACCGCATCAGGCACCGGAGTGCATCGCCGCGAGCGAGCCGTCAATCGTCGCGTCCAAGGCGACATCGGTGAGCTCTCGGCGATGGAGTGGCTGGCGAGCCGAGGTGCGACCGTTTGGGTTCCGTTCAATCACAGCCCGCATATAGACCTGATGGCGGAATGGGACGACCGGCTGATCAGAGTTCAGGTCAAGACCTCGACCTTCCGCGGTCCAGTCAAGTCGGGAGAAGAACGCTGGAGGATCTCGATCGCGACCAACGGGGGCAACCGGAGCTGGACCGGCCTGGCAAAGAAGTTCGATCCGACCCGGGTGGACTACCTCTTCGTGCTGGTCGGAGACGGGCGTAGGTGGTTCATCCCGGCGGCCTTCGTGGAGGCTGCCCGCTCGATCGCGCTGGGCGGGACAAAGTACTCGGAGTTCGAGGTAGAGCGTGGCACTCCGTTCGAAGATCTCGTCTATGGGAGCGCCCCGGCCAATACAATTGTGGGTGTCCCACCATTAGCGGGGGAGTGCCAGAGCGGTCAAATGGACTTGACTGTAAATCAAGCGGCTATGCCTACGCAGGTTCGAATCCTGCCTCCCCCATCCGCAGCAAGCCGACAGGTGCTGCTGCGCCCGAAACGGCAGATGACGATTCCGAAGGGGCCCTGCGAGGACGCGGGTCTCGAGGCCGGCGATCGACTCCGAGTTCTGGCTGACGGACCGGGCCGGGTACTGCTCGAGCGAATCCCGGAGGCGCCGGTCTAGCCCTCTGAGACTTCGAGGCGGGCCTTCATCCGCTCGTTGAAGGCGGTCAGCGCCGAAAAGGGGCGCATGAAGACGGTCAGCTCGCGGACGCGGCCCTCGTCGTCGAGCTCGAGGAAGTCGATGCCCTCCAGCTCGCGGTCGCCGACGGTCGCCTTGAAGCGCAGGACCACGGTCTCGCCTTCGGCCAGCTCGTCGATGTAGGAGAAGTTCTCCAGCGTCGCCGCGACGTGGGTGAGGACGGCGGCGACGGTGTCGCGGCCTTCGAAGCCGCGGAAGAGGACCGGGCTGTGGAGAACGACGTCCTCGCGCAGCGTCTCGGCGAGCAGGTCGAGGTCCTTGCCCTCGGCGGCGAGACGGAAGGGGTGTGGGGCGGCCATCGCCTCCACTGTACCCCGGTGAGATACTCGCGCCTATGCCAAGCGATCGTTTCTGGTCCAGATTCTCGAACTCCCTCGGCGCCACCGGGCTGCGGCTGGTCGGCAAGCTGAACGCGCCGGTCTACCGCCTGAGCGGCGGTCGCGTCGGCGGCAAGCTCGGCAAGGCGCCGATCCTGCTGTTGACCACCACCGGACGCAAGTCGGGACAACCGCGGACGGCGCCGGTCCTCTACCTCGCCGACGAGGACCGCTTCGTCGTCATCAACACCAACGCCGGCAACGACAAGACGCCGGCCTGGTCGCTGAACCTGCGGGCCAACCCCGAGGCGGAGGTCGAGATCGGCCGCAAGCGGATCCCGGTGCGCTCGCGCCTCGCCGAGGGCGAGGAGCGGGCCGACCTCTGGCGCCGCCACATGCAGCAGTACGAAGGCTGGGACTTCTACGAGTCGCAGCTCGACCGCGAGGTCGGCGTCTTCGTGTTGGAGCCGCGCTAAGAAGCTTCGCGGAGCATCTGCGCCTCCGGGAGGCGCTTCAGTTTCTTCAGCGTGTTGTTCTCGATCTGGCGGATCCGCTCGCGGGTGACGCCGAAGGTGCGGCCGACTTCCTCCAGGGTCAGCGGTTCGGCGCCGGAGAGGCCGTAGCGAAGTTCAATCACCCGCCGCTCGCGGTCGGGCAGCGCCGCCAGCGCCCTCTGCACGCCCTCCTTCTGCAGGTGCTCGCTGGCTTCCTCGAAGGGCTCGAGCACCGCGTCGTCAGCGACGAAATCGCCGAGCTCCGATTCGTCCTCGTCGCCGACCGGTTTCTCGAGCGAGACCGGCAGCTGGGCGACGCGGAGGATGTCCCGCACGTCGGAGACGGGCCAGCGCAGCTCCTCGGCGATCTCCGCCGGCTCCGGCTCGCGCCCCAGTTTCTGCACCAGCTGGCGTTCGACGTGGGCGACCCGGTTCAGCTTCTCGACCATGTGGACGGGGATGCGGATCGTCCGCGCCTTGTCGGCGATCGCCCGCGTCACCGCCTGGCGGATCCACCAGGTCGCGTAGGT
>Ga0268266_10003037_pt1 | contig 17226 bp, 16 predicted proteins | sample KBSS13metaG_FD_190356 | JGI IMG/M metagenome (GOLD analysis project Ga0268266, IMG submission 190356) | Switchgrass rhizosphere microbial communities from Kellogg Biological Station, Michigan, USA - KBS S1-3 metaG (SPAdes) (version 2) | ecosystem: Host-associated > Plants > Roots > Rhizosphere...
GAGCTTATGGTACTGCAGACGGTAGCCTGCGGTCGCGAAACCCGAGCTTTCGGACGAGCGGATATAGCCGGGAAGTTGCCAAAAAGACACGGTTTCGGGGGTGGAGAAACTGTTGCGAACTTGGGCCGGGGTGAGGGTGGTCGAGAGGTAATAGCTGTCTTGATCAACCGGAGGTTTATCCAGGGAGTACCGACGTACCGATTTGAAGGCCCAGCGCCCGTCCTCGAGGGTGGCTTCGCGGGCCTCGATTCGCTCCTTGAACTGGAGATCGGGATCGAACCGGAACACGGTCAGTCCCGTCAGCCGGACACCCTGCTGCTCGCTGCGCGCCGCATTGATGATCGACTGGCCGTCGCTGTTGATCTGGTTAAGCCAGAAGCCCGATGCATCCTGGATGCCGCCGCCGGGTGCCGACCCGAACAATTCGGCCTCCATCCGCTTGGAGAGTTCGCGCAGGTTCGCCGACATCGGGTTGTAGGCAACGGTCGCTACGATGCCGAGGACGATCGAACTTGCCAGCGCCGGCGAGATGAACTGCCAGGCGGAGACGCCGGCCGCACGTGCGACCACCAGTTCGAGCCGTCGCGACAGCGCGAGATAGCAGGTCATGGCGCCGATCAGGACGCAGAACGGCATCAGCTTTTCGAGCAGTTGCGGTACCCGGTAGAGCGAGGTCTGGGCGATCGTGATCGCAGAGGCGCCTACGAGACCTGAGGTCTTGCGCACCATTTCGATGTAGTCGACAAGCACGAGCAGCACGAAAATGCTCGCAAACACGCCCACCGCCGCGACCAGGAAGCGGCCGGCAAAGTATCGCCCGAGCGTGTTGGTCATCATGCTCATGCTGTGGCCGGCCGTCCAAAGAGCCGCGCCAGCCGCGCGTTCGACCGGTTGATGGCCTCCATCAGCGCCGCCGGCGGCTCCACCACGATGCCGCCAATGATCATCCACAGCCCGACGCCGATCGCGCTGAACAGCATCAAGTACTGGACGATAGCCATGCTCGGCGTCTTCACCGTCATCACCGAGCAGGCGAATCCCGCCATGCGCAGGCCAAACACCACCAGGATCGATCCGCCGATCGAAAAATTGCGGCTCTGGCGCGTGGTGCGTGGCGTGCCGAGGAAGGCAAAGGTCAGGACGGCGAAGGCGAAGGGATAGACCGGCGCCAGAAAGCGGTCATGCAACTCGGCGCGAAACTGCCCGGACAATTGCTTGAAAACCGGATCGTCTTCCGAGGGTGAAACCAGCTCCCAGAGATAGCGTTCGCGAATTCCCAGCGCGACGTCGCGGCCGCGATTGGAGAATTTCGACATGTCGAAGGCATAGCGGGCGAAAGCCACCAGCGCCGGATCGCGCTTTCCCGCCTCGAAACGTTCGAGGTTGCCGTCCTCCAGCACCAGATAGGAGCCGCCCTCGTTCTTGATCACCGTGCCATGGTCGGCGATGATGGTGACGCGCTCCTTGGGATCGCGGCGGTCGTCGACGAAGATGCCGGCGAGAACGCCGCCCGGCCGCCGTTCCCGAATCCTGATCGTCAGGTTCTGGTCGAGTTGGGCGAAACGTCCGGGCTGCAGGATATTCGTCAGCACGTCGGCCGTGATCTCGGCGTCCCATTGCTTGATCCGGCGCAGGCCGTCGGGTGCGAGAAAGGCCGCGATAAAGATGACCAGCGTCGCCACCACACATGTGGCGAAGAAAAACGGGCGGAACAGCCGGAAAGGCGAAAAGCCGGCGGCATTCATCACGATGATTTCGGAATCGGTGGCGAGCTTGTTGAGCGTATGCGAGATCGCAATCATCAGCGCGATCGGCGCGATGACCAGCACCAGCGCCGGAATCACCAGGCTGGTGATACCGAGAAAGGTGACGATGGTCTGGCCCTGGCTCGTCATCAGGTCGATGCCGCGCAACGCCTGCGTAATCCAGATCACGCCCGTGAGGCTGACCAGGACCAGCGCAAACGACGCGAGCGTCGTTCGGAAAATGTACCTGTCGATCGACCCCATCGCTACCGCACGATTCCCCTGCACGCCCAAAGAGCGGCTTCCGACCAACCCCTTTTTGAGGGTTCCCCTTTGGTCGGGCCGCTAACCGCCAGCCGTCTGCATCACACTACCATCCCTTTGATCCGTCAACAAAATGGCCGAGCCGTGGCGCCCCCTAGATATGGTTAATAATTCACTTCATGTGGCCTTCCGGCCACTGCGGCGCTTGGCAGTGCCGTGGCTTGCGGGCCATAGTGCCGAAAGCGTCAGGTCCTGAGCGATTTGGGCCGTTACCGAAGAGAGACATTCCATCGTACGGGCCGAATTCCGGACCCGTCAGCAGCCCCGAATTCTGGAGGATTTACCCATGTCCGACGCCGTCAAGGTCGGCTTTGTCGCTTTTTCCGCCGCGCCTCGTGGCGTTCTCGTGGTGTTTTGCGACGACGCATTGAAGTTCGGCGAGGCGACCAGGAAGGCGCTGGGCAAGGCCACGGACACTGTCAAGCGGGCGGCGGCCGCCAACCAGTTCAAGGGCAAGAGCGGATCGACGCTCGATATCCCGGCGCCGGACGGAATCAAGGCGGAGCGCCTCATCGTGGTCGGTGTCGGCAAGGCGGCCGATATCAAGGAGAAGGATTTTCTCAAGTTCGGCGGGGTGACGGCGGGCAAGCTCAACACCGCCAGCGAATCGGTCACCGTGATCGCCGAATTGCCTGAGGGGGCGATGCAGGGCGATGCCGCTGCCGCCATCGCATCGGGCATCCGGCTGCGCGCGTACAAATTCGACCGCTACAAGACCAAGAAGAAAGACGATGAGAAAGGCGTGCTTAGCGCCAACGTTTCGATCGCCGTCGCCGATGTCGCCGCCGCGCGAAAAGCCTTCGCGCCGGCATCCCACGTCGTGGACGGCGTGGTGATCGCGCGCGAACTCGTCAACGAGCCGCCGAACGTGCTGTACCCGGTCGAATTCGCACGCCGCGCGAGCCAGCTCAAGAAACTCGGCGTCGAGGTCGAGGTGCTCGACGTCAAGGCGATGAAGAAGCTCGGCATGGGGGCCTTGCTCGGTGTCGCACAGGGCTCGACGCAGCCCGGCCGCACCGTGATCATGCGCTGGAACGGCGGCAAGAAGGGCGATCAGCCGGTGGCCTTCATCGGCAAGGGCGTTTGCTTCGATACCGGCGGTATTTCCATCAAGGGCGCCGGCGGCATGGAAGACATGAAGGGCGACATGGGAGGGGCGGCCTGCGTGGTCGGGCTGATGCATGCGCTGGCGGCCCGCAAAGCAAAGGTCAATGCGGTCGGCGCCATCGGCCTGGTCGAGAACATGCCGGACGGAAACGCCCAGCGCCCCGGCGATATCGTCACCTCGATGTCGGGGCAGACTATCGAAATCATCAATACCGACGCCGAAGGCCGGCTCGTGCTGGCCGATGTGCTCTGGCATGTGGCGAAGAAGTTCAAGCCCAAATTCATGGTCGATCTTGCGACGCTCACCGGCGCGATCATGGTTGCGCTGGGAACCGAATATGCCGGCATGTTCTCCAACAACGACGAACTGGCGGAACGGCTGAGCAAGATCGGAACCGAAACCGGCGAACGCGTCTGGCGCATGCCGCTTGGTCCCGAATACGACAAGCAGATCGATTCGCAGTTTGCCGACATGAAGAATACCGGCGGGCGCCATGGCGGTTCGATCACCGCCGCCCAGTTCCTGCAGCGTTTCGTCGACAACACGCCGTGGGCGCATCTCGACGTCGCAGGCACCGCGATGGGCGCGCCGAAAACCGACATCAACCACTCTTGGGGTTCCGGCTACGGCGTTCGCCTGCTGGACCGGTTGGTTTCCGAATATTACGAAGCCACGAAATAATCTGGTTGCAGCCGGATGACGGAGATCCTGTTCTATCATTTGCAGGGCATGTCGCTCGAAAGCGTATTGCCGCCGCTGCTGGAGAAATCGCTGGAGCGCGGCTGGCGCGTGGTCGTGCAATCGACGTCGCCGGAACGCACCGAGGCGCTCGATGCGCATTTGTGGACCTACAGCGATGATTCGTTCCTGCCGCACGCCACGTGGCGCGCCGGCGATGCACAGGACCAGCCCATCATTCTCTCGATCGAGGAGGGCAACCCTAATCGGGCCAATGTCAGGTTCCTGATCGACAACGCAGCGTTGCCGGCCGATTGCGACAGCTACGAACGGGTGGTGTTGGTGTTCAATGGAGAAGATGACGACGCGCTGGCCGCGGCGCGCGGCGCCTGGGCCGATTGCAAGGCGCGCGGGTTTGAGCTGACGTACTGGCAGGCCGACGAGCGGGGCCGGTGGCAGCGGCGGCAATAGCGATGCCTGGAACTCGGACGCCCGCTAGGGTCTCGAGTGAGGGCGCGCCGAATTCACGTTAGGTGTTTCTTCCAAAAGTCGCACGTGATCTGATCGATGCGTGATCCGTAGTCGCGTATGTCCCTGAACGCGCTGCGCCGCTCCGTACCTGGAGGCAGGCGAACCGCTGCCTCGACCAGGGCAAAGAACTGCTCGAACAGGCGGTTTAGCTCGCTAAAGCTCACCTTCTATCCTTTCTCCAGCCACAGGGAACGGAAAGAGGTGCGGAAGATCTCCGCACCTCTTACGCTTCGCGGATTTACAAGAACCCGATGGAAATCCACGGCACTGCGGCGACTACAAGTGTGCCGAGGAGCAAGGCCACGATGTATGCGACGATCGGACCCATGCCTTCGTCGGGATGAATCCGACTGATGGCGCATGCTGCGTAGTAGCCGACCCCAAATGGCGGCGCGAAAAGCCCAATCCCCATCGCAAGAACGACGACCATCGCATAGTGGACCTCATGCACGCCGACTTGGCGCGCAATGGGAAAAAGCAGCGGGCCAAAGAGCACGATGGCAGGAATACCTTCGAGTACGCTGCCCAGGATCACGAATGCAATGATTGTGACGATCAGAAATACCGGCACACCACCTGGCAAGGAGGTCATGAACTTCGCAAGCGATGCCGAGAAGCCCGACTGCGTTAAAGCCCAGGCCATTCCTGTCGCGGCGCCGATGATGAAAAGGATGGCGCCGGAAAGAGCCGCGGTCTCAACCAACATCGGATAGAGGCGACGCCAGTCAAACTGGCGATAGATGAGAAGCCCAGCCAATACGGAGTAGACGATGCCTATCGTCGAGACCTCGGTGGCCGTCGCCACCCCTTCGACGACCGCGGCGCGGATCACAAAAGGAAGGGCTATAGCGGGAATCGCAATCAAGAACGCGCGACCGATTTCCCGGCCCGTTGCCCGCTGAACGTGCGATAAGTCCTCCCGACGATATCGCCACCACACGACCGCGCACAGCCCGATTGCGAGCACGATGGCTGGTAGCAACCCGCCGGTGAACAGAGCCGAGATCGACACGCCAGTCACCGATCCGATCGTGATCAGCACCAAAGACGGTGGGATAGTCTCTGTCTGAGCACCGGTGGCCGCCAGGAGTGCGACGAGATCGCCGCGCTTTGCGCCTCGCTTGGTCATTTCCGGGAAAAGCACGGGCGCTACTGCCGCCATGTCAGCCGCCTTGGATCCTGAAATACCTGAGACCAGGTACATCGCACCGACCAGCACATACTGGAGGCCGCCCCGAACGTGCCCAAGCAGGCTGGCAAGGAACCCGACCATGGCGCGGGCCATGCCGGTCATTTCGATCAGTAACCCGAGGAACACGAACAGCGGCACCGCAAGCAGAATGAGATGGCTCATGCCCTCGTCCATGCGGCCGATGACGACCACATCGGGCGTGTTCGTGGTCAGTGAAATGTAGCCGACGGTCGCAAGGCCAAACGCGAAGGCGATCGGTACCGCCGCAAAAACCATCGCTCCGACTATGAATACGAAGAAGATCAGCAAATTGAGATTGCCGAGCGGTTTCAGCACTGGCGCTAGGAGCGCAAGAATTCCGATCAGCGCTCCGACGGCGGCGACGGCCGCCACGAGGTGCTTGACGTTGGCTGTGGCCATCAATCTCAAGGTTGCAACGATCAGCATCAAGGCGATACCCACGGGGAGTGCGGCTGCGCGCCACGTGTTGACAATCCCCAGAGCGGGGGTGGTCACGAACACTTCGTCGGCCGCGAACTCATATGCCGGGTGAATGACCAAAAGCAGGAATGCCAATGACGCAGCCGTCGCGAAGACATCGAGAAATAACCTCGCTTCCGGCCGGATCATGCCAATGATCGCCGTCATCCGCATGTGTTCGGCTCGCTGGAAGGCGACCACTGATCCCAGCATCGCCAGCCACAGAAACAGGATGCCGGCCAGTTCGTCCGACCAAACGATCGGTGCGTGGAGTACGTAGCGGGAGATGATCCCGACAAAAAGAACGATCACCTCCGCGACGACCAGGAGCGCCGCAGGGATAGCGACGACAGGCTTGAGTGCCATGTTTAAGCTCACGATGGCCTTACGCCACCCGGAAGCAGGCGCTGGAAGGGCGAGGACCGCCCCTTCGATGTGTCCGTGTTCCATGGTGTTCACCCCAACTTGCCGGCGAATTTTTCGAGTTGAGCCCAGGCTTCCTCACCGAACTTGGCCTTCCAGTCGGCATAGAAGCTCGTTTTCGCCAGCGCCTGGCGGAAGACCGACCGGTCTACTTCGAGGAATTGCATCCCCTTGGCGGTCAAATCGGTGCGCAGCGACTCACTGAGCTTTGCGATGTCCGCTCGCTCATCCTCGGCCGAGCGATCGAACTCGCGCGTCACGATCGCCTGCACATCCTGAGGAAGCTTTTGGAAAGCGCGTTTGTTGCCGAGGATCCAGTAGTTGTCCCAGACGTGCCCCGTCAGGCTGCAGGTCTTTTGCACCTCATACAGGCGCGCGGTTGCGATGATCGGAAGGGGATTTTCCTGACCGTCGACGACCTTGGTCTGCAACGCGGAATAGACCTCGTTGAAGTTGATCGGCGCCGGTCCCGCTCCAAGCGCAAGGAACAGCGAGGTCAGATTGGGTGCGGCGGGCACCCTGAGCTTGAAACCCTTCAGGTCCTCAGGCGTCTTGATCTCTCGACCCGACGACGTGATGTGGCGGAAGCCATTGTCCCAAGGCTTGGAGATCGTCATGATCGGTGTCTTGGCGATCTGCGCCCGGATGTAAGCGCCGAGCTCACCATCCATGGCCTTCCAGACCGCGTCGTAGTTCGGAAAAAGGAAGCCCAGATTCACGATGCCGGCGGTCGGCACGAGGGTGGCGAGGATCAGCGAGGACAGGTTGAAGAACTCGACGCTACCGTTGCGGACCTGCGTCAAGAGATCCGTATCCGAGCCGAGCTGATTGGCCGGAAAGAGATTGATTTCCAGGCGCCCGCCTGTCGCTTCCTTGATGCGATCGGTAGCTTCTTTGGCTCGAACGTTCACTGGATGTGTCGGATCCTGCCCGGTCGCGAGCTTGTAGGTAAATTCCGCCGCTGCAGCGGGTCGGCTGAGTACCGCGCACAACGGAACGGCTGCGCCGGCCAGGAGCAACTTGCGACGAGTTATGGCGGTCGGTTTGCGTTGGGTCATTGCTTCCTCCTTATTGAACCAATCGATATGTTCATCGGCAGCGACTCTTCTCTGCAGCTCCGGCCGGTTCTCGGGCGCCGGCCGTGAGGCAGCAGATCATCGTTCTCCGCAGCGATGCCGCGTAGGCGATGTCTCCTTAGTTCGACGTGACGAATGGCGCTGCGCTTAGCGCAGCCACTCCCTTATCTGCCGGGCAACTTCCGCAGTAGAAATGCCGTAGCGATCATGCAGCGTGGGAAGGGCCCCGGCGGCAAGAAACTCGTCGGGCAACGCGATCTGGCGGAAGGCCGGATGGACGCCGGAGCGCATCAACAACGCTGCAACCGCCTCTCCAAGGCCGCCGATGATGGTATGGTTCTCTGCGACGACGACGAGACGACCGGGTTTGCCTGCTTCGCGCAGAATCGCTTCGTGATCGAGCGGCTTGATCGTTGGTACGTGCAGTACGGCCGCATCCACGCCGTCGCCAACGAGTTGCTTTGCGGCTTCCAATGCCCGCATCGTCATGATCCCGGAAGAGATGATCAGGACTTCTCGACCGTCGCGAAGGAGGGATGCCTTGCCGAGCTTGAATTGATAGTTGTACTCGTCCAGTACAAGCGGCACCTGACCACGCAACAGCCGCATGTATACCGGCCCATGGTGGGCCGCGATGGCAGGAACAATTTGCTCGATTTCATGAGCGTCGCAGGGATCGATCACGGTCATGTTTGGCATTGCGCGGAACAGGGCGAGATCCTCCGCCGCCTGGTGGCTCGGACCGTACCCGGAGGTGAGACCGGGCAGGGCGCAGACGATCTTAACGTTGCGGTCTTCTTCCGCGATCGTCTGATGGATGAAATCGTAGGCACGGCGCGAAGCGAACACCGCATACGTCGTAGCAAACGGCATAAATCCTTCAGCAGCCATCCCTGAGGCCGCACCGTAAAGCAGCTGCTCTGCCATACCCATTTGATAGTAGCGGTCAGGAAACTCCTTCGCGAAGATTTGCAGATCTGTGTACTTGCCGAGGTCTGCGGTCATTCCCACGACCTCAGGACGGCTACGCGCCAGTTCAACGAGTGCATGACCGAATGGCGCCGGCTTTGTCTTTTGGCCTTCGGCAGCGATCGACGCGATCATCGCAGAGGTGGTGAGTTTCGGTTTGCCGGGCGAAGCTGAGATTGCCGACTTCATGACCTGTCTCCCGCATCAAGTTCTGCCAATGCCAGTTTCCACTCGTGCGCCTCTACCCGAATGAAATGATTCTTCTCGCGCTGCTCGAGGAAGGGAACTCCCTTTCCCATGAGAGTGTCAGCGACGATCACGCGTGGTTGTGGCTCCGAGTGCGAACGCGCCGCGTCAAAAGCCGCGACGACGGCGTCGAGGTCATTGCCGTCGACACGGCGCACGAACCAGCCGAAAGCCTCGAGCTTATCGACTAGCGGTTCGAACCCCATCATCTGCTTCGAGGGGCCGTCAGCCTGTTGGTTGTTCACGTCGATGATCGCGACCAGATTGTCGAGCTTGAGGTGTGCGGCCGACATCATCGCCTCCCACGTTGACCCCTCGTCGAGTTCTCCATCGGAGAACAATGTGAAGACGCGGCTTTTGGAGCCCTTCCGCTTCAACGCGAGGCCCATGCCGACCGCGATGCTTAGTCCGAGCCCCAGGGACCCGCCGGACATTTCCATGCCGGGCGTGTAGGAGGCCATGCCAGACATCGGGAGACGGCTTTCGTCGAAGCCGTACGTCTCGAGCTCGGATTCGGGAATAATGCCGGCCTCGATAAGTGCCGCATAAAGGGCGATGGCGTAATGGCCATTGGAAAGAAGGAAACGGTCGCGATCTTCCCAGGTGGGCTGCTCGGGCAGGTAGCGCATCGCGTGAAAGTATGCGACCGCCAGCACGTCGGAGATGTCGAGCGCCTGAGCGATGTAACCCTGGCCTTGAACTTCGCCCATGAGCAGGGCGTTACGGCGAATGTTGCGTGCGCGCTGCGCAAGAGTTGGCGCGTTAACAAGGGTGGTTGTGGACATGCTTCTCTCCATCGCGGCTCTTAGTGAATGAGCATCCCACCATTGACGTCGATCACGGCGCCGGTGACGTAGGCCGAAAGGTCGGAAGCCAGGAACGTGTAGATTCCTGCGACATCCTGCGCCTCCCCGAGTCTTCCGAGCGGAATGCCTTCCAGGATCTTTGCTCTCATCTCGTCCGTAAGCTTGCCGGATGTGATGTCGGTCCCGATCAATCCCGGCGTGACGCAGTTGACGCGAATTCCATCGGCGCCGAATTCGCGCGCCATCGCTTTCGCGAGTCCAAGGACGCCTGCCTTCGCTGCCGAGTAGTGTGGTCCGCCGAAAATACCGCCGCCGCGCTGGGCTGATACCGACGACATGCACGCGATTGATCCAGACTTCCGCTTTTGCATGTGTGGGATCACCGCCTGAGACAGGAACAGTATGCCCTTGAGATTGACGTCCTGAATCCGGTCCCAGTCGCCCGGCTTGATGTCGAGGAATTTAACCGGCTGGGTAATGCCGGCGTTGTTGATCAGGATGTCGATTTGACCGAAGGCGCCGGCGACGGTTTCAACTGCCTTCAAGCAAGCGGCCTGATCGGCGACGTTGCACGGAACTCCGATGTGAGTGCCGCCGAGGCCTTGCGCGGCGGCTTGCGCGGCGGGGCCATCGATATCGAGGATGGCTACCCGAGCGCCTTCTTCCGCAAACCGTCTGGCCGTTGCGAGGCCAATTCCGCGGGGCGATGCCGCACCTGTAATAATTGCTGTTTTGCCGCGAAGCAGCATTTGATCCTCCCTGTGTCTATTCCCCGGGCGCTGCGATAAGCAGCCGGCCTTCTTGATCCCATTCCTAGGTCTGTGGCGTTGCGGGGACAAACGCGCTGTTGTCTTGGATATGTGAATCTGGTTCACTCATAGGCATGCTGCTGTCGAGTATTCCGATCTCGGCTATCCGAGCCTTCGAAGCGGCTGCGCGCACGGGCTCTTTCAGCGACGCGGCCGATGAATTGCATTTGACGCCGAGCGCAGTCAGCCACGCTATCCGCAAGCTCGAAAGCACGATGAGCACCACTCTGTTCGAGCGCAGTGCTCGTTCCGTTCGTCTAACGCCAGCGGGTGAAAACCTGATGCGTCACGCCGGCGCGGCTTTCGACAATCTGCGACGCGGCATCGAAGAGGTCGCTGGTCGCGGGCCGCAGCTTTTGAGGGTGCACTGTGCGCCAAGTTTCGCAGCGCAATGGCTGGCCCCGCGCCTGACCAGTTTTTTCGCCGCCGAACCGAAGCTGGAGGTTCGGCTCGCCGCAAACACCGAGTATGCCCGCTTCACCAACGACGATTTTGATCTGGACATCGTCTACGGTTCGCCTCGTGGCGAAGGTCTCGAAGTAATCCCACTTGGTGAGGAGACCGTCACACCGCTGTGCGTGCCTCAGATCGCTAAGAGAATTCGCCAGCCAAAGGACCTTTTGAGCCAGGTGCTAATCCGCTCGGACGTGAAGCAGGTTCAGTGGCATCAGTGGTTCACTGTGAATGGACTTGAGGCGCCGGCGATCCATGGAATGCGTTTTGACCGCAGCTTCCTCGCAATAGCCATGGCATGCGGGGGCGTTGGCGTGACCTTGGAATCAACTCGCTTGGCCGAACGCGAAATAGAATCGGGGCGCCTGATCGCGCCGTTGGCCGGCCGCTCCACCGACATTCGCTATGTCGGCCATCATCTCGTCTTTCCTCGCGCGGGCCGTCAGCGCCGCGCCCTTCGAACCTTTGTGGAATGGATCACGTCCGAACTCGCGCAGACGGATAAGAAGGCCTAGCAAGTGCGGCGACCGTATCCAACGGCTTTTGGCCCATCGCGACATATTGCGCTGCCGCACGGACCTGGTCGCTATATGGGCAAACCGGACATCGCCTTTGTCGCATCGCTCCGTTCGGCTTATGGGTGCTGTTCCGAAAATTAGCGACTCCCGCGGATTAATGATAATCTGTGGTTCCTGCGTCGGATCTTGCGGCCAGCCATGGTCGTGCCGCAAAGTGGTGGTCGGACAAATGCTTGCAGTTGAAAGCGGAGCCTGGATCTAGGGTGCGGCGCGGAATCACCGATCGAAAACCATTGCTGACGTTGTTACTGCTCGGACCCGCGCTCGCGGGGTGCTCGGGCGCGTCCGACCTGATGTCGAAGGACGCGGACTGGTTTTCGCGCACTGGGCGTGTGTTCATCCGCAACGTCTCGATCGAGACGCCGCCGCTCAGCCCGGAAAAGGCCGTGACGCCGGATCAACTCGTCGCTGCCGACGGCGGCTGTCCCGGCATGGCGCCGCCCGGCGGCGGGGCCAACGCGCTGGCGGACGGTGCCGCCGGCAGTCCGCCGCCCTCGACGACCGGGACGGTGGCGCTGGGCCACACCGAATGCGATGTCGTGCGCGGCATCGGCGCGCCCGACAATGTCAGTCTCTCCAGTAACCCGCGCGGCGACCGCGTCGCGGTCGTCAACTATTCGCGTGGCCAGCGGGCCGGTATCTACACCTTCACTGCGGGCCGCCTGACGTCGATCGAGCGCGCACCGGAGGCGGCGGCGCAGCCACGAGGCGCCAAGCCGAAGAAGAAGCCGGCCGCGTAGACCTGCGTCGGAAAAGTATTATAAATCAATTACTTGTATCGGAATGGAAGGTTTCTGACGTCGGAACCGGTTCTACTTTGCATGGGGTTGTTTTCGATATTTTGTGTCTGGGCCGTCTAGGCGGCCCGACTTCGACCCATCCTAACCAGCCGCTTCGTCAAACTGCGAACTGGCTTCCAGCCAGCTTTCTTCCGCCCGCCGCAACGCGCTTTCGGCGCCGGCGCGCGCCTTGCTGAGCTGGCCGGCCTGCTTGGGATCGCGGGTGAACAGATCCGGCAGGGCGAGCGCGGTGTCGATCTTGGCGATGATGCCGTTGATGCGCTCGATTTCGGCCTCGGCCTCGGCGATCCGCTGCTTCAGCGGCGTTCGCTTTTCGCTCTTGCCGCGCTCGGGCCTTGCGTTTTCCTTGCTACGCTCGCTGCCGCGTTCGCGCGAACCGCGCGTGTCGCCGATCGACAGCACCATCCGCCGGTAGTCGTCGAGGTCGCCGTCGTAAGTCGTCACCGTCTGATTGGCGACGACCCATAATTGATCGGCGCAGGCTTCGATCAGATAGCGGTCGTGCGAGACCATGATGACGGCGCCGGGATAATCGTTGATGGCTTCGGCCAGCGCCGCGCGGCTGTCGATGTCCAGATGGTTGGTCGGCTCGTCGAGGATGATCATGTTCGGGCCGAAGAAGGTGGCGAGCCCGAGCAACAGCCGCGCCTTCTCGCCGCCTGACAGGCTCTTGACCAGGGTATCGCCGGCCTTTCCGGAAAACCCGATCGCGCCGGTGCGGCCGCGTACCTTGGTTTCCGGCGCATCGGGCATCAGCTTTCGGACGTGATCGTAGGGCGAGCCGTCGAGATTGAGCTCGTCGACCTGATGCTGCGCGAAATAGCCGACCGAGAGTTTTTCCGCCCGGGTGATCCGGCCGGAGAACGGCGTCAGCTTGTTGGCCAACAGCTTGACCAGCGTCGACTTGCCGTTGCCGTTGGAGCCGAGCAGGGCGATGCGATCCTCGGTGTCGATGCGTAGCGTGACGCGATTGAGCACCGGCTTTTTCGGATCGTAGCCGACTGAGACGTCATCGACGGCGATGATTGGCGGGGAGAGCGTTTTCTCCGGCGTCGGGAAGTTGATTTCACGCACATCCTGCGTCACCAGCGCGGTGACCGGCTTCATCCGCTCCAGCATTTTCACGCGGGATTGCGCCTGACGGGCCTTGGAAGCCTTTGCCTTGAAGCGGTCGACGAAGGCCTGCAGCCGCTTGCGCTCGTCGGCCTGGCGCTTGGCGTGCTTGGCGTCCAGCATCTCGCGCGTGGCGCGCTGTTCCTCGAACGAGGAATAGGTGCCCTTGTAGAGCGTCAGCTTGCCGCGATCGAGGTGCAGGATCTGGTCGACCGAGGTGTCGAGCAGGTCGCGGTCGTGGCTGATCACGATCACGGTGCGCGGATAATTGGCCAGATGGTCCTCCAGCCACAGCGTGCCTTCGAGGTCGAGATAGTTGGTCGGCTCGTCCAGCAGCAGCAGGTCCGGGGCCGAAAACAGCGTTGCCGCCAGCGCCACCCGCATGCGCCAGCCGCCGGAAAATTCCGAACACGGCCGCGCCTGGTCCGCGGTGGAAAACCCGAGGCCGCTCAGGATTGCCGCGGCGCGGGCCGGCGCCGAGTGCGCATCGATGTCGACCAGCCGGGTCTGAATCTCGGCGATCCGGTGCGGATCCTCGGCGGTTTCGGCCTCACCGAGCAGCGCGTCGCGCTCCAGATCGGCTTTCAGCACGACATTGATGAGGCTTTCCGGCCCATCGGGCGCTTCCTGCGCCAGGCTGCCGATACGCCAGCGCGGCGGCAAAGTGATACTGCCGGATTCGATCGGCAGGTCGCCGCGGATCGCATGAAAAAGCGTCGATTTGCCGACGCCGTTGCGGCCGACGAAGCCGACGCGCGCGCCGGGCACGATCTGCACCGTACTGTCGTCGATCAGGAGCCGCCCGGCAATGCGGACCGAAATATCCGTGATGGAAAGCATGCGGCGTTGTCACCGGACCCGGCGCCAAACGCAACCCATTTGTCGGCAAAATCAGCGATCCGGCGGCCCTCAATGCACTTCGTGGTCGCGCCGGCGCAGTTCGTCGATGAGTTCGCGCAACCGCGGCGAGAGATCGTTCTCGGCGTGCAGGCTCTGCTGCAGCCGTTCGCCGATGGCGTCGCAGATCAACACGCAGGTCTTGTGGTCGATCTGTTCGAAATCGTCGTTGATTCGGGCTTCCATTGGCGTCTCTACGAGTTCCACCTCGCAGCATTCGCAAGGCTCGAGTGATATGGTTGCTAGGTCAAGTCACAGCGACGAAATTGGTTTCCGTGCACGACGACATGCCTTCGCCTGCAAGTAGTCGAAAAACTGGTCGAATCACGGTTTGAAAAATCCGGTTCCAAGCGCACAAAAAAGCCCCGGCGCGACGGCCGGGGCATCAGTCAGGGGAAGGCTCAGATCAGGTCAGTAGCAGCGGTTCACCAACCGCCAGCGCGGACCCCAGGGGGTGGGAACCAGGCGCCGGGCGTAGCAGCCGCCATATCCGCCGCCGTAATAGGCCGGGCCGCCGATGAAGACGCGGGGACCACCCCAGCCGTGATGATGATGATGCCAGCCGCCATGATGCCAGCCGCCACCCCAGGCCGAGGCGGATGTCGGCGCCAGCGCAGCCGCACCCAACGAAGCCGCGGCCACTGCAACGAGCGAGAGTTTGCGTAACATAATCATCTCCTCAAAGTTTCGGCGCCAGTTGGCGCCATCAGTGAGATCGGGTCCCGTGACGCCTTAGGCCGGCGGATGCGCGTGCCCTGCGTTCGATCATCCGTAAGTCTACGGTCGCGAAGCTGAATGCAGGCGGCACGGCGGCTTCAGACAGGGTTCACCTGCGTGAAATTGCTGTAATCTTCGCCCCCGCGGCGCGTCCGCGGCACCAAAACACGCCAAAAAGGGGTGGCAGGCGCGTCACACGGTCGCTTGCCGTCGCAAGGTGGCGCCGATATAAGCCCCGCAACTCTCCAATCAGCGTTTTGTAAGGACGTAAACAATGGCGATTGAACGCACTTTCTCGATCATCAAACCGGACGCGACCGAGCGCAATCTGACCGGCGCCGTCAACGCGCTGATCGAGAAGGCCGGGCTCCGTATCGTGGCCCAGAAGCGCATTCGCATGACCCGGGAGCAGGCGGAAACCTTCTATGCCGTTCACAAGGCGCGTCCGTTCTTCGGTGAACTGGTCGACTTCATGACCTCGGGTCCGGTCGTGGTGCAGGTGCTGGAAGGCGAGGGCGCCGTACTGAAGTATCGCGACGTGATGGGCGCGACCGATCCGTCGAAGGCGGCGGACGGCACGATCCGCAAGGTCCATGCGAAGTCGATCGGCGAGAACTCGGTGCATGGTTCGGACGCCCCGGAGACCGCCGCGATCGAAATCGCGCAATTCTTTTCCGGCAACGAAATCGTCGGCTAAATCGATTGGACAGCGGCAAATGATAGCCGCGCGCAACGGCTGAAGAAGCCGGGGGGAAAAACGCTGTGAACTGGCTGTGGCAAATCTTCGATCCTGCGACGATCTCGGGGTTCTTCACCCAGTTCCAGGCCGAGATGCAGCAACCGGCCTTCTGGGTTGCGCTCGGCAAGATCATGTGGATCAACATCCTGCTGTCGGGTGACAACGCGCTTGTCATCGCCATGGCGTGCCGGGGCCTGCCGCCGCGGCAGCGGTTCTGGGGCATGGTGCTCGGCGCAGGCGTCGCCGTTTTCCTGCGCATCATCTTCACCGGCATCGTCGTGACGCTGATGAACCTGCCGTATCTCAAGCTGGTCGGCGGATTGGCGCTGCTCGTGATCGCGGCAAAGCTGCTGGTGCCCGAAAACGAGGATGAGGGCGACGTGCACGCGGCGTCGCATCTGTGGGCCGCCGTTCAGATCGTGGCGATCGCCGACATCGTGATGAGCCTCGACAACGTCATCGCCGTCGCCGCGGCGGCCAATGGCAGCATTCCGCTGCTCGTCATCGGGCTTGCCATCAGCGTTCCGCTGATCGTTGCCGGGGCCGCGCTGATCATGGCGTTGCTGACGCGTCTTCCGGCGCTGGTGTGGGCCGGCGCGGGCCTGCTCGGCTGGATCGCTGGCGAAGTGATGGCGACGGACCCGGCGATACAGCCGGGGTTGCACGCATTCTTCAACGGTCCGGTCGGGACAGGCCTCGATGGACTCCTCAAATCGCTCGGCATGGCGCCGCAGTTCGCCAATGGCGGGCACGGCGGCGAGGTGATCCTTGGAATCCTTGGCATCATCATTGTGCTCGTCGCCGGGTCGATCTGGCGCAGGCGCAAGATGCAGGGCGCCGAGCACTCGGCGACGGCGTAGGGTCTAGCGCTCAGCCCCCGCAGCGAAGACAGTCGCCCGCGGCGCTGATGGCGCCCGGGATTTGCATTATCGGAAAGGCCCGGCCCGCCCCGGAGCGCGCCGGGACCATGCGCGACCCTATCGAGGTCGTGCTCCCGCACAGGAACATTTAGTAAGATCCTGACTTCCTTCTCATACAGTCGGCCTGGAGAACGGTCACGACGGTGAGCAAGCCGGTCGGCGACAACAACTTCAGGGGCGTACGGGTCGACGAGAGCAAAAGGGCCGCCACGCGGTAAGGAATCCCATGCCGCGTTATTTTTTCAACGTCTATTACGACAGGGCGGAGTTGGACGAAGAAGGCGAAGAACTACCCGACGTGCAGGCGGCGTGGCGGGAGGCAACGATGACGGCGGGGCAAATCATCCAGGACCTCGACGGCAAGCTTCGCCCCGGAAAGGACTGGCGGCTGGAGGTCACCGACGAGTTCGCAAATCCGCTTTACGTCATTCACGTCAGCGCCGACCAGGCCAAATGAACCTTGGCTGGACGGCGCCGTGAGCGTGGGGAAGAAGCTATTTGGGGCTCTGCAAACCGGGTGACGACAACCAGCGGTCGATCGCGGCCGCGGACTCGGTGGAGACCGCCGTCTCCAGCAGACGATCGCGTTCATAGCCGGGCGGCAGGCCGGCGGCCTTTTCGC